>Ga0183099_1000453_pt1 | contig 30619 bp, 31 predicted proteins | sample Biomet1_FD_127788 | JGI IMG/M metagenome (GOLD analysis project Ga0183099, IMG submission 127788) | Microbial communities from bioreactor (seeded with anoxic lake sediment) at LBNL, California, USA - Biofuel metagenome 1 | ecosystem: Engineered > Bioreactor > Anaerobic > Unclassified ...
TACCTGGCTTGAACAATGCAGGTATATCTAAAAGAGGTCTATTTGTGGGGATGAAGTCTCAAAATATTTCCCAAACAATGCCTGTCAAAACGCCGATTTTGCTTTTGACAGCCCTGCTTATTACAAGGTCGAACATGATGAAATCGATCACGTGCTCTCATATACCCATACCTACGCAGGCCAGGCGCTTCCCGGAGAGCTTATCGAAGCCCGCGGCATCGTAGAAGAAGTAGGGGATATCAAGCGGCTTGTTGTGGGTACTTCAAGGGAGCCAAAAGGGGAATGGATTAAGTCTCTTACCTGGCTTGAACAATGCAGGTATATCTAAAAGAGGTCTATTTGTGGGGATGAAGTCTCAAAATATTTCCCAAACAATGCCTGTCACCTTACAGGATCAGTTCAATTACGCGGCTCGCTATGGGATTTCAAATTATACACTTCAGGCTGTGATACGTTTCGGAAATAGGCTGGATGAGGTGAAATTAGCTCGGGCAGTAAGATTGTCCACTGATGCCGAGCCCGTGTTAGGTTGTTTGTTTGTCGAAAGGAACGACAGCCCCTTCTGGCAACGCCTTGTTTATCCCGAAAGGATTTCATGGTGTCGGCTGGAAGAAACGCAGGCCAGGGAAGAATCAATTATGAAATTCTTGCTGGAACCTTTAAGCATGGACCATAGCCCGCAGGTGCTGGCAATGCTTGTACGCTGTGGTCAGGAAGATACCCTATGTATCAAGCTCAACCATGCCTGTTGCGATGGTAGAAGTGCTAAAGAATACCTTAAATTACTGGCTGGCTTATACACTCAGCTTTGCATAGATTCTTCTTTTGAACCTAAACCGAATGTGCAAGGAAAAGGACCAGAAGCCTATACGTGAAGCCCTGGGAATAACTGATCTCAAGTCTGCCTTCACTTCTGAAAGCGAAGAATTAGAGCCTACATGGGCTTTTCCCTGGAAACAATCTGTAGAGCCAGAATCAGTAAGGCTATCCATAAGCAGAATCCCCCCAAGAGATCTTCGGAACATTTCGGCCTATGCAAAGGCCCACGGTGCAACAATAAACGATATTATCCTGACAGCTTTCTTTCGGGCACTATTTAACATGATAAAACCCGAATCTGATGCCCCTATGGAAATCCAGTTTACAGTGGACTTACGCCGCTATTTGCCGGAAGGAGAAAAGATAGCCATTTCCAATTTATCCGGAATCGAAAGTTTGAGGCTGTCTGAAATTAAGTGCGAGCCTTTTGTTGTCACCCTGGAAAGAGTTGTATTCATCATGAAAAGCATTAAAACCCGCTTTCTTGGAATAAAAAGCGCTCTTGCCTGTGAATTAATGGCTGGTATGGATTTTCGGGAAGTCTTGGGGATGAATAAAAAAGAATGGGAAAGATCCCTGGCAAGTGGAAAGTCTTCCCCTATGCTTACTAATTTAGGAGTTATCAGCCCTTACCCACTGTTTTTTGGGGAAACAGCTGCCGAAGATGCTTACTTGGTAACTCCGGCTTTCCATGCCCCCGCCTTTATGCTTGGGGCTTCAACATACCAGGAGATACTGACTCTTACGGCAGGTTATTATGAACCCGGTATACGAAAAGAGAATGTAGATTGTTTGCTTGATCTGGTTGCTGGTGGGCTGATTTCCTGTTGTGATTCTTGAGAATGCGACTGCCTTTCTGTCCTGATCTGTTTCTTTTATTTTTTGTTTCTTTTTGTCCCGATAATTACCTGTATTTCCTCTTACTCAAGATCACATACGAAGTCAGAAGTGCGATAGCAGTAAAGGAAACACCAGAGCCCGGAGTATCTTTCTCTTCTTTTTCGATATCTGAGTTTGTATTTTCCTGTTTTTCTCCTTCAGACAGGTTGCTCTCATTCAGAGCCTTATTTTCTTCGTTTTTGGTTTGAAAGAGTTCAACAGATCTGGTACTTTTTTCAGTACTTGAGATTGCAAAGGAAGAAAAGCCGGGCGTTTCTGCGGTAAAGTAAAGGTAATCGTTATCTTCTCCGCTCAGGACTGTAGACAACGCATTCCATGTGTCCTGACTGTACCTGTACAGAGTTACTGCGCTCTCGTTGATGTTATTTCCGGAGACCCAGGATTTATTCACCCTGAAGTTTATTCTGGCATTTCCCAGATTTTCAGGGCTTGAAAAGTCGCTGTTCCCGACCCAGATATTTACGTTCCTATAGACCGTTCCGGGGGCCGGCTCCTTAACAATTGAAGATGTATTTTTCAGCATCTCTACAATAGCGGTTGTTTTTCCGAAACTCTTTCTCGGATCGAACTCCACAGTGACGATTTCATTTGTTTCGCCTTTAAAAGTAAAACATTTGTGAATGCCTTTTAAAACCTGCCCATTAGAAATTTCCTTTAGTGCGAGATTCTTAGTTGATTCCGGAGAACCTGTACCTCCCCCGCCTCCACTGCCACTACTTCCTTCTCCGCTTCCGCTACTTCCTTCACTTCCCCCGCTTTCTACACTTTCTTCACTTCCTCCTGAAATAGAAGGTTTTTCGGTCACGATTATATATCCTGTTTTTGTCCTGGCACTATTTCCATAAGTACGGTTAGTTGCCTTTAATATGACAGTGTAGGTACCAGGGTTTTCATATGTATAAACCGGGTTCCTTTCGTTTGAGTCAATGCTCCCGTTTCCGTCAAAGTCCCATTCCCAGGAATCAGGATTGGAGGCGGATAAATCTGTGAACTGGACAATCAGGGGTGCAGGGCCCAGGAAAAGATTTGCAGAAAAGTCGGCTTCAAACGGTGGGTAAGTAACTATTACTTGTGAAGATCCTTCCACAGAGGCAGCAGGAACAGAATAAGCAGAAACCCTTCCCGAAACTGTAAAGTTTCCTGGCTCGAAATTCGAAGGCACGGTTACATTATACACAACTGTCTTTTCTTCCCCAGCTGAGAGATTTTCAATCCATATCCACTCAAGAGTGGAGGCTTTGAATGTGCTGGTTTCTTGGAACGCAGCCCCGTTATTTTCCCACTGGCTTACCTGCCACTCGTCAGGAAGATCTTCATCCAGTGTCAGGGCTTCAACATCCTGGTCTGTCTTTATATGTACAGTTACCGCAAAACTTTCGCCTGGATAAACAGTTCCGACAGAGATCTCTCTGCTTGTTTCTATCCCTGCGGCTGAGGCAGGGAGGATTGCCCAGGCAAGCAGAAAAATCAGAGCGAAACCTGAAATAAAGCCTGAGAGTTTAATCCTGTTTTTAGTCCTGAAGGCCTTGATAATATTCATAAAAATGGATCCTTAGTTCATTTCCAGATCTTTTCCTGTCATCCGATTCGTTTTTGAGCTTTTTTTCGTTATCTTATCCACTTTCCGGCTCATTTTCTGTTACTTTACTTATTTTTCAGGTTTTTCTAATACTAACTAAAATCTAATACTAACTAAATGCCAACACTGGCTTAAATTAGTTATAATGTGTTGGTATATATTAATATACCTGTCTTCGGTCTTGTTATTTTTATTATCAAAAAATAGAATTTTTACCGCCTGCAACCTTCAAAAAATAGGAATCCGTATTGGGAGTGGCAGTGTCACGAATTTGCTATAAATTCAAAGTTAATTTTTTGTGTACTGAGTATAATTCCATTCTCCCAATATTAGATTTCCAAATTACCAGTTTCTTGAGATTTATGATTTTACAGAAAATCGGCACACTGCAATTATCTACGCTTTACTGTTTTCTGTGCTGATTTTTGTGCTGATTTTTGAGCGGCTTTTTGTGCTGCACGTTCAGCTTTACCTTTTGATGTCTTCTTCGCACTCTGTTCTTTTTGTGATCTAACTTTATCAAAGATTGATGTTTTTTCCGGAGACGGTGTTCTCATTTTCTCTCTATTTGCATCATCATTAGCCTTTTTAGATTCCTTTTTGGTTTCAGTTTCTTCTTTGCCAAAAATCTTTTTCAATATGCCCATTTTCTGAATCTCCTTTGCTTCCTTATAACACCTGTTTCATGTTAATTAGCTCATTCTCTAAGAGCCTGTCTTAAAATTAAATTTGATTCTATTATTGGGATAGGACTTACACACTTGAACTGAAAAACAGTAGCGTTAAACCGTTAAATGTCAAAAGTATCATTTTAATCAATGATGGCTATTGTATTTTATTTTATTCATCGGGTACGTAAGTCCTATGGAACAAAAAGTATCTTTAGGGTCAATGTATATCCAAACTGCTGAAAAAAATTACAGTATGAATTTTAAAGTTAACATTACCCATTATCCAATTGTATGAATGGTTTGAATTTTAAGACAGCCTCTAAGGCTGGTTTTTCCGATTCCGGCAACGCCATAATAGACCAGGATACTGTAGTCCTTTTGATCTATGTTCCGAAAGGCTTTTTCAAAAGCTTCAATGAACTCTTTCCTGTCAACGAATGGACATCCTACTTTTTCATCAAAATTTGCAGGACAAACTGACACTCAATTCCTCCTAAACTCAGTTCCCTGGTCAGTTAAATTTCCAATCTATTGACGTATTTTCAACTTGTCCTATATTACACTGCTGAAATCTTTCAATTTCCAAAATCAGACAAACTGATGATCCATCAATTACAGATCCTCAAGGATCAAAAATAACAGCAACGTTTTGTCACAAAACTTCTGTATTTTCTCGGTTTTAGCTTCTAATTTCAGGTAATTTTTTATCCCACATCTTCGTTACATTTTTTACTTTATAGATAAATCGGTACACTGCTCTGTGAGTCCGATAGATCTGGCTTATTCTGGTATCAGGCTTGATTTTAACCGCATCTGCAGCTTTCGTATATCCTGATTTTACCTTGCGCTCTGATTTTACGGAAAACACGGCTCAGGCAGATAGGTCTGAAACTGCAGTTAACGGGATCGAATCAAGTTCAAGCATTGTTACTAGAGTACAACCTTCAGATCCCTTGGAGATCCTTACAGCGGGTGCTGTGGCAACAGGCTCAGGCACTGAGGTTACTGTTTATAACAATAATCTTGCCCTTGTAAAGGAAAAGAGGGAACTTGAGCTCGATTCTGGGGTCAACAGGGTCGAATATACCGATGTTGCTGCTCTTATTGACCCGACATCGGTAATGTTTGAAGACACAAAGAATAAGGATACTGCCGTGCTGGAGCAAAATTACGAATATGATCTTGTAAGCGGCCCAAAACTTCTGGAGAAATTCCTGGACAAGGAAATTACTGTAACCGAAAAAGAGGGAGGCACATACACAGGGACTCTGCTGAGTTACGATGACGGGGTAGTGCTCAGGTTGAGTGACGGCAAAGTCGTAACGATTTCCGAGGTCTCAAAAGTCGAATTCCCGGATTCGGCAGACCTGCTTACAAAACCCACCCTGGTCTGGCAGGTCTACTCTCCTGCGGCAGGCAAGCGTGATGTCCTCACCTCCTATCTTACGGGTGGTATGAGCTGGAAGGCCGACTACATCGTAAAAGCAAGTGCAGATGATAAGAAAGCCGATATTCAGGGCTGGGTCAGTGTCAATAACACCGCAGGAACAACCTATAAGGATGCCAGACTGAAGCTTGTTGCAGGGGAAGTTCACCGTGTGGTAACGCCAGGACCGGAGTATAGAGATGAAACTGTGACAGCAACAGAAAAAGGGTACTCTGGGGCAAAGGACAGCTTTGTTGAGGAATCCCTCTTTGAATATCACCTCTATACCCTTGAAAGGCCGGCTACCCTCAAGAATAACCAGGTAAAACAACTTTCCCTGCTCTCTGCCGGTTCCGTGCCTGTAGAAAAAGAACTCGTTTTTGACGTCTCAAAAAGCAGTGATGTGCAGGCCGCCCTTATCCTGAACAATTCAAAAGAAAAAGGTCTTGGAATGCCTCTTCCTGCCGGCGTTCTGAGAGTATACAAAGCTGATTCCGGAGGGCAGCTCCAGTTTCTGGGAGAAGACGAGATAGACCACACCCCTAAAGATGAAGAGGTGAAGGTCGTTGTCGGAAGCGCTTTTGATGTAACCGGTACGAGAACCCAGACCACTTACAATAAGGTAAGCTCGGATGTCTGGAGGGAGAGTTACGAAATAGAACTCAAAAACCATAAATCCGAGCCCCAGAAAGTAAAAATCGTAGAACACTTCTACGGGGACTGGGAAATTACCACCAGCTCTGATCCATACCAGAAAAAAGACGCCTTTATCGTTGAATGGGAAGTAACCGTGCCTGCTGACGGCTCAAAGAAAGTTTCCTACACCGTAGAACGCAGTTATTAATCCAGAGACAGTAGTAGATTGTCATATCAGGGCTCTACATCCCCCGAATCCCTCCGAAAATTCAATCCAGAATCTATAACCACGGAAAGCACGGAAAACATGAAAAAACAGTAATTCCATAAATATTGTCTTTCGCTTAGTCCGCTTGAACAAGCGAAAAACAATATTATTTATTCATAAATTAGTCCTTTTTAGCAAATTCAAAAACAGCTTCTTTTGCCGCTAAATCAGCCCTCTTGAGCGAAGCGAAAAGGGCCCGTCCTCCCGAGACGGAACTCGGGTAGCGAAAAGGGCAGCGTGCTCACGAAGCGCAATTCGGGGGGCAAAAAATATTATTACCATCCCTCCAATTAACCTTCAGATGATTATAGGCTTAATGGGACCCGAAGGCTCGTACTCGGAAAAGGCTGCAAAATTATGGATTACAAAACACGGGCTGAATAGTGCAGAAATTCAATATTTTGCAGATATAGAGGATACGTTTCTGGCAGTGGTGCAGAAAAAATCCGATCTATCGATAATCCCTATAGAAAACTCTATTGAAGGTTCGGTAGGCGTTACTCTCGATTTGCTTCTTGAGAACGGGGTTAAAATAGTCGGAGAAATAGTTGTCAAAATCGAGCATTGCCTGCTCTCGAAAGGCGGGCCTGAAAAGATCAAGATCATACTCTCACATCCACAGGGACTCGCTCAGTGCAGGCATTTTCTGAAAAAGAATTTCCCTGAGGCTGGACTGAGGAGCACGGGCAGTACTTCCCATGCAGCAAGGCTTGCAGGAGAGTTTGAAGAGATGGCAGCAATAGCCTCCCCTGAGGCTGCCGAACGCTATGGGTTAAAAGTCCTTCTCTCAAACGTCCAGGATCGGAAAGAAAATTACACCCGTTTCATTGCTTTGCGAGTCGCAAAAAAAAGCCCTGCTGAGCAAGTTCCGTGCACCGCAGAAGATAAACCAGATAAAGCAAAATCACAACCCGACCGTGGGCAGGAATCAGGGCACGAATCCCGGTCTGAAAAAGAAATCGGGTCTGAGAATTCCAGCCATTCAGCCTGCAAGACCTCTATTATAGTATATCTGGAAAAAGACAGGCCAGGAGCATTATACGAAATTCTCGGGGCTTTTGCAAAAAATAAAATTAATCTTACCAGGATCGAGTCCAGACCTTCTAAAAAGGAACTCGGAGACTATTACTTCTATATCGATTTTGAAGGAAACACCAGCGATGCACTTATAAAAGATGCCTTAGAAGGTATAAAGGTCAAAGCGAATACTCTAAAAGTGTTGGGTTCTTATCCTGCTTTTTAAAAACCGTAATTACTATCCCGATTTAAAAGACCTTAAAAGGCTAGGGCCGAATCCTGCAAACATTGAAATCGGATTGATATGCGAATCTAAAAAATGCATATTCCGGAACGTGTACTTTTATATACTATCTTTCTATAGTATCTTTCTAGAATATCTTCTTATAGTATATTTGCATGTTTCGTGCATAATTCTTATTTATGATTATTTATGATCACAGCCGGTTTTCTAGGCTGCAAAAGGGAGCGAGATGGCTCTGAGTATTGAAGAAATAGTAAACAAACACGAATTGGTCCTGAAAAAATATAGAGTACTCTATGCCTTTGCAGACCTGCTTACAACTTTTCTTGTCCTTTATGTTCTTTTCGTGCTTTTCAATATGCGAGACTTATTTCTAATGTTTAGCACCTTCGAACCTTATACCGGTGCAAAATACAACATTCTGGGCTTTGGGATTCTTTTTGAAACTCTAGGGCTTATTTTCCTGGCTTTTGTCCTCTCCCTTATCCTCACAGTTGTCAGGCATTACAGGGCTGAAAAGAAAGATGCGATTTCCTTTATAGAAGAGGGATACCCTGTGCTCAAGGAGAGATTAAGAACTGCCTATGACAACCGCAATACGGAAAACATTATTGTCCAGGACCTTATAGGCGGGGTTATAATCGATTCCAAACCCGTAATGTCCTCATCCTTTCTTAACAGGAGAAAACTTGCAAAGAATCTGTTTGTAATATTATTTGCGGTTTCAATTCTCGCATATGTTGCTGGAACCGGATACCAGACGACTCTCAGCCCCACTGACCTTAACGGAGTGATCGAAAAGATTCCCTTTGTTTCGGATTCGAATACTAACCTTTACCCTTTAGAGGAAAATGGAGGAACCTCGAATAACAGCAGCCAGGAAAATCTCTTTGGGAAGCCTGTCGTTGTTGTGGTGGAAGGCAAAGAAGTTGATCTGAAGATTCCTCCTGGCTCAGGGCAGGGCTTTACAAGCCAGGAAACAGGTGAACAGATGAACGAATCATTTACTCAGTCAGGGCCTGTAGACACGGACACGGCTGCTTCTGATGCTTATTATGACAATTTGCCGGAAGGATACAGGGACGTTATCCAGAGTTATTTTGAAGGACTTGCAGAAGAATAATTTGGAAAATTTATCTAAAGCCGGATTTACCTGCACTCAGCTTAATCGAAGGTTGTCTGAAAGCAGTCTTTGAATAACAGGCAGCGTTCTGGAGACACACTGTTGCAGGAACAGGTAACATCCAGAGAAAGCGGGCTTAAAGCCCTGCAAAAACAGAAATTTAAAGGGTGAAGCAGATATGAATGAGACTAATACCGACTCCGGGCAGGCCGCCACGACCTATCAGAATGCAGGTCGGATTTTCAAAACCTTTTTTGAAGAGATCGGAAATGTTGTGGTAGGCCAGAATAAAGTAGTGGAGCAAATCGTGATTGCGATACTCTGTGAAGGACATGCCCTCGTTGAGAGTAATCCAGGGCTTGGAAAAACGCTTATGATCTCCACAGTGTCAAAGGCAATGAACCTGAAATTCAGCAGGATTCAGTGTACTCCTGACCTCATGCCTTCTGATATTACAGGGACAAATGTTATTGAAGAGAAGGACAACAAAAAAGAATTCAGGTTCCAGCCAGGGCCGGTTTTTGCAAATGTCATTCTTGCGGATGAGATTAACAGGGCGTCCCCGAAGACCCAGTCAGCCCTGCTTGAAGCTATGCAGGAACAGCAGGTAACCGTCGGAAATGATACCTTCCTGCTGGATCGTCCTTTCTTCATTCTTGCCACCCAGAACCCCATAGAAATGGAAGGCACATATCCCCTGCCTGAAGCCCAGCTCGATCGTTTTCTCTTAAAGGTCCTTGTAGATTACCCCTCCCATGAAGAGGAGATGGAAATAATAAATCGGTACACGAAATCCGAAGTCCCGAAAATTTCCAGGGGTGTTGATAAATCCACAATTCTCGATTTACAGAAACTCACCAGGCAGGTTCCGATCTCCGAGGAACTCAAGCAGCGAGTCCTTTCTATTGTGGGTATGACAAGAAAAGACAAAGAGCATATCGAGTACGGGGCTTCTCCCAGGGCATCTATCGGCCTCATCCTTGCCGCAAAAGCCAGGGCCCTTATCGAAGGCAGGAACTTCGTAAGCAAAGAGGATATCGATTACATGGCATATCCCGTCCTCCGCCACAGGCTTATCCTGACCTTCGAAGCCGAAAGAAGCGGGATGACCCCTGACCAGGCTATTGAGGATATTATCAGGAAGATCAAGTAAAACCTGAGCCCCTGAGATTCCCAGGACAGGGAAGGGACTGTAGAATAAGTTAAAATAACCCTGAAGGGTTTTCCCGGGTCCGGAATAAACCGGTACTTTTTTTATTGACGATCCAGAATGACTCGCACAAAACAAAACATCGAAACGGACTTTTTCAGGCAGCTTGACCGCTTTACATTCTCTGTCCGGAAAAGGGTATCGACAGTTTACGCCGGAAACCGTCCGTCCACCCGAAGCGGACGCGGCATCGATACCATCGGGTTCAGGGAATATGATATTAACGACAGCCTGAAAGATATCGACTGGAAAGCCTATGCGAGGACTGAAAAGCTCTATGTGCGGCAGTTTGAGGAAGAAAAAACTCTTACGACCCACATCCTTCTGGATGCCAGCAAAAGTATGGATTACCCTGATAAAGGGACTTCGAAGTTCGAATATGCTGCTATGCTCGCTGCAGGCTATGCCTACATGGTAACAAAATATAACGACAGGTTTGCAATCTCAACCTTTACACAGGAAATCGACATAAGCAAACCCAGCCGCGGACGAAAAAACCTTTTGCGGGCAATCGACAGGCTGACAGAGCTCGAACTGTCAGGAGGAACTTCCATCGGGGAGGCAGTCACAAAATACAGCCGGGAAATCAAGTCCAGATCCCTTGTAATCCTTATCTCGGACTTTCTTCAGGAACCCGAGGAAATAGAAACCGCAGTTTCCAGGCTATCTGACCACGACCTCATTCTTATCCAGGTGCTCGACCCTACGGAAAAAGTGCTTCCACTTCAGGGAAACAGCAAGCTTGTAGATCTTGAAACCGGAGAAGATATCAGGACTTATGTCAGTGAAAGGTTCAAAGAGCGGTATCTTGAAAAACTTGACGACCATAGTGCAAGGATCAAAAAAGCCTGCATGAGGGCAGGGGCTGAATTCTACAGTTTTACAACCGACACCCCTATCTTTGACGCTTTCTACCGTACCATCAGGAGAAGGAGACGCTAAAAATGCCTTTTGAAAATCCCTTTGCTCTTGCCGCTCTCCTGAGTGTCATCCCGCTTATCATTCTTTACATGCTCCGCCCAAAGCCGGCGGTGCTTTCAATTCCCTCACTCATGTTTGTCCTTAAACTTGAGAGGGAAAGAAAACGGGTCTATGCTTCGCTCACTAAAATTGTGCAGGACCCGCTTTTCTTGATTCAGCTCTTGATGCTGATTCTTCTTGCCATTGCAGCAGCAGGCTATTACTATACTTCAGAGGAACCGTTGAGTGGAGAGCATACAGTACTGGTCCTTGATACCTCTGCAAGTATGCAGGTTGATTCTCGCTTTGATGATTCTGTTAAGATTGCTGACGAGTATGTGAGCAAGAAAAACAGCATAATTTTAGCTTCAGATGCGCCTCTTCTTGCTCTTGAAGGAGGAGATGCGGCTGCTGCAAAGGATATTTTCAGTAAGGTTAAGCCAGGAGCCGGCACTGCCGACCTGTCTGCAGCCGTTACCACAGGTATGCGTCTTCTATCCAAAGAAGGAGGAGGAAGAATCATCGTTATTTCGGATTTCACTAATTCGAAAGGAGACGATCCTGTTACTTCCAAAAACCTGGCTGAGTCTTACGGAATTTCAGTCAATTTCGTAAAAGTCGGAAAGCCTGCGAATAATATTGGAATTATCAATGGCTGGATCGAAGCCACGGACGGAAAATACGGCTACACAGGTGTAATTAAGAACTACAAGAACCAAGACGAAAAAGTTGAAATAGAGACCGGAAGAGGAACTTCAGGAAATTCAACGTCGTTTTCCCTTGACGTCCCCGCAGGTGGGACAAACCAGTTTACGCTTGGAAACCTTGAGCCAGGGATTACAACAGTTCAGCTTAATGTGAAAGATAGTTTACCTGTCGATAATAAAGCTTACATTTCCATCCCAGATACTTCAGAGCAGCGTATACTCTATGTCACTGATGATGATGGGAAACTGCCTTCGAAAACCGCACTTTCTCTGCTCCCGAACAGTAATCTAAGTGTTGCGAAATCCGTGCCTTCTTCCCTTGATAGTTACACGCTTGTAGTGCTTGCGCAGAAAGAAACTCCAATTGCTAATGATTCGGTAGAGACAATTGAAAATTATGTAAGAAACGGAGGCAATGCAGTTTTCATTGCAAGCGGTGCCTTAGCCCCCGAGAAAACTGAGGTTGGACTGATCAAGATCCTGCCTGTAAAGCCTACCAAAATTGAAAATGAGACAAACGGAACCGATCTTGGAGTTCAGAAAGTTCAGCAGAGCAGTATTACGGAAGACATTAAAAGTGATGAGGGGTCCGAGATATCAGTCCATACATATCTGAACGCAACTGAAAGAACCGGCTCGACAACTCTAGCAGCTCTCGAAAATGGAGTTCCTATATTGAGTTACTGGCAGGTAGGTAAGGGGACTGTTTTCTACATGGGACTAGATGATGAACTCGGGGACGATGCCTGGAACAATTTCCATAACTTGCCTGAGTATCCTGTGTTCTGGATAAAACTTGTTGAATGGCTCGGAGGGACAGGCGATATTTCCAAATACAACCTGAATACAGGCACTTTGACCTCCCTTTCGAAAACTGAAGAAATCAAGACTCCATCGAAAACTTTCACTTCAAACCATATTCTCTTTGATGAGGCTGGAGTTTACGAGATTTCAGGGAAGAAGATTGCAGTCAATCTTTATAATGACAAGGAATCGAATACGACAGTTGATGCATCTGATGTTATTCAGCGGGCAGTTGCGGAAGATAAGCCCAAACTTGTGAGGGCTGATACTTATACTGCCAAAAATGACATTACCGATTACCTGATAGGAGTTCTGTTCCTCCTCATGCTAGCTGAAATTATGATCGTGCGCCGGAGGGGTGAACTATGAATATATCCCTTGAACACCCGGAAATGCTTTTACTCATCATCCCTGTAATAATTGCCGGGTTCTATCTCCTACGGAAGACAAAAACGAAGATTGTGGAATGGAGAATGCTTGTAGCTTTCCTCCTTGTACTCGCTTTGGCTGCTCCATTTACAACGGTTGCGCAAACTGTTAGTGAAGACAATCCTTCACTTGTACTAATTCAGGATAAGACTGCGAGTATGGGGCTTTTTCCTAATGAAACAGGTACCGACCTGTATAAAGCCCTTGCAGCTAATACCCCTACCACCTTAGTGCAGCTTACAGGCGATAAAACAAATCTTGGGGATGCTGTGACCCAGTATTCTGGTATTGGTAATCAAATAGTTCTTGTTACTGATGGCAACAATAACTCCGGAAAGAGTCTTGCTGATGCCCTGGGGTTTGCAAAAGAAACCAACACTTCAGTCTACCTTGTCCAGCCTGAACTTAAGACAAACGACCTCAGTGTCGAAATTCTTGGGGACAAAAATGTTGTCGTGGATAACAATAACACGTTTGAGATAGTTGTCCGTCAGGCTTCCGAACAAAACGTCAGTTACTTCTATGAAGTATACGTAGATGGGAAGCTTACCGATAGCAGGCCTTATTCTCAAAATACCCGGAATAATACCATTTCAATTACCCAGACTTTTAACACTCTTGGTGCTCACAATATCAGTGTAAAGATTACTCCTTCTGGAGAAGATCTGAATAGCATTAACAACGAATATCACAAATCTCTTTATGTAATCCCTAAACCGAAGCTCACCCTTGTTACCAGCGAGCCCAATTCTCCCCTTGCTCAGATCCTTAATAGCCTTTACAACACTTCTGTTTTCACTGCTTACCCTGGAGCAAGTGCTCTGAATAGCAGCAAAGCTCTGGTGCTTGATAACCAGTTCGTTAATAATCTTTCGGACACCCAAGTAAAGGAAATTAATAAGTATGTTAATAATGGAGGCGGGCTGGTAGTCGTAGGAGGAGAAAGAGCATATAATTACGGCGATTATCTTAATTCTTCGTTTGAAAAAATCCTACCTGTGCTTTCAAAGCCTTCCGAGTATAAGGGAGGGAGGGACATCGTCCTGATCCTTGATATCTCACCAAGTACACAGAACGTAACTCAGGGAGATATCCTCGGAAATGCTATCTACATTCTCCAGAATAAAAACCTCAAAGACGCAAATGCCGCTGTTATAGCATTTGGAAGTAAGGATTATGACGTTTTTGGAGGGTTTTTGTTTTTGGGACTTCCTCAAAACCAGGCAATTATAAAAGATAAGATCTCGCGACTGGCCACCGACGAGCGGAGCAAGACTTCCCTAGACCAGGGAATCAATGGTGCAAAAAACATACTTGTAGGTAAAGAAGGTGAACTTGATGCTATTGTGATCTCAGATGGGGGAATCAAGGACTCCTACAAACCAAGCCTTCAGGCTGCAAAAGAATTGCGGAAACTCAATGTAAATCTGTATTTTGTCCATATCCATTCGCTTGCTGCCACTCACCAGACTGATCCTAAGACCAGAAAATACTATGCTGAGACCTTAATGCAGGATCTAGGACTTGAAAACAATTATATGCGTATCAATTTGACAGAAAGGGCAGATATCAGTTTTAAGCCAACTGATAAGTCTCAGGAAGAAGGGAATGAAGAAGAAAAAGGGAACGAAGAGAATGTAACGCCTGATTTCTATCCTCTCTATGCTTACTCTCCAGATAACTTCATCACGAAAAATGTGAACTTTACTTCCAATATCACAGGATATAACGATGTGACTCCAAAAGCCGGGGCTGAACGCTTGGTTATAACTGCTTCAAATGGAAAACCTGTACTTACTACCTGGCGTTTCGGACTAGGAAGGGTTGCAGCTTTTACTACGGACAATGGGGAAGGTGAAGGCTCTCGCTGGGCGACTAATGTTTATAGCGTATCGAGTGCCAAACTAATTTCGGGAACAATCAACTGGGCAATAGGGAATCCGAGGTCTGAAGAAGGAGTTGTTCTAGATGGCCCGGACACATGGCTCGATACCCCCTCCAACCTAACACTTACAATGTATGATGAGGGTATTCCCAAGTTGAAACTGGATGGAAACGCTCTGGACCTTGCTCTGACCGGAAGAAACACCTATGAGACAACTGTGAATCCGGACAGTATTGGAATTCACGATATCTCAGGCTATCCGCTTGCAGTAAATTACCAGCTTGAATACCGGGATGTCGGACTAAACAAAGATATAGAGCCTCTTATTCTTGCAACCGGAGGGAAAGTTTATACTGAGAAGGATGCAAGAGCTCTTCTCCTGAAAGACGCCAGGCAGAACTCAGAGAAACAATCTGACGAGCAGGTAAGCCTGAAGATGTATGTGCTCCTTGCTGCGCTTGTGCTTTATCTGGGCGAAATCAGTGCCAGGCGTATAAGGGAAATGAGAAAGCTCAAGAATGCGCAGATTGAGGTAGAAGCCGGAGCATAAGAGCCCATAAGTGGCTCTTTTAAGTTTTCAGGAAGCTCTTTCACAGAGTATTTCTTGAAAACTCTTAAAATTACAAGTTTTTCTTTAAGAGCCCCTAAAATTACAGGATACTCTTTGGAAAACCCTTTAAATTACAGGATTTACTTAAAAAACCCTTTAAATCGCAGGATATCCTTTGAAGATCCCTTAAATTTCAGCGTACTCTTTGAGAAACCCTTTAATTTGAAATAATCTTTTTGAAAATTATCATAAATACGCCAGAAAAGTCAGGGTTATCTGCCCGAAAAAGCCGGCGAAAACCGGCACTATAAGGTTATCATCAATTTTATTGACTGCAGTTTCCGTAAGGGTTGCAAGAAAAGCCATCACCAGGGAAACGATGGGATTTCCGAGAATAAGCAGCCCGATGAGAAAATCAATAACAAATTCCGAAGCTGAGCCTTCAATCGATTTTTCATTTTTAAAGAGCTTTTGAAAAACTCGCCTCTTTCCGTAGAATTTCCCGATAAGGGCTGCAGCCAGGTCCCCGAAAGTGGCCATAAGGATTGCAGCATAAGCGATTTCTCGGCTGAACAGGGCTACTACTGAGATCGCTACGAGAGCAAAGAAGATGTGGCCCCCGAAGCAGTCAGCTTCAGCTTTTCTGTATACGATATAGAAAAGAGGTATTCGAATTCCGTGCTCAACCCGGAAATAGTCAAGAGCAAGAGCAGTAACTAGAAACAGCATGAGCACCCAGAGCACGGCTTCTTTCCCGTAAAATTTGTAGATGAGCACGATCAGGATTGAAACCAGGTGCACACTTTTTCTCAGGATTTCCAGGAAAAGTTCTCTGGACGGCATGGCAAAAAGACTTTATCAATCTAGTATAAAGTTATATCTGTTTCAGTGTGTCTTTCTTTCTGCGTGTCCTGAATACTTTGGATACCTGTCAAAAGATGGATCTGAAAAATAAGCAGCGGAAAATGAGAAACTCAGTCAGGGTTCCAAAAAAGTCAATTTCAACCTGAAAAATGTGGATTCAGGAATCCAGTTAATTTATTTGTACTGGATTCTGTCCTTTGAAATCCGAATTTTACGAGCCTTCATGTGCAGCGTCATAATCGGAATTAATTACGGTATCCTGTATGCTTGAGTTTTTCTCTATAATTACTTCAGGCCAGACCTTAACTCCGGAGTGTATTGTTGAATTGCCTCCGATAGTTACTTTATGTCCGATAACGGTTCCATTTTCAAGGGAGCAGTGCTCCCCTATGACTGTTTCGTCTGATACTACCCCGCCTGAGATATTGGAATCTTTTCCTATGGACACATTATCGAAAAGATAGGATGAAAGAATCTTTGCGTTGTCCTCTATAGTGCAGTTTGAGCCTATAACGCTGTAAGGCCCTATAAGGACGTTATCGCCTATATTTGTGTTTTCTCCTATGACTATTGGTCCTACAAGGGAAGAATTCGAACCTATGCACACATTGTTTCCTATGGACAGGGGACCTTTTATTCTTGCGTTTCGGGTCGTGAAATTTCCTTCGATTGTTGTTCCAGGAAGGGCATCGAGCATCCAGCGCTGTGCCTGTCTGTAAGCTGCCGAACTTCCCACATCAGTCCATTTTCCCCGCACAAGCACACCGTTTATTTTTTTGTCGGCTGCAAGCATGAAGGGGAAAAGATCTTTTGCAAAGTCGTATTTTTTATGCTCAGGGATCCATCCAAATATCGAAGGGTCGCAAATATAAATACCTGTGCTTGCAAGGTTGCTGAATATCTGGCCTGCCTTCGGTTTTTCCAGGAAGCGATGTATCCGGTTATTAATATCCATGTCCGCAATTCCAAATTCTCTTGGATCGTCAATCGAAAGAAGCCCTATGGTTACTGGGGCATCATTTGTTTCGTGGAAACGGTACATCTCTCTCAGGTCGAGGTTAAGGACGTGATCTCCCCCAAGCACAATAAATGGCTCGTCTTTCAGGTATTCCTCAGCATTTTTAACCCCGCCTGCTGTTCCGAGCTTTTCTTTTTCATACACATAATCGATATGTACCCCAAACATATGCCCGTTCCCTAGCTGCTCTTCTATGAGTTCTCCCATATACCCCAGGGTCATGACTATTTCATTGAACCCTTCTCTTGAAAGATGCTCTATCAGATGTCGCACTGACGGTTTATTAAGAATCGGTATGCTCGGTTTAGGGTGCTTGAAAGTTAGCGGCCTGAGTCTTGTCCCTGCCCCTCCGCACATAATACATGCTTTCATATTTTTCCCAGATGTTCTTATATGAATATATTATTAACGATCTGTTATCGTTATTTGAAAGGTTATTGATGATTTCTCAGGTTCTCAGAATAATGATAATTATTCAGAAGAACGATGATCACTCAGAAGAATATCTTCTTTTTTTTCCACCTTGATTTCCCTTTTCCCTTCATACTCCGTGACAGTACCTGTTAAACTGATTAAATCTCCTTCCCGGATTGACATATTCAGGGTTTCAGCGCCTGCGGTTTTTGGAATAAAGACGCTCAGGACTTCGGAGTTGCAGTCTACCTGTAAAAGCAGGTGCCCGCCTTTATAGGTAAACTGTTTGCTCAAAACTTCGGCTTGAAGGAACACCTTCTCTCCTTCACCTGATTCCCGAGTGTACTGCTTGGCTTCTTCTCCTATCTCCTGTCCAGAAGCTGTAAGTTCCGATCCAAAGCAAAGATAAGCTGTCATAAGAGAAGTTAATGTCATAAATAGCAGCAATACCATGACTTTTTCTTCTTTTTCCATACTTTGCCTCCTGCTTTTGCAGAGCCTGGAATCAGTTTATGATCGAGACGAGTTTTATTTCAAGGATTAGGGGTTTGCCTGCAAGTTCATGGTTAAAGTCCAGGGTGGCAGAAGTTTCCGTGGAATTGAGCACTTTAACTTCACTCCCAGTGGGTGTTATGATTTTCGTTCCTGGTTCAGGAGGAGTCTGGAGTTCAAGCCTTGAGAGAGGAATCTCCTGGACAAGGTAGTTCTTATATTCGCCGTAAGCGTCTTGAGGCGGGATTCGAAGGGTTTTTTCTTCTCCCTCTTTCATTCCAATAACGCCCCAATCGATACCTTTTATTATCTGGCCTGTATCCGCTCTGAAAACAAAGGTCTGTATCCCTTTTCTTCGTCATATATCCCTGCTTCGAGGGCCTTTTCCTTTAAGGTGGTATCGAAGACTGTTCCGTCTTCGAATTTTCCAGTGTAATCAATAAGAAGGTAATCTCCTTTTTTTACAGTGCGATAATTTCCCATTATCCCTTTCTCCTGTACATTTTTCTTTCAGTATCTATGTCATCTCAAAATTACTTGGATACCGAAAGGATGCGCACTTTGAAAAAATACTATAATTCTCAATTTGATTTTCAGGAACTTAAATTTATTCTATAGAAACTAGTTTTATATCAAAAATCAGGGTCTTTCCTGCAAGCTCACTATTGGTATCAATAGTGATATGCGTATTGTTTACAACCGTTACTTTGAACTGATTCCCGTACGTATCTCTAATAGTTTGTCCTGCTTCAGGAAGTTCGGAGCGGTTCGTTAGATTTAACTCTTTAATGGGAATAGCCAGGACCCTTGCTTCTTCATATTTTCCATAAGCTTTTTCTGGAGGAATCCTCAAGGTCTTTTCTTCTCCGACTTTCATTCCAACTACGCCTTCGTCAAAGCCTTGGATTACCTGACCTGAACCAACTGCAAAGGTTAGAGGAACATACTTCTTTCCGTCGACGTATACTCCCGCCTGTTTTGCAACATCTTCTCTTGAGGTGTCAAAAACCGTGCCGTTTTCAAGCTTCCCGGTATAGTCCACCTGGACCGTATCTCCGGGTTTTACTGCTCTGCTGCTTTCTCCCTCGCTCCCATTATCCATGCATCCGCTGCCAAGAATTATGCTTACCAGGAGTAGAGCCGCTATGAAGAAGACTGATCCTTTCCTGGTATTCATCCCTTTCGTTCCTCCAGAGAAACTATTCTGACTAAGAAAATCAGGGTCTTTCCTGCAAGCTCATGGTTAAAGTCTACAACAAAGGTATTCTCACTTACCTTTGTGATAGTGCCTTTCAGACCATTGTCCGTAACCAGTTGCATTCCGACTTCAGGAGTAAAATCAACAGCATCAATAGGCAGCTCTCTTGCTAATTCTTCCGTGTATTCTCCATATGCTTCTTCAGGTGGGATTGTAAAGGTCTTTTCTTCCCTCACTCGCATTCCAGCAACGCCCTCATCAAACCCTTTTATCATCTGGCCTGCGCCGACCGTAAATATAAGGGGTTTATAATCTCTCATTTGATTGTATATCCCTGCCTGGACAGCTGCTTCCTTTACGGAAGTATCGAAAATCGTGCCATCTTCAAGTCTTCCTACGTAATTAACTGAGATAGTATCCCCGTTTTCAATACTTTTGCTGGTATCTTTTGTTATATCCTCGGCCATAAGAATCAATAAAACAAATGAGAACATGCTAGATAAACGTGCTGATAAAATAAAACTCAAATACAGGTTAAACTGGAATTTCAGGGGCGGGGATTAGAGGAATTCCTGAAGCTTTCTCTTTCAGGTTTCAATTTGGGATTCGGTCTTTTTCGGCTCTTTTTGATATTCAATATATGAGTAAACAGCCGCGAATCCCGCAATAAAGAGTGCAGGCCCGATAATGAAAAAGAATGCAAGTTCAGGGAAAAAGGTTCCAAGCATAACAGCTATCCCTGCAATTCTGAATAATTTTCCTCCAAGCCGGTTAGTTTTCTTCCAGACCCGATCGCTGCTGAGGGTCCAGGGAGTCCTTATGCCGATGAACCAGTTTCTCTCCGCATTCTCCATAAGGACTCCTATGTAGTAAAACAGAAGCCCTATCCCTGCAGGAAGCATGGCATTCGGGCTAATTCGGATACCAGTGTTCCAGAGCAACATCTGTAGGTGGACGGCGAGCATAAAGAAAGTCAAAAGAATTATAAATCCATCATAATACTTTCTGAATTTTGCTATATTTTCTCTCTTCGGGTCGATTCTGGGAATTGCTAGGAATAATACTGCAAGCCCTGTAATCATTAAGGGCATGAAAAAGAGTCCCCAGAGCTTCGACATATAGCCGTCTACTTCCCCCTGGGAGTTCCAGTGAGTTGCCATCAGTTCAGGCACATGTGGATAAAAATAGATTGAAACTAAAAAGGAAAAAAGGATCAGTCCTGTGATTACAGCTGTGGCTTTACGCATATAAGTTGTTAAGATTTTCAATTATTTAAAAGAAGTGGAGACTTGAAAGTCTGCTGAGACTTTAACGCTACTTCAGGGGCACGGGGTTTGTAGGGCTTGAAATGCTATTGACCTCGTTCTGGACCTCTATCTAAAAAAACGGCGTGATCACAACCCTTTTTAAAAAAAGCTTGACCGCAAACTTTTAAAAAAAGTTTAATCAAAAACGGCTTGACGACGTGATCAACCGGTGCAACGGTTGAGCTATTGCTGCATATGTTGTCATTCACGAAGGTGTCCGAGCTCTTTGAATCTCAGCTCAGGTAAGTTCAATAATATATCTTTTTATATTATATGTCGGATTCTATATAAATTTGTAGATTACATAAATTAATACAGATTTACTTTTACATATTGTAGAATGTGTTGTCTTATTTTTGGCTACTTTTCGCCTTTATTCTCTGCTAACAAAGGTTTAAAATACGCTTCTTGCATATAACAGTATAATTAAAATTTATATGTTGGTAGTTATGGCAACAAGTCAGGAAAGACAGAAGGCAAATTTGGCCAGAATTAAAAGAGTAATGGAAGAAATTGAAAGCACGACAGATGATTGTAATTTGATTGCTGAGTTGCATGAACTTTTAAGAAAACCATATTCGCTGTCCTTGAAATGGCATATGATTGTGTTTAAAAGTGAAGTTGATAGAAGCTTATGGTATCTGGAAGATATAAGAAAAGAAGAGATTGAAATCGAAAAAAGGAAGCGAAGGAAAGGAAAAGAGCCAAAAGAAGAATTAAACCAGGTTAGCTGTAAATTTTCCGAGGCGGTTAGCGCATTTAAACTTGATTACCAGATGGTATATGATGCGAAAGCAAACCAGTATAAATTGTCAAAGTCCGGGGTTTCCAGAAACACGAGAGCAAACATTTTTGCAATTCCAAAATCTATGATTGGAAACGGTAAACTCCAGTGGAGTGAGGCGGTTAAACAAAAATGGGGAGAAGACAATATAGGGCAAAGAGAATTACTGGAAAGAGGTATATAATTGAGAAAAATGTAGAGAGATTCTTATGCTTACGGTTTCCAATAACTCACGCTCATTACCAAAATTTTTAATTAAAGATCTCAGAAAAAGATTTTTTGAAAAATTTGTTTATGAAGCTTACTTCGAGACGATTACTGAGTTACTATTAGCTCAGGTTACTTTTTGAGACGAAACCGACACACTCCAAAGTTTATCAACAAGCTTATAGACAGCCACTGCCAATCCAAAGCAACCAATTATCAGGCAGATATACACAAGACCATTTGAAAGGGGAGTAGCCCAGTATAGAAATGGAATCATTGAAATCTCGGCTTTGTAGAAATCCTCAATTTCAGCCAAAATGAATTTACAATTTTTTTGTTTATGTTGTATACTAACAGTTTTACTTTTATTTCTTTTACTTGATTGTAGAACTTTCTTGCTTTAACTATTTCTCCAAACTTTCTTTTTATTACTGAAAATACTGTTTCAACAATGCTCCTTCTATTGTAGACCTTTTTGTCGAAGTTTTTATGCAAGAGCCTATCCCGAAACTTAAAATTTGATTTTTGAATCTCACATTTGGAACGTCAATCGAATATTAACCCTAGAAAATGATCCTGAAAACTACTTATGATTTAGAATAAAGCAGGTTTTGGGATAGGCTCTTTGACTGAAATATTATCACATCTGTGGTTTTAAACTTAATAATATATGTCAACCTGAAATTATGCTTTCAGCTGAAAGAGTTTAGTATGATAAAACTGGTATTAATAAAATGGATTTGGCTCCCCGTGTTCATGAATCCACCAAGGGTTAGTGAAACTTATTGAACGATGAATTGATCTGTTTGGATCAGGTGGTGCTTTGTCTTCTCCTTTTGTAGAGATAGATGAAGAATCAAATGGGATCCCAAGATATTCACCAGCTTCCTTCCTTATCAAAGGAACATATAATTTTCTATAAATTTCTCTCACTATCGTTATTATTTCGATGGTTACTAACCACCATGCTTCCGGAAGTACATATATTGTAGATGTGTTATCTTTACATGCTTCGATGATTATCTTTTTGTGCGTATTTTCGTCAATTGCAGGAATTATTCTAAGACCATGTTTATACGACAAATAAAGAGGATACCACTGATTATAGAAATTAGCTATTCTTATGATGTCATTTTTGTATCTCTCACAGCTTAAAGAATATTTATACTCATCTTTTTGTTCAATTTTGACCTCGTGATAACCCATATACTTCGATACTAAACTCGGATTACATTTTTCAATATTTTTAAAAAAGAACTGTATGTCGGTTTCGGTTAATGATGCTAGAAAATTTTGAATTTTAATAATATTCTTATTTTTTACACAAACGGCGAAAGCTCCTAATTCACTACAATATTGAACTGCATTTACGATCATTTCGACTTCGATCATTTGCCTTAAACTTTCATACTGTTCTTCCCTAAGATTAGTTGTTAAATTTTGGATGTTTTCATATTCTTTCTCTAAAATTAACTGTTTATAGTACCTATATTCTGATAAATAACCAGATGCAAATACGAGATTTCCTAATTCATTCTTTATTCGTTCAGACATTAAACTGCCTCTTGCGGTGTTAATTTTGATTTTATTGAGTTAACTCATATTAAGGTCATTATCAAATGCACCAGACCAGTAACTGTGTATTTAAATTTGTTAATGTGTTAAGTTACAAAATGATGACAAAATATTGTTGACCGTTTAGTTATTACTTTTTTCATAATATTCTGCCTTATTCATCTCAATCATTTTATCTTCGCTTACTTGCTTTTTACAGATGCTAAAGGCGCTGTTTTCGCTTCTTTATTTATTTTATAGTGAACGTAGTTAATATTCTCAACTTTACACATTATATTATTTATTTCAGACATGTTCAAAAGGTCAAGTTTAGAAATTGTAGCTCTCAAGAATTTTGTGCTTATTTTTCACAGTTAGTCTGTAAACACTGATAAGAACTGATAACCACACAGATTCATAAAACAAAAACTTTATATGCAAATTTTACGTACTTCTTCCAGACAGCATTGTACATAGATGGTCATCGTATTTTTCACAGCGTAAAATAGCGGTGAAATATCTTAAAATGGATTCTCGAGTTCCCAAAATAATTTTAATAACTGGTTTGAGAATTCAAATTCTTTTTAAATTTATCTTATTTCCTTCGAGATTTGTCAAAGATTATTAAAATCTGTCTAATTTGTTAAAGTATTACCCTAAATTCGAGATGAGTTTATTGACTGATAAAAAACTGTTAATGGGTAATGAAGCCATTGCACTTGGAGCTATAGAGGCAGGCGTCCAGGTGGTTACAGGGTATCCCGGAACTCCCTCGACTGAAGCTCTGGAGACAATTCTCAGGTATGCGGACAGGTGCGGAATCTATACCGAGTGGTCCAGCAACGAAAAAGTTGCACTTGAAACGGCCGCCGGGGCGGCTTATTCCGGGGCAAAGGCGCTTGTGACCATGAAACAGGTAGGGTTGAACGTTGCATCCGATCCCCTGATGAGCCTGAGCTATATTGGGGTAAAAGGAGCCCTTGTCCTGCTCGTTGCCGACGATCCGGGGCCACATTCTTCCCAGACTGAACAGGATACTCGGGCTTTCGGGCACTTTGCAAATATTCCGGTACTGGACCCTGCAACCCCTCAGGAAGCCTACGAACTGACAAAACTGGCTTTTGAGTTTTCGCATGAATTTGAAATTCCGGTCATCCTGAGAACCACTACGCGGGTCTCCCACAGCTGCGGAGATGTCGAGGTCGAAGTTGCAGAACCTGCCCCGGTTGAAGCTGTTGGCAAGGGTTTTGTAAAGGATAATCGCTGGACTATCTTTCCAAAGCTTACGGCCGAGCGGCACCTTTGGCTTGAAAGTGTGCAGGAACAGCTTTCCGAACGTTTTTCCGAGCTTTCCTTCAATTCGATATCGGGATCAGGTAAAATCGGGATTATTGCCTCCGGCGTTCCAGTCCTTTATGTAAAAGAGGCCGTGGAAACTGTCAGGGGTTTTGAAGAGTTGTTTACACTTTTCAGTGTCGGGACGGTATATCCGTTCCCGGAAAAGGCAGCCCTTTCTTTCCTGAAAGGAATTGACCGGCTAATAGTGGCCGAAGAGCTTGACCCTTACCTTGAAGAACAGGTGCTCCAGCTTATAGGGAAAACACATCTACCTGTTGATGTTTATGGAAAAAAGAACGGCTTTTTCCCTGTGAGCGGGGAATACAATGTGGATATTGTGATTGACGGCATTAACAACGCACTTGCAACTTTCGGGGAGAATTTACGCCTTTCCCATGCTTCTCCTGCCATCTCAAGAGAAAAGCTTCCTTCCCTTCCGATTCGGGCTCCGACTCTCTGTGCCGGCTGCATGCACAGAACCGTTTTTTATGCATTTAAGCAGGCTGCAAAACAGCTTAAAAAAGGGGCTCAAACTGATACGATTTTCTCCGGGGATATTGGCTGCTATACCCTTGGAAATGCCTATCCCCTTAACATGGTAGATACCTGCCTCTGCATGGGAGCCGGGGTAAGCATTGCAGGAGGGCTCTTTCGTACGAACCCAAAAGCAAAACAAGTGGCCTTTGTCGGAGATTCTACTTTTTTTCACTCAGGCATCCCTGCGGTGATAAACGCTGTCTATAACGGAGCTGACATTACCCTTGCAGTCCTTGACAACCGAACAACTGCAATGACAGGTCATCAGCCCCATCCTGGCGTAGGCTTGACTGCGCTCGGAAGTGCTTCAAAGACCATTGAAATCGCGGATGTGGTTCGGAGTTGCGGAGTTGAATCTGTAAAGACCGTAAATACTGTAGATACGGACAGCCTGGAAAGTTGTGTAAAAGCCGCAAAGAAATCCATGAATTTTAAGGGGCCGTCGGTTATAGTATTCAAAGGCAAGTGCGTAGGGATTACAAAATCCGACAAATATTACAAAATAAAACCTGAAGACTGCACAGGCTGCGGTTTCTGTATAAAAGAGCTCGGCTGCCCTGCTATTACCCTTGCTGCAGATAAGCCTGTTATACAGGACAGCTGCAGCGGCTGCGGGCTCTGTGCGCAGATCTGCCCGTCGGAAGCTATCTGCATAGGAGGGGTAAAGCTGTGAAATATGATATTCTGATTGCAGGCGTTGGCGGGCAGGGTGTTGTGCTTGCTTCCCGTATGCTTGCACTTGCTGCGATGAAAGCCGGATTCCACGTAAGCACTGCCGAAACCATAGGCATGTCTCAGAGGGAAGGTTCGGTTAGCAGCCATATAAGGATAGGAAACGAAGTTTCCGGGTCACTTATTCCCATCGGGCAAGCAGACCTGCTTTTAGGCCTCGAACCCGCAGAAACCGTACGAAACCTGCCTTTTCTCAGGGAAGGCGGAAAGGTTCTGGTAAATACCCATGCTATCCCGCCGGCATCAAGGCCGCCTGGAAGCCCTGAATATGACCCTGCAGCTTTGCTCTCTTTTTTATGCGACTACCCTGATATTCTCTGCTCCGATTTCACGGGGCTTGCAGAGGACGAGGGGACATACAGGGCTGCAAACGTTGCAATGCTTGGAGCGGCTGCAGGCGCACGAGTATTACCTTTTCCGGAAGAAATTCTGAAGGCAGTACTGGATGCCGAAATCCCCGAGAAATATAGGGCTGTAAACAAGGCCGCATTCGAACGCGCAATGAAATGTATTAAATTTGTCTCCGGGACCTGAACTGGGGAGCAGAAGGTGAAATTATATGTATGAAGCATCAACTGAGACTGAACTTGATCCCAATGTTCAGCTTTACCATCCCGAAATCTCGGAAGAAGACATCTTTGTAAAATTGAAGGCACTGCTGAAGCGCGTAGTTGAAAGCAGCCCTTTTTACCAGAAAAAGTTCAAGGAATCAAATGTTGATATCGAGGAAATAAGGTCGCTTAAAGACCTGAAGCTTCTTCCTTTTACGCATAAAGAAGAACTGAGGGACGCCTACCCTCTTGGGTTAAAGGCCGTGCCTGATTCAGACGTTGTAAGGATTCACTCCTCATCCGGGACCACCGGAAAACCCATAATTATTCCATACACTCGAAAAGATGTAGATGTCTGGGCCGAGATGATGATGCGCTGCTACATGTTGGCAGGCCTTACCAATCTGGACAGGATTCAGATTACACCAGGGTACGGACTCTGGACTGCGGGGATTGGGTTCCAGCTTGGAGCTGAACGCCTGGGAGCGATGGCTATACCTACAGGCCCGGGAAATACCGAAAAACAGCTCGAAATGCTTGTTGACCTGAAATCCACCACCCTTGCAAGCACCTCTTCCTATGCGCTTTTGCTTGCTGAAGAAATTGAAAAGCGCGGACTTAAAGCCCAGATTCAACTCAGAAAAGGTATTATAGGTTCGGAGCGCTGGAGCGAAAAAATGCGCAGCCGAATCGAAACCGAGCTAGGGATCGAAACTTTTGATATTTACGGGCTGACAGAGATCTACGGGCCAGGAATTGGACTTGATTGTTCCTTCCATGAGGGCATGCATTACTGGTCCGATCACCTGCTCTTTGAGATCATCGATCCTATTACAGGCGAGCAACTTCCTGACGGCACGCTTGGAGAACTTGTAGTTACAACTCTCACAAAAGAAGGAGCTCCTCTCATTCGCTACAGGACAAGAGACCTGACCCGGATCATTCCGGGCCTCTGTAAATGCGGCTGTCCTTTCCCGAGGATTGACCGGATCCTTGGAAGGTCGGATGACCGCATAAAGGTCAAGGCCGTGAATATCTATCCAGGTCAGATTGAAGATCTTATCCACAGGGTTCCGGGCGTAAGCAGCGAATACCAGATCCTGCTTACACGCAGGGATGGACGAGACAGCATGACCTTCAGGATCGAGATCGAAGGCGCAGAAGATCCCACAAGGAAAGAAAAAATCGAAAAAACTCTAGGAAAAGCCTTCAAGGACTTCATAGGCGTAACCGTGGACGTTGTGGGCATAAAGATAGGGGAACTTCCCCGCAGCATGAAAAAGACAAAGAGAGTAATTGATGAAAGGGAACTGTGAAATCCCCTTTTTCCTTTCATCAATCCATTTCTCACCTGCTTTTTTCCTTAATCTATTTCTCACTTGTTTTTCTCATCAACCTATTTAATTTATTACTTACTTAATTGTCAATATCATTTAATCGGCTTTTTACGGAATATTTGATTTTATCTCCTCTGTATGGGATAATTTCTCAGTAGCCTTCTTTTCTTTTTCAAGATCGTTTTTATACACAACAGTTCTGTATGGGTAAGGAATTTCTATGCCTTCTTTATCAAAGCGTTTTTTAATAGCTTCCCTGATGTCACATCCTGAACCGTACGCAACGCTCCTGTCTTTGAACCAGACCATCAGGCGGAGATTTACGGAAAATTCTCCCAGTTCGACAACGTTCACTTTAACTTCTCCTCTCTCCCTGAAATCCGGGTCAACGGGATGAAGCACAGGGGAGTCAAAAAATCCCATTCTAAGGGTTTCGGACTTGATTAAGCTGGGTTTGACAACGCTGTACTGAACTTCCTGTGGGGGCATCACATTGGGATGCTTTCTGGCTTCCTCGATCATGATCCTTCTTGCCTGGTCGATGTCGGCATCATAGCTTATTCCGACGTCTATTGGCCAGATTACTGCAGGGTCTTCTATAGTCCAATTAATTATCGCTTCATTGCTGATTATTGAATTCGGGATTATAAGTCGCCTGTTATCCCAGGTTATGATGACAGTGTGCCTGAGGTTAAGATCCGTAACTTTTCCGTATTCATTCATGATGTTCAGCCGGTCTCCAACCCTGAAAGGTTGAAAAATTGCAAGGGAAAGCCCTGCAATTATGTTGCTCAGTGTGCTCTGGGCTGCAAAACCGAGAACTATACCAGCAATTCCGGCCCCCGTAAAAAGGGCAACCGAGAGGCTTCGAAGACCCGGAATGCTGAAAATAACAGCAGCAATTCCCATAAAATAGATTAATGCGACCACAATATGCCTGAACATCCGGAAAGACGTTGTGTCCATACGCAGCCTGCCACTTGCTCTTTTGAAGTAGCTTTCCATAAGACGGTTCACATTCCGTGCAACAAGGACAGTGGTCAGGCCAACAAAAAGTATGAACAAAAGTGTACCAAAGTTATCTGAAAACCAGGTAAATGCCTGTTCTAACCCTCTATCAACATGGGACATATTTGCCGCAAAAGAAGAATTTTTTGCAAAAGAAGATGGGGGTTCGGGGGTTTCCATGCCATGAGTGATTGGCAAGATGCTTTAAATAAATATTGATTTAAAAAAATGAAAACTGTATGATAGTAAAGTTATGCAAAAAAAGCTGTTCCGGTCGAAATGAGCTTTTAAATTTCCCAGTAAGGATGAAGTTTATACTGTTCATACACTTTAGCCAAGCCATTACTAGTTAAAGTCCACACATCGTCATCCAAGCCTTCTTCCGCTTCGAATGCTCCTTTATCAACTCTAAGGGTATAATCGCCTCGACTTGCTTTAAGAGCTTCCCAAGGAACGGCAAATAATTTACAGGACATATCAAGAAAGCAATCACAAGCTAGTACTACGTATGCTATTCTTCCCCGTTCAGAGTCAATCATGACTTCTTCAATCTTTCCGAGTTCTTCATCTTTAACAGTTAAGACCTTAGATCCTTTTATTTCAGTTGCCGGCACAAAAGTCATGTTCTTCGCGACTTGCGTTTCTTCAACTATTCCCATACACATCAACTCCCAATGTATTATTCACTTATTGTCTTTTATTTATCTCTTTCAAAAGTACAGAGAAGCATTACATTCTTTCCGCCTGCCCTTTCTCCATTCCAGGCTTAAGCATGTAGGTTTCCTTTCTTGGTTACCCCATGAGCTATCCCATCAATATTAATAATTCATTATAATATACATTCCTTACGCACTTGAGATCGTGTCCCCCAATAACTAAAAAAGTGAGCAAGAGAACGTCTATGGATTTTCCCAAAGTGGTAGGTATTTTTGCAACTGCTGTAATGCTAAAGTACAGCTTGATGACATTAGCTGATACTTTTGTACCAGTCTTCGATGGTGAAGCATTTTTGAAAAGAAGAAAGAGAAGTGCTTGAGACTCGGGGCGAGCTTAAGGGCATGCCTTCACCCACGCTGTGCCGGATAGTAACGGAAATAAAAAAGAACTCAAAGGAACCAGAATTGTTACATACAGGCTTAGAGTTGGAGATTATCGGGTATTTTATCAAAGTGACGAAGCAGAAAATTAGCTTTAGCACAACATATTCCATGACCAAACTTCAGAACTTCTGATGCCTTACAGGTGACTCTCGTTTTCCCTATATCCCCTGAATGATGAATCAATCCCGAACAAACTCATAAACCTTCTTAATCAAGCTGATTTCGTCTTCGGTGCCTTTCTGTAATTCAAGGCACTTCTCAGCGATCAACCTGTGATCATAGTTTATGACTTCACTCTTTTTGAGGTAATCCTGAAGATTATCGCTTTCAGTGTACATTTTTTATCCACATGTCAATGAATACTACAAATCCTTCTCTATGAAATTTAAGTCTAGTACGGAAACTATTTTTGATTGGCGTATGTAGGTTTGCTCAGTAGCTATGAATGAAGTTAGTCCTTCGCATTAATAGCTCATATTCAAATGTAAATGAACGAATTAGAAAAATATTAATAAATTGAGTCTAACATGCATTGTGTATTTTAAAAAGGTTGCTTTTATATGTCTGTAACTGGCATTCCATCCAATAATTCTAGTCCTAATTTCTTTAAAATACTGCCAAAAATTATTTTATGCGTTTGCGTGTGTATATTTGTTCCAATAGTGTTGATTTATTTATCTTTTAAATTAATTCTTTATTCAATAGTTTTTTTATTAAACTTCATTCTTAATTATGATATTTTAGACTTTAATCCAAGTTTTATAAAAATGATTTTTCCAGTTGTTGAAGTCGTACTTTCGTTTTTTATTCTTTCTATTTATTTAAGAAAGATTTATTACATACTAAATAAAGTTAATTTTGGTCTTAGAGGCTGTCTTAAAATTCAAATCATTCCTACAATTGGATAATGGGCAACGTTAACTTTAAATTCAAACCGTAAATTTTTCCGA
>Ga0183099_1000454_pt1 | contig 30595 bp, 23 predicted proteins | sample Biomet1_FD_127788 | JGI IMG/M metagenome (GOLD analysis project Ga0183099, IMG submission 127788) | Microbial communities from bioreactor (seeded with anoxic lake sediment) at LBNL, California, USA - Biofuel metagenome 1 | ecosystem: Engineered > Bioreactor > Anaerobic > Unclassified ...
CAGGTACTGATGAAGACCTAAAGCAACTAATGTTACACAGCCAGCTGTATTCTTGCACAGTGTAATTTCTGCTTTGTGCATGGGCGAAGACTTTAAGCCAGAAATGGTTGCTGGTCATTCACTAGGTGAATTCTCAGCTCTTGTTGCATCAGGTGCATTGAGTTTTGAAGATGGTTTGAAGCTTGTTGCAGCACGTGCCAATGCAATGCAGAAGGCATGCGAGGCAAATCCTGGAACTATGGCTGCTATCATCGGTCTATCAGACGAAAAGGTTGAAGAAATATGCAGTGAGGTAAGCACAGAAGGTAACATTGTTGTTGCTGCAAACTATAACTGCCCAGGTCAGCTTGTTATTTCAGGTAACATGGACGCAATAAATATCGCATGTGAGAAGTTGAAGGAAGCTGGTGCAAAGCGTGCTCTCCCTTTAAAGGTTGGTGGAGCTTTCCACTCACCACTTATGCAACCAGCAAAGGATGAACTTCAGGCTGCTATCGAAGCAACAACATTCAATATACCTAAATGTCCTATTTATCAGAATGTAGATGGCAAGTCTTACTCTGATTCAGAAGAAATAAAGAGTAATTTAATTGCACAGTTGACAAGTTCAGTAAGATGGACTTCAAGTGTACAGGCTATGATTGCTGCCGGTGCTACTGATTTTACTGAGTGCGGTCCAGGTAAGGCTCTTCAGGGCATGATTGGACGCATCGATAAAACTGTTAGTGCGCATGGCATTGCATAATGAAGGATAAGATAACAATATATCAGGTACTTCCCAGACTTTTCGGCAATCGTAATAGAGTTCTAAAAGAATTCGGCACGATTGCCGAAAATGGTTGTGGGAAGTTTAATTATTTTGAAGAGTCTGTATTAAAGCGAATACATAATATGGGATTTAACCATATTTGGTTTACAGGTGTTATTCGCCATGCTACACAGACTGATTATTCATCATACGGAATTCCTGTTCAGCATCCTGAAATCGTGAAAGGAAAGGCAGGTTCCCCTTATGCGATAACAGACTATTATGATGTGGATCCTGATTTGGCTCAGGATGTAGACAAAAGAATGTCTGAATGGGAAACTTTGATTAAGCGAACGCACAATGCGGACATGAAAGTAATAATGGACTTTGTGCCTAATCATGTTGCACGTGAGTATAAGTCGATAGGTAAGCCTATAGGAATACATGACCTCGGAGAAGATGACGATGTGACGATTAATTTCTCTACAAATAATAATTTTTATTATTGTGGTGGTCAATTGGATTTGAGTGATATTTCTGTAGACACTAACTATGTTGAGAATCCCGCCAAAGCTACTGGAAATGATAAGTTTACATCTAAACCTTTTATAAACGACTGGTATGAAACCATTAAACTGAACTATGGTATAAACTATTGTGATGCTGGAGGGCGCAGTTGCCATTTCAATCCAATTCCAAATACTTGGATTAAGATGACAGATATACTATTGTTCTGGGCTTCAAAAGGCGTTGACGGTTTCAGATGCGATATGGCAGAAATGGTTCCTACTGAATTTTGGAACTACTCAATAAATATAGTAAAGAAGAAATATCCTAAAGTTATTTTTATCGGTGAGGTTTATGATACCAATCTTTATCGCACTTATATTGCTAACGGCTTTGACTACCTTTATGACAAGGTGGGTATGTATGACTGTTTGAAATCTATTGTCAGAGACGAACGTCCTGCTTCAGCTCTTACTTACGAGTGGCAATATACAGATGATATACACGATCATTTGCTTTATTTCCTTGAAAATCATGATGAACAGAGAATTGCCAGTGATTATTATGCTGGTGACGGATATAAGGCCATTCCTGCTGCAATAGTAAGCATACTGATGCGCAGCAATCCTTTCATGCTTTATAGTGGACAGGAATTTGGTGAGAAAGGTATGGACAAGGAAGGCTTCAGTGGAAAAGACGGAAGAACATCTATCTTTGATTACTGGGCACCAGATACATTGAGCCGTGGATATTCAGATCGCCGATTGATGACGGCAGCTGAAAAGCAATTAGCTATATCTTATAGGCATTTGCTGCTTATTGCGAATGGTGAGGATGCTGTACGTGAAGGTGATTTCTTTGATCTGATGTATGTTAATCCAAACAGACCTACATTTAACACACGACGCGAGTTTGCGTTTCTGCGCAGCAAGGGTGATACGGTAATTCTTGTTGTAGCAAACTTCTCTTCTCAGGAAATGCTCACGGATGTTGTAATTCCTTCACATGCTTTTGATTTCTGTAAAATCCCCGAAAAAAAGTTCATGCTGTTTGACTTGTTTTCTGACGAAAGTATATTGGCAGACTTCAAGCGTGATGGGGCAATATCCATAAAAGTTCCTGCCTATGGTGGCAGAGTATATAAATTCAGTACGAAGATGAATAATAATGATTATATATTCAATGAGCACAACAAGGATGAATTTCCTCCGGCTCACACTGCTGAACATCTGCTTAACCAGTTGATGATTCGCATGTTTGGATGTGAAAGAAGCAGAAATGCTCACATTGAACGTAAAAAGAGCAAGATCAGTTATGTTCTGGATCATAAACCTTCACGGCAGGAAGAGCATGAGATAGAACGCAATATGAATAAGCTGATTGATGAAGATATTGACATCAGATATGAATATGTAGACAGATATAATATTCCTGATGATGTTACGATAGACAGATTACCGAAAGATGCATCAGAAATGATTCGTATTGCGAGAATTGGTGATTATGATGCGTGCCCTTGTATAGGCAAGCATGTTAGGTCAACATCACAGATAGGAAAGTTTGAACTTCTGGGCACTAATTGGGATGAGATGACTCATACATTTAGAATTCGTTTTAAAGTTGTGCAATAAAGAAGTTTATACAAAATGATGTTTTCTTTGTCAAAAGGGGAACATCATTTTTTTATGTCATAATTTTTAGTTTACTTTGCAAATGTAATCATATAATTATATGGAGAAATATACTATTTTGACCATTACTGGTAGTGACAGCACAGGAGGGTCTGGTGTTCAGGCTGATATTAAAACCATATCTGCTCTGGGTGGTTATGCGCTTTCGGCGATCACTTCCATAACTGTTCAGAATACTTTGGGTATCCAGCAATTTTATGATGTTCCCGGAACAATAGTCTCTGGGCAGATAGAAGCTATTATCAATGATATCAAATTAGATGTAATCAAAGTTGGTATGATAAGGAATAACAGCACGTTGCAAGCTGTTGTTGAAGCAATAGTTAAGTATGGACCAAAGTATGTAGTATATGACCCGATAGTTTATTCCAGTCTTGGTGAAAAATTGATGACCACTGAAGTAATAGAAAGTATTCGTCAGAAACTTTTGCCATTATGTTCGCTGATCATCATCCGTAAAAAAGATTTCGATGTTGTTGTTGGTGACAATAAAGATGCTAATGTCTATTTTTTGGATGATAATGGTATGCATGGTATGGCAAATACATTCTCAAGTGCAGTGTCACTGTATTTAAGTAAAGGTTTTTCTATTGAGGATTCTATCTCTAAAGCAAGAAGTTACGTTAATCAGCAACAGGTTATTACAAGTGATTTGAAGGGTAGGAGCAGTGAACTTTATAATGATTTTTTGGATTACATAGAACAATATTATACATCAAACAGTGATGTTGCATTTTATGCTGATTGCCTGAATGTAAGTAGTAGATATCTTGCACAGGTATGTAAAAAGATAGCAGATAAATCACCAAAGACTATTATTGATGATTTTCTTATTGATAAGATTTGTGCCAAGTTAAAGACTTCTACAGATACTATACAGCAAGTAGCTTATGAATTTGGATTCTTGAGTCAGGCGCATTTTGCAAAATTCTTCCGCAAGTTAAAGGGAGAATCACCTAGTGATTATAGAAAAAATATATAAAGATTATGAATGAAAAGAGACAAGAATTAAACCGCAATTTGGCACAGATGCTAAAGGGTGGTGTTATCATGGATGTTACAACTCCTGAACAGGCAAAGATTGCAGAGGCAGCTGGTGCATGTGCTGTTATGGCACTTGAAAGAATACCTGCTGATATCAGAGCTGCTGGCGGTGTGTCAAGAATGAGCGATCCAAAGATGGTTAAGGGCATTCAGGAAGCTGTTTCAATCCCTGTGATGGCAAAGTGCAGAATAGGACATGTTACTGAAGCTCAGATTCTTCAAGCAATAGAAATTGATTATATTGATGAGAGTGAAGTTCTTTCACCTGCTGATAATATATATCATATAGATAAGACTAAGTTTGACGTGCCATTTGTTTGTGGAGCAAAAAACTTGGGTGAAGCTCTTAGACGTATTTCTGAAGGTGCCACAATGATAAGAACTAAAGGTGAACCAGGAACTGGTGATGTAGTTCAGGCTGTGACACACATGCGTCAGATTCAGAAAGAAATGCGTAATCTCACAGCTACTAGCGAAGATGAACTGTTTGAGGCTGCAAAGCAATTACAGGTACCTTACGAACTAGTTAAGTATGTTCATGATAACGGCAAATTGCCTGTTGTGAATTTTGCTGCTGGTGGTGTTGCAACTCCTGCTGATGCTGCACTAATGATGCAGCTTGGTGCAGAAGGAGTATTTGTAGGAAGTGGAATCTTTAAGAGTGGCAACCCTGAAAAGCGTGCCGCTGCAATTGTTAAGGCTGTAACCAACTACAACGACCCAAAGATGTTGGCTGAATTAAGCTGTGACTTAGGCGAAGCAATGGTTGGTATAAATGAACAGGAAATAAAACTCCTAATGGCAGAACGCGGCAAATAATGAGAATAGGTGTTCTTGCATTACAAGGAGCTTTTATTGAGCATGAACGCATCTTGAACAAAATAGGTGTAGACTGCTTTGAAATCCGTAACATAAAGGATTGGTCACGTGAAAAGGACGGACTGATTATTCCCGGAGGCGAAAGCACTACACAGTTTAAGTTGCTTAATGAACTGGAGCTTCTTGAACCGATAAAGAATGATATAGCGAACGGACTACCAGTATTTGGAACATGTGCCGGTCTTATATTATTAGCTAAGACGGTTGAAAATGAAGACTTTGACAGGATTTCAACAATGGATATTAATGTCTGCAGAAATGCGTATGGTAGACAGCTTGGAAGTTTTTATACCGAAGATATGTTTGCCGGCAATAAGATTCCGATGACTTTTATTCGGGCACCATATATAAAAGGTGTAGGCAAAGATGTAGAAGTATTGTCGAATGTTGGTAATCACATTGTTGCTGCCAGAGAGAAAAACCAATTGGTTACGTCTTTTCATCCAGAACTAAATGAATCGACATTTGTTCATGAGTATTTCATAAACATGGTCGCTAATAAGAAATAACATAAAAAAAGTCTGCCGTAAAAGATATTACGACAGACTTTTTGTTTTATATTTATTTTCCTGTATAGAAATTAATAATATTGCTAATAGCACGGCGACAAACAGGGCAGAATTCAGGATATTCGTTTGTTCTCATTCTACAGTCGAACATTGGGCGATACACACCTTTAACTGCATATCCACCACCTTCAAATACTCCTACCTGCTTTTTAGTCTTTTCGTTTATAGGTGTAGGAATCGTTGTTTTATGTGAAATCAGATCTTCCCATTTACCATGAAAATCAGCTAGGGTAGTGAGGTTAGGTTCCCACGGTTCTACATCTTTAGGATACATAGGAATAAGCTCAAAATCATATCCATATTCATCACCAAGTCCTGCAAAGCTATGCCCGAATTCATGTACTACAACTGGTTTGGTACGTGGATTGTGAGCGGTAGTGAGATTATATGAATTAAGAACGCCGCCGCCACCATAACGTGAAGAGTTAACTAGTACTATAATGTGCTCATAAGGAATTCCTGCGAGCCAATCATGCAGGTCTTCAAGATTTAGTGTAGTCAGATACCTTTCACTGTAAAATGTATCAAAATGACTACTAAGTGCGGTCTTCTTCCATATCCCTTTACCAGGTTCACTAGTACCGCTTTCTATAGAAGGAGCTTCAACAGCAACGATGCTAAATTTTGACTTCAGACTTTTAAATGGTTCGTAAAAGAACAATGATTCAACAGCTTTATTCACATCATCTACAAATGTATTCATTTCGCTATCCTTGTAACCTTCAGCTACATAAGCAATGTGAATACAGTTTGACGTATCTTCAGGTTGTAGTAAATTTATATATTTTGTGCGCTCTTTGAATCCTATTTTTCGAATCAATATATCTGTAGGAACTACCTGATGCGTGAAGGTTGACATTATCTCGCGTCTATTGTTTCTTAAATCAACAGTTATGTCAACAGTATCTTTCGGCATCGGCACGATAAATACATTTTGAAAACTCTTACTTGTCGTCTTTGCTTCATCATAAGAAAGCCATTCCTGAAATAAAGTTGAGAAAGAGTTTTTGTATATCGTTTTATGTGATTTATGATCACGTACGGTAATCTGCCCGTTACCTTCAACTGGAATTTCAGAAAGTTTATTTCGTTTTCCATACCAGCGTGGAGAACAGTTTAGCTTGTCAATGCTTATGTGCTGTTGTTTTGCGTCTCCAGAGAACATGTAGTCTATACGCAATGTACTGTCATTGAAGTATTCATCAAATTTCTGCGAATACGAATGAATACAAAAAGCAAATGCAAAAAGCAATAATATGTTTTTTTTCATTTTATGTTGATGTTAAGTTCTTTAAGTAACTGTATTATATATGGTCTTTTCCAATCATCATTGTGCATGATCGTGTCACCATACTTTAATATGTCGACATCCATAATAACTTTACCGCATTTGCGCTTTTCAATAGTGTTGCCACATAAATCTTCGATATCCTTAAGAGAGGATAACACCGTATTTATATCAAATGATGTTTCGGCAATAGCGATACAGTTTATGAATTTTTCAGACTTTATATTAATAGGATCAGTCCATATTTCAGATGAAAATTCAGTCGTCTCAAAAGCAGACGAAAGCTGTTGTTTTGCCTTTGCAATATTTATCTGTGGCTCAAAGTTAGACCCAAAAGCGATTATTAATTTTGTTTTGTCAAACATAAAGCAAAATTACTAATAATTATTAAAGCAGCCGTTTTTTTTTGTATTTTTTATGATATTTCGTAATTTTGTAGAATATATATATTATTATGAGGAAATTAAACGTTTTGTTGCTTATTCTTTTCATCTATTCCATAAATAGTATGGCGCAGATGAAGTGGAATTCAGCATATCAGTCATATATAAACCAATATAAAGATCTTGCGATTGAGGAAATGCTAAAGTATAATATTCCAGCAAGTATAACTCTGGCGCAGGGTGTATTTGAGAGTTCTGCTGGAAGAAGTTCCTTAACAATAAATGGTAACAATCATTTTGGCATTAAATGCCATGATTGGTTAGGGGCTTCTGTTTATACTGATGATGATGCTGTTAATGAGTGTTTCCGTGCTTATGACAATGCTTTGCAGAGTTACGAAGATCATAGCAAGTTTCTCAAAAATAATGTTAGATATAGTCGTCTGTTCTCATTAGACAGGACTGATTATCGTGGGTGGGCTTATGGACTAAAGGCATGCGGTTATGCAACAAATCCGCAATATGCCCCAAAACTTATAGGTATAATAGAGCTTTATAAGCTATATCAGTATGATACAGCCAATTCTTACGATAAGTTTATGGCAAAGCATGGTATAGAAAGGGCCACAGGTCGCAGTGGTATGATTCTTCATCCTATCTATATCTACAACAAGAACTATTATATTAAGGCACGCAAGGGTGATACCTTCAAGAGTATAGGCGATGAGATTGATATATCATATAGAAAGATTGCTAGATACAATGAACGCAATAAGCGTGACATACTTCAGGAAGGAGAAGTCGTTTATCTGAAGAAGAAACGATCTAAAGCAGATAAGGAATATAAGAGACGTCCGCATATTGTTAGACCTGGAGAAAGTATGTATAGCATAGCTCAGTTCTATGGCATGAAACTAAAGAGCCTATACAAGAAAAATGATCTTACGCCTGATTATCAAATCAGAGTGGGGGATTCTCTTAGAGTTTATTAATTTATATATCGGGGTAAGCCATTTAATGGTTTACTCCATATCCGAATAGTGCGAAGTCGCCTTTCAATGGATCTTCTGGGAAAATATCAAGCATAAGGTTTGTAAGTTTCTGAGCAAACTTCATGCTTACGCTTTTGCTGGTCATCAGCCCAAGTCTAACGGCTTCTTGAATAACGTGTACGTCCATTGGCATGATCAGCGTGCGCTTGTCTACAATGTCGCTCCACAATCCTAAGTCAACTGGAGATGAAGTTCTCACCATCCAGCGCAAGAACATGCATAATCGCTTGCAGCTTGATTTTGTATCTTTAGGAATAACGTGTGATACTTCATTATTATTAAAGTATTTTGTGAACGCTTCTATAAGTGTAACTGCGTCGTTATTTTTTGTGTTGCTTACGGCAAACTGACGTAATGAGCCATATTCTTCAAGCAGACTTTTTATGCGTCTGATAAAAGTATTTATGATTTTATTTGTATATAAGCGATAATAGCAATTGCCATTATCGGGAATATCTTTACAGAAATCGTTGGAAAGAATCCATTTTTCAACATCACCATGTGAACAATCAATTATATACTGAATCTTTGGAAAGAACAACTCTCTTCTACCATAACTTAGTCCGGCTGCAATAAAGGCTATAATCTCTTGATTGTTTTCACCTTGTACTTTGTGCATGAATATTGAAGGGTCTTCAAATAAGAACGTTTCTGTTTCGTATCGTTCTGCGTATTCTCTCAAAGATTGTATAATGAATTGGTCCATAAGTTTTGCTTATATCATTATATTATAAAAAGCAATTAGGTGAAAAAATCTTTTCACCTAATTGTTTTATTTCTGTTTTAAAGAATTGTCTTAACAGCTTCAAGCATTCCCTTTTCCTGAATTAGGTCTAGATCTTTCTTTACTAGTTCTGCAAGTCCTGGAACAGTCTTGTTTAGGTCTTCATGCCAAACGTAATCGAATGCAAGAACACCTTCTGCAATCTTCTTAGTATCGTTTGTAGCCCAAAGCTCTGTCAACTTATCCATTATCTTCTGATCGTCATTAGCAACGATTGGTGTACCGTCTTCGCGCTTGCCACCCTTATAATATGTGATGATAGCTGCAAGACCGAATACAAGTCCCTGTGGAAGTTCTCCCTTACGCTGCAGGTAAATCTTTACTCCTGGTAAATCACGTGTCTCAAACTTAGGGAAAGAGTTAAGCATGATACTTGTTACCTGATGGTCTACAAATGGATTCTCAAATCTTTCAAGTACATCGCCAGCGAACTTCTGAAGTTCATCCATTGGGAGGTCAAGAGTCTGCATTAGTTCATCAAACTGAACCTTATGTATATACTTGCCCAATACAGGATGCTCACATGCGTCACGTACAATGTTAACTCCGCTTAGGAATGTAACAGGAGACAATACTGTGTGAGGACCATTAAGCAATGTAACCTTACGAGCATGATATGGCTTTTCGTCATCAGTGATAAGAACGTGAAGTCCGGCTTTGTCAGCTGGGAATTCATTCTTTAACTGTTCTACAGTCATATTCTCAGCTTTCTCGATTACCCACAAGTGGAAGCTTTCTGCCTTAACAACGAGATTATCCTTGTAAGATATCTTCTGCTGTATCTCATTGATGGTATCGCGTGGGAATCCAGGAACGATACGGTCTACAAGAGTTGCGCAAACATAGTTGTATTTTTCAAACCAAACCTTGAAGTCAGCGTAATCAGCACCAAGATCTTCTTTCCAAAGTTCAATATACTTTTCAATACATTCCTTCAGGTGATGACCGTTAAGGAATATAAGTTCACAAGGCATTAAAATCAATCCCTTTGTAGGATCGCCATTAAAAGTCTTATAACGATGATATAGCAATTGAACCAATTTACCAGGGTAGCTTGATGCAGGAGCGTCTGTGAATTTGCATGTGTCATCATAAGCAATACCAGCCTCTGTGGTATTTGAGATAACAAAGCGAATTTCTGGCTGCTCAGCAAGAGCCATGAAAGCCTGATTCTGAGTGTAAGGGTTTAGTGCTCTGCTGATAACGTCAATGCGCTCGAGAGTGTTTACAGGCTGTCCGTTTTCCTTACCTTGAAGGTTAACGTGATAAAGGCAATCCTGTCCGTTGAGCCAGTCAGCCATACCTCTTTCGATAGGTTGAACAACAACAACGCTACCATTGAAGTCTGTTTTCTGGTTAGTATTCCAGATAATCCAATCTACAAATGCACGCAAAAAGTTGCCTTCACCAAACTGAATAATTTTCTCAGGCATAACGCTCTTAGGAGCAGTACGCTTGTTCAAAGCTTTTAATTCTTTCATGATTAGTTTCCTATTTATTTTGTTTCTATTTTACTCATTTTGAATTGTGATGCAAAGATAACAAATAAACCTTTACGATGGTCTCTATTTACATAAAAAACATGCGTAAAGGTTTACGTAATTCATTAGTTCCTAATTTTTCAATATAGTTTTTATATCTTCAAGGTTTCCATCATTCTTTGCTGGAGATATATTTAGTAGATGACATAACAAATCATATACGTCAACATTGTGGAAATGTGGAATCTCTGTTTTCTTAAAATCTGGTCCCATTGCACGGAATATTGCATGCATGTCACTATATTCCGGATCATATCCGTGCATACCTCCCGTTGTAACCTTTTGGTCGTATACAAGCCAACCTTCATCAGGTGATACAACAACGTCGCCTATGTTCTTGTTGCTGTCATAATGCAGATAGGCTGGTATCTCATTTCTGCGCCAAACTCGCTGATGAGGAATATCCTTTAATGCATTATACACAGAATCAACATATTGTTTTTTGCAGTATATCTGTGCAGGCAGGTTTCCTTCGATGCGCTCAAACCAATATGGCTTTAGATATTTTCGGCATTCAATTTTTCTCTCAGGAGTTACAAGAGTCATTCCGTGATCAGACACTACAATAAGGTTTACGCTGTCTTTGCGTGGACCGTTCTGGACATTGTCCCAAAGGTCTTGAAGCATCCCATCCATATTACGTAATGCATTCTTTGTATTTGGATCCTGTGGTCCGAAATTGTGTCCGCTATGGTCTGGTTCCTCAAAGTAAACCATAATTAGGTCTGGTGCCTGTTTGCCGTTTATAGCTTGTGATGCAAGCGTAATCCTTTCAGATACAGAAAGATGATTGGTGTCGTAGTTGAAAAATACGTCAGGATATCCGTCTTTAAGTTTCACGTCAGAGCCTGGCCAATGATATGTATATACTTTCTTGCCTTGTTTTTTTGCAGTAATCCATACTGGTTCACCTTTATAGTATTTGCTGTCAGTCTTTGTTTTAGGATTACTCAATGAGAAAACTTCTCCGTCTTTTCTATTTACAAAAGAATTGGCAATAATTCCATGATGGTCAGGATATAGTCCAGTTGCCAATGTATAATGATTAGGGAAAGTCTTTGATGGATATGATGGTATAAGACCCGATTTTACGCCATTCTCAGCCATGTAGTTTATAAACGGAGTGTCATAGAATTCAGGATAATCCCATCTGCATCCATCCAAAGATACTATAATTGTATAGAAATTTTTACGAGCCAACGCTGGTATTGTAAAAATAACGATAAAAAGCAGTGTAAGAATTTTTTTCATATTTTATTTTTGTTATTGATTTTGTCTATAAAGACTTTTCCGTATTTAATTTTCTTGTATTCACCTATACCAGGTATGTTGCCGAATTCTTCAATATTCTTCGGCCTTATTGTTGCTATTGCATGTAACACCTTGTCAGACATGACAATATAAGCCGGGAAGCCTTGTGAGTCGGCAAGTGTTTTTCTCACTTTCTTCAATGCTTCGTATAGCTGAATATCTTCAGGCTCAACAGTGTAGGCTTTGTTTATTAAAGAAACGTGCAATTCTGGAATCTTATTGCGTTTTGCAGTTGATTTTGTAATTTGTGATTTTGTAGCTTCTTGTTGAGGTATAATCAGTGAAGCCTTTTCGCGTCCATATAAGATATCTTTTCCTAAAGTAGTTATTTTCACCTTGTTATGGTCGTTATAAGCAATCTCGACGAATCCCATTTGAAGCATCTGCAAAAGAAAATCCTGCCATGTAGAAACGCTCAAGTCTTTCCCTATACCGTAAGTTTTAATCGCATTGTAACCATTACGTAATACGCTTGTTGTGTTCATTCCTCTTAAAATCTCAACGATTGTACCTACGTGTATCTGTTCGTTGGTTCTCACTATAGCACTAAGTGCTTTTTGAACGGTAGTGGTGCCGTCAAACTTCTTTGGTGGATGACTGCAAACATCACAATTATTACAATCGTGATCGGCTGGTTCACCAAAATAGTTTAGTAGAATTCTGCGCCGGCAGACTTGGCTTTCGGCATATTCCTGCATACGGGTCAGCTTTTCCTCGTTTATACGCTGCTGCCCGCTATCGTGGGCAAACTTTCTAAGAGTTATTATGTCAGCCATGCTGTAGAAGAGAATTGTTTCTGCTGGTGCTCCATCTCTTCCTGCACGACCAATTTCCTGATAAAAACTCTCAATGGATTTTGGTAGGTTATAATGTATCACCCATCTCACGTTACTTTTATCAATACCCATACCAAAAGCAACGGTTGCGCAGATAACCTGAATTTGATCCATTTTAAACAGATTCTGTATTCTGTTTCGCTCATCATTACTCAGCCCGGCATGGTATGGCAGCGCTTCAATACCCATCTTTTGTAAGTCTGTTGCAAGACTTTCTGTCGTCTTTCTTGCCATACAGTATATGATTCCTGCTTGGTTTGAATGACCTGTTATAAAAGACTCTATATAGTTAGTTTTCTGTCTTTTGTTAAAGTTTCTCTTTACGTCAAGAGATAGGTTAGGTCTGTCAAAACTACTGATGAAAATATCTTTCTCAGAAACTCTTAAGTTTAGTTGCTTAACGATGTCAAGTCTGGTTATCTTGTCGGCAGTAGCGGTGAGTGCCATAACCGGTACATTTGGAAATTTCTCATGCAATATTCCAAGTTGGTTATATTCCGGTCTGAAGTCATGCCCCCATTGGCTTATGCAATGAGCCTCATCAATTGCAAACAGACTTATTTCAATGTTCGCAAACAGATATGGAATTTCTGATATGAGGCGTTCTGGTGAAACATATATTAGTTTGAGATCGCCACTTATGCATCTTCGCCTAATAATCACGTCTTCGCTTTCGTTATTTCCGCTGTTCAAAGCTTCTGCTGGAATACCGTTCGCCTTGAGAGCTTCTACTTGGTCATGCATCAAACTTATGAGTGGTGATACCACTATGGTGGTACCTTTCATTGCAAGTGCCGGAACTTGATAGCACAGACTTTTACCACCTCCGGTAGGCATCAATACAACAGTGTCCTTACCCGAAATGATATTATTTATTATTTCTAGTTGATTTGGTCTAAAAAAATCATACCCGAAATACTTCTTTAAGATGTCCTTAATACCCATAAAAGTTAAAATTTCAACAAAGATAATGCTTTTTTTGTAAAAAAGTTGCACTAAAACTTGATTTATTAATTATTTATATTTAAATTTGCAACATGTAAAGGAGGTAATTAATCTAAATAATTATGGCAAAATATAACATTACCGAGAAAAAGGAGAAAGAGGCTGCGTATCGCACCCTTGTTAGCCCCGGACTCATGGATGAGTTTAAAGAGAAAATTCTTGAAATTATTCTAATTCAGAAGAAATACAAGGATAAAGATTACTCTGCCAAGAAACTGGCTGAGGAGTTGGGAACAAACACTCGCTACATCTCTGCTGTTGTGAATGTGAGATTTCACATGAACTACACGTCTTTTGTCAATAAGTATAGAATAGAAGAAGCTATGACATTGCTCGTTGATAGAAGATTTAAGGATTTGAATATGGAAGATATTTCAGATATGGTCGGCTTTTCAAACAGACAGTCTTTCTATGCATCTTTTTTTAAGTTGAATGGATGCACTCCAAGAGACTACAAGCTGCTCCACCTGAAACAGCATCCAACTTTGTTGGAAGAGCCTAAAAAACGTGGACGTAAGCCAGGTTCTAAAAACAGAGCAAAGTCTTCAGTAGAAGATTAATGCGAAGAAGATAATAAAATAATGAGTCCGCAGGTAAGGGTTAATAACTTTTCCTGCGGACTCTTTTGAGTTAATAATGATTACAATTAAATAGGTGGTTGACAAAATGAATTATAATGATGAAAGATTTGCAGATTTGCAAATGTTGAGATATAAGCTTTCAGGATTTGAAGATTTATCATTAAGACAAAAAATATATATATATTATCTTTCCAAAGCTACTCTTGCCGGACGTGATATAACATTCTTGCAATTCGGAAAATACAACTTGAAAATAAGAAAAATTCTTGAGTCTATATATATCAATTATGCTGGCAACAGAGATGATGAAGAGTTCAAGTCTCTTGTGGTGTATTTAAAGCGTGTATGGTTCTCTAGTGGAATTCATCATCATTATGGATGTAATAAATTCGTTCCAGAGTTTACTCGTGACTTTTTTGTTAATACTTTCAATACTCTTTCTAATTCACAGTTAGGCTTAAATTCAGATGATGACAGAGATTCTCTTCTTAAAGATATTCTGCCTGCAATCTTTGATGCAGACTTCATGTCTAAAAGAGTTAATCAGGCTGATGGTGCTGATTTGATAGAAACATCGGCTTGTAATTATTATGAGGGAGTTAACCAAAACGAAGTTGAACAGTTCTATGCTAAGTTGAAGGATTCAGATGATAAGCATCCTGTATCTTATGGACTTAACACAAAGCTAGTGAAGCAGAATGGGGAGATTAAAGAATTAGTTTGCAAAGCTGATTCTTTGTATGGTGACAAGATATGCAATATAATTCATTGGCTTAGTAAGGCTTCTGAATATGCAGAGAACGATCAGCAGAAAAAGGTTATATCAACGCTCATAAAATATTATAAAACAGGTGATTTAAGAATATTCGATGAATATTCTATTGAATGGTTGAAAGCGCAAGATGGCATGGTAGACTTTATCAATGGTTTCATTGAGGTGTATGGTGATCCGCTTGGTCTAAAGGGCTCTTGGGAAGGTATTGTAGAATATAAAAACATTGAGGCAACAAAGCGTACTAAATCCATTAGTGATAATGCTCAGTGGTTTGAGGACCATTCTCCTGTAGCACCAGAATTCCGTAAACCTAAGGTGAAGGGTGTTACTGCAAACGTTATTTGTGCAGCAATGCTTGGCGGTGATGAATATCCTGCTTCGGCTATAGGTATCAATCTTCCTAATGCTGATTGGATAAGGGCTGAACATGGATCGAAAAGTATCACTATCTGTAATCTTACTGAGGCTTATAGCAAGGCTGCTCTTGGAAATGGTTTCATGTCTGAGTTTGTTATTGATAAGGCTACAAACGATTTGATAGAGAAATACGGTGATATATGTGATGACTTACATACTGATCTTCATGAATGTCTTGGACATGGTAGCGGAAGATTGCGTCAAGGTACAGATCCAGACGCACTAAAGGCTTATGGAAATACGATAGAAGAGGCTAGGGCAGACTTGTTCGGACTTTATTATATCGCTGATGATAAATTGGTTGAGCTTGGACTCGTACCAAACAAAGAGGCTTATAAAAGCCAGTATTATACTTATATGCAGAATGGTTTGCTTACTCAGTCGGTACGCATTAGCTTAGGTTCTGATATTGAAGAGGCTCACATGAGAAATCGTGCGCTGATAGCAAACTGGGCACTTGACTTGGATAAGGATAATAGCGTTGTTAGCATTGTGGAGCGTGATGGTAAGCATTATGTTGAAATCAAAGACTATGAGGCTTTACGAAATATCTTTGCTCAGGAACTTCATGAAATTCAGAGAATAAAGAGTGAAGGTGATTTCGATGCTGCAAAGAGTCTTGTGGAGAAATATGGTATTAAACTCAATCCTGATCTGCATCGTGAAGTGCTGGATAGATATGCGTCACTCAATATCGCTCCGTATAAAGGATTTATTAATCCATGGATGAAACCACAATATGATGCTGATGGAAATATAAAGGATATTGTTTTGGACTACACCGAGACCTATTCACACCAGATGCTCAGATATTCTGGAGAATATTAATAAATGAAATCGATTAATATGGAAACTAACGATAAATTAAAGAATATAAAGCAGAGTTTCAGACTTGTAATGAATGGACCTGCATCGCAGTCAATGCGTGAGAAAGGGCTTAACTACAAAATAAATTGGGGTGTTCCTTTCACAACATTGCGTGATATGGCTGCAGAGTATGGCAAGGATTACGATTTGGCAATAGCTCTGTTTAAGGAAAATATCAGAGAATGTAAGATCCTTGCTACGATGATAATGCCAGTTGAGAAGTTTGAAGCAGACTTGGCTGATTTATGGATGGAGCAGACCGACAATCAGGAACTAGCAGAGATGTTAGCGTTTAATCTGTTGCAACATGCACCTTATGCGCCAGCTGTAGCCTATAAATGGATTGCGTCAGACAATAATGTTTATCAGATATGTGGTTATAGTATTCTTTCACGTCTTTTCATGAATGGTCAGGAACCAAATGACAGAGGAATGGATGAATATCTTGATCAGGTAGCTGTTGCATTGCGAGGTGAAAATACTGGTTTGAAGCATACCGCACTCAACAGTGTAATGAGATTTATGGAATTGGGAGATGCATTTGAAAAAGCAGCCCGTGTCACGTTAAAGGGCATTGTGGAAATTTAAATTCAAAAAAATGTTGTTATATTCTTCATTTTGATTTAAAATTCGTAATTTTGTGCGTCTTTAAGTTACTAAAGTGTTTTAATGGAAAAAGAGGTAATACAAGCAGTTCATGAAATTCTAGATAAATATCTAGAAACAAACAAGCACCGCAAGACTCCGGAACGATATGCTGTTCTCGACGCTGTGTTTGCTATGAAAGGACGCTTTTCCATTGAAAGTCTCAGTGAACAATTATTAAAAAAGAACTTCAGAGTTAGCAGGGCCACATTATACAATACGCTAAAGCTGTTTTTAAAACTAAGGCTCGTTGTTAGACATCATCTTCCTGAAGGTATAAAGTATGAAGCTTCATACATAGACAGCGGACACATACATTTGGTATGCAACGTATGCGGAAAGGTAACAGAGATCATTTCACCCGAAATTAAACAGGCAATAGACGAAACTAAATATGGACGATTTCATAAAGACAGTTTCATGCTCTATGTTAACGGTGTGTGCAGTAAATGTCAATCAAAGCTTGCAAGACTCAAAAGTCGAAAGTCGGAAAAGTCTAAAAAGCAATAATCTACAAATAAAATGAACACAACAGGAAAAGTTGATGTCCTGCTCGGTCTCCAGTGGGGCGATGAAGGTAAAGGTAAGGTAGTTGACGTCTTAACGCCAAACTATGATGTAGTAGCACGTTTTCAGGGTGGTCCTAATGCTGGTCATACACTTGAATTCGAAGGAGAGAAATATGTTCTCCGTTCTATCCCTTCTGGAATCTTCCAGGGTGGTAAAGTGAATATCATCGGTAACGGTGTAGTCTTGGCTCCTGATTTGTTTATGGATGAAGCCGTAGACTTGGAAAAGAGCGGTCATCCATTGAAAGATCGTCTGCACATTTCTAAGAAGGCTCATTTAATCATGCCTACACATCGTATTCTTGATCGTGCTTACGAGGCTGCCAAGGGTAAGGATAAGGTTGGCACAACCGGTAAGGGCATTGGTCCTACATATACCGATAAGGTAAGTCGTAACGGACTCCGTGTAGGTGATGTTCTTGACAACTTCGACGAGAAATATGCAGCTCATAAAGAGCGCCACATGCAAATGCTTAAGGCTCTTGGATGGGACGATTTTGAAGGATTTGAGGAAGTTGAGAAGAAGTGGATGCAGGGCATAGAGTATATGCGTCAGTTCCAATTCGTAGATTCAGAGCATGAAATCAACAATATATTGCGTTCTGGCAAGAACATCCTTTGCGAAGGTGCTCAGGGCACAATGCTTGATGTAGACTTTGGTTCTTATCCTTTTGTAACATCATCAAATACTATTTGTGCAGGTGCTTGCATCGGTCTTGGTATCGGTCCTAATAGAATTGGCGATGTTTATGGTATCATGAAGGCTTATTGCACACGTGTTGGTGCAGGACCATTCCCAACAGAACTTTTTGACGAGACAGGCAAGACTATCCGTGACCTTGGTCATGAGTATGGTGCTGTTACTGGTCGTGAGCGTCGTTGTGGTTGGGTTGACTTGATTCAGCTACGCTATTCAATCATGATCAATGGTGTAACAAAACTTATTCTTATGAAGAGCGATGTTCTTGATACTTTCGATACGATCAAGGCATGCGTTGGTTACAAGTTGCCTGACGGTACAGTAACAGAAGAATTACCATACGAGATTGATGATGTAACACCTGTATACAAGGAACTTTCAGGTTGGAAGACAGATATGACTAAGTTTACTGATAAGAAGCAATTCCCAGAAGCATTCGCTAATTATATCAAGTTCCTTGCAGAGTTCCTCGAAACTCCTATTAAGGTAGTTTCAATAGGTCCTGACAGAGATCAGACAATTGTATTATAAATAAATATTATATGGCACAGAAACCTTCCATTCCAAAGGGAACCCGTGACTTCGGGCCTATGGAAATGGCTAAGAGAAATTATATTTTTAATACCATAAAGGACGTTTACGCCCTTTATGGTTTTCAGCAGATAGAAACACCGGCAATGGAAACTCTCCAGACTCTTATGGGAAAATATGGAGAAGAGGGTGATAAGTTGCTTTTCAAAGTGCTTAATTCAGGTGACTTCATGAATAAGGTATCAGATGATGAATTGCACGAAAAAAATTCACTTCATCTGGCAGCAAAACTTTGTGAAAAGGGATTGCGCTACGACTTGACAGTTCCTTTCGCACGTTATGTTGTTATGCATCGTGAAGAATTGCAACTACCTTTCAAGCGTTATCAGATTCAGCCAGTATGGCGTGCTGATCGTCCTCAGAAGGGCAGATATCGTGAATTCTATCAGTGTGATGCTGATGTTGTAGGTTCAGATTCTCTTCTTAATGAGGTTGAATTGATGCAGATTGTTGATACTGTATTTACTAAATTCGGCGTAAGAGTTCAGATAAAGATCAACAACCGCAAGATCCTTACAGGTATAGCTGAAATTATCGGTGAGGCTGACAAGATAGTTGATATCACTGTAGCCATAGACAAGTTGGATAAGATTGGACTTGAGAGTGTAAATGCCGAACTTAAAGAGGATGGTATTTCAGATGAGGCTATTGAGAAGTTGCAGCCTATAATTTCTTTGAGTGGCTCTAATAGTGAGAAGCTTGATGTTATAGCTAAGATTCTTGCAGATTCAGAGGTCGGAGTCAAAGGTGTTGAGGAAACTCGTTTTATTCTTGATGCATTAGAGAAGACTGGTCTTGATAATGAAATTGAGTTGGATCTTACTCTTGCCCGTGGTTTGAATTACTATACTGGTGCCATATTCGAGGTTAAAGCTCTTGATACTCCTATGGGAAGTATCACTGGTGGTGGACGATATGACAACCTTACTGGTATATTCGGTATGCCGGGACTTAGTGGTGTAGGTATTTCTTTCGGCGCAGACAGAATATATGATGTCTTGAACGAACTTGACTTATATCCTAAGGAAGCAGTAAACTCTACCCAACTTCTTTTCATTAACTTTGGTGAAAAGGAGACTGCATATTGTCTGCCTTCTGTAACAAAGGCTCGTAAGGCAGGTATCAGAACAGAGATGTATCCTGATAGTGCAAAGATGAAGAAGCAGATGGGCTATGCAAATGCGAAGAATATTCCTTTTGTTGCGCTTGCTGGTGAGAATGAAATCAATGAGGGTAAATTAACTCTCAAGAACATGGCGACAGGAGAGCAGACTATGGTTACTCCTGATGAACTTATCGCTATTGTAACTAAATAATTTGATTACATAAAATAATGGGTAGTGGATTCTTTCCGCTACCCATACTTTTTAAACAAACTGTATACTATGAAACGAATCATAAAATTATTATTCTTTTTTGCTATTCTTATGCTGATGATATCGGCAGACAATCACCATCCTGTTATATATATAATAGGTGACTCTACTGCTGCTGAGAAACGCGATTTCCAAAACAACCCTGAACGTGGTTGGGGCATGGTATTGCAAGGATTCTTCACGGAAGATGTTGCAGTGAGCAATCATGCTGTTAACGGTCGTTCAAGCAAGAGTTTCATTGATGAGGGCAGATGGCAGAAGGTGCTTGACGAACTCAAACCTGGCGATTACGTTGTTATCCAGTTCGGACATAATGATTCAAAGCCTTCACCTGATCGTCATACAGATCCAGGCACAACATTTGACGCAAACTTGGAACGATACGTTAATGAGACAAGAGCAAAGGGAGCTACACCAATATTGATGAGTCCTGTTGCACGCAGATCTTTTTATAATGTTGTTGATACGGTTACTGAAGATGAGGCTTTGCGTAACGTTGCCTATGGCGATGAAAAGATAAATAGTGATACACTTGTAGACACTCATGGAAAATACAGGCTATCGGCCTCTAATGTGGCTCATAGACTAAATGTAGCTTATGTTGATGCCAATGCCATAACAACAAGGATTGAGCAACAATATGGCATACAGGGTAGTCGTTATCTTCACATGTGGTTGAAACCTGATGAGTGTGCTGCTATTCCAAAAGGAAGGAAAGACAATACACATTATAATATATATGGTGCACGAGTTGTTGCCGGAGCATTGGCAGATGCAATCGGTGAGGTTATTCCTGAACTAAAACCTTACGTTAGACATTATGATTCTGTTGTGTCAACGCAAGGTCGTGGAAATCATCTTACTTTGCAGGATGCAATAAATGCTTTACATCCCGGAAGAACTTATAATATATTGGTTCTCGACGGTACATGGCCAACTCCTAAAATTCCTAAAGGTATAAAGGTTGAAATAGATAAATACAGTTCTGTACAAATTCAATAAACTAAAAAAGGCGAGTGTAAAACTCGCCTTTTTATATATTGTATAGTATACTATTCACCAAATATGAATTTGTCAATAACATGTGCCACACCATCTTCCTCGTTTGAATAAGTGATGAAGTCTGCCTTGGCTTGTATATCTTCAGCTGCATTTGCCATAGCAACACCAAGACCAGCAAATTCAATCATGCTAAGGTCGTTGTATCCGTCACCGCAAGCTATAATTTCTTCTTTTTTGATATCAAGCGTTTTGATCAGTCGGTCTAGCGATTTAGCTTTATCTATTCCGAGAGGCACACATTCAAGGAAGCAGGTAGCCGAACGATATATATTCATCTTACCTTCAACTTCCTTTGTCAGTTTTAATTCCAGTTCGTGAAGTAGGGTAGGTTCTCCCACGATAAGGCATTTGTTAATCGGGTAAACAACCTGTCCAAGAAAGTCATCATATTGTATAACAGGCATTTGGTTTATAAAAGCCTCGTAAGCAACGTATTGATCATCTTTTTTGCTAGTAGCGATGCTTTCGCCCTGATATGTAAGAATAGGCATATTGTTATTTGTAGCAGTTTCGTATAGCTTTGGGACAAGATTCTCGTCAAGGATTTGTTCAAAGACTACATTCATGTCTTTGCAGCTAATAATCTTTCCGCCATTGAAAGCCAATATGTAACCACCATATTCTTTCAGGTTCAGTTCATCTGCTAGGGCAGTAATGCCATACGTAGGTCTTCCTGAAGCCAAAACAACTTTGATTCCGTTTTCTTGTGCACGCATCAGAGCTTCCTTTGTCTTCGGAGTTATCTTCTTTTTCTCGTTAGTCAAAGTACCGTCCAAGTCGAGTACAATCATTTTATATTTCATATTCCTCTTTTTGTGACAAAGGTAGTGCAAGTCGAAGACAATACAAAATAAAAGGGACTTTTATTTTTATTGTTTAGACGCAGCCTACCTTCAACGCAGTTAAAGTATGCAAGCCGAAGACAATACAAAATAAAAGGGACTTTTATTTTTATTGTTTAGACGCAGCCTACCTTATTTAAAGGTAGTGCAAACGAGTGGAAAGTCCAAATTAAAATTGATTTTAATTGGGGCTCTCCCGAGTGTAGCCTTACCTTCAACGTAGTTAAGTATGCAAGCCGAAGACAAAACAAAATAAAAATGCTTTTTTATTTTTATTACATCATGTGAATTTCATCCTCACCTCAATATACCTCAAATAAATTTGGTTATATTTCGGTTTGTTAAAATTAGGTTTGGTATTTATTTAGTCTTCTCCCTAAGTTAACAAAGCCTTTCCCTTATGCTATTTAATTTTTAGCTACGTAAGCTACGTCATAGCTTCAATAGCCTTTAAATAAAGAGAACTGTGTAAGCAACACAGACCATTTAGCTACGATAGACAACGTTCTAGCTACGTCATTGAAGAGTGTTTCTATATAGAAATGACTGTTTGAAGTAAAACAAGAGGTGATTTTGTAACAAACAAAATACATGAACATAAAAATGTAGTATCAATTATATATAATGTACGCACGCACGCGCACTACGGGTTTTTCGTCTTTTTTAGTGTCTTAGTGTCGACGCACTGACTATCAGTTAATTACAAGCTGTTTCTGATGATGACTAGTTACGTGCAAGAGTCGGTAAAACTTGTATTTCTACGATATAATGCAAATTATGATTTTTTTTATAGCTGATTTATTATATATGACATATCGTTGACACTACAATAATACGAAAAAGAACTATAACTTACTGATAATCAGTAAAAAGTCACTTAGACGCTTGCGTTTTACGAAAAACCTATGTGGAGAATTTGAGATTTAGGGATATATATACATGCTATAATTCATAACATTAACTTAATAAAAAGTAAGGTTTCGCATGGGGTAATTCCAGATTGTTAAATCATGAATCAGCATTTTATATTTACGAAATGCGTTTCTACGATCAAACGTTTCCGTTTCTACGACATAAAGTTTGCGTTACAATGATCAAACGTTTGCGTTTCTATGATATAAAGTTTGTATTTCATCGATCAAACGTTATCAATAGTCATTACATGGTCGCTATATTTAGCGTGATTCTAGTCACGTATTTTTGTAGATAAAAAACATTTAATTTAATGGGTTTATTAAAAAATATATATTACCTTTGTATTTCATAATACTTTAATAGTAAATTCTATACTATCATAGATATTGCTAATGTATTATTAGTTAACGAATTAACTGCTGAAAATAGTAAACCTGAAGAAACAACTTATGATGAACTTGAAAGACAATACGATGATTATCACTTCTATCAGGGTGGTGAAAAAGTCTTTGAACTATTTAGTTTGCTCAATGTTTTGGAGAAAAATATTTCTCCCACAACCTTTAGTAGTATCTGGGTAATTATATTGCCCTCGATTTAGAATGACTTTAACAAGACCATGAACATACTTACAAAGTTTACCGCTATACTTCCTTTAACTCAGCATGTGCATAGTACTTGAAAGTTATAATCACAACCGATTATTAATGCTAATATTGTAGATAAAATTTAATTCTTATATACCTAAAATTATGAATATGTTTTTTAGAAAGTGTTTTATAATCATTTTAGTAATGATATCAAACAACTTATTTGCTCAGACTAACTTGAACACTACTACTGATACGTTGTCGAATAAAGCTGGTTTTCTTTGGGAAATAAGTGGTAACGGATTAACCAAGAAATCATACTTGTTTGGAACATGCCATGGAGATGGTTATAATTTTACAAAAGAAGAGATCTTTAAATTTAAAGGACTTGCAGATGTTTTTCAAAAAGCGGACGTTATTGGTTTTGAATCAACGATGGAACCAAAGCCAAAGCATAACAAAGCAGCAGATATGTTGTTTTATAAATGGATAAGAAATCCAGATCCTAAGTATTTGATGCCACGTGGAGTTTATTATAAGCGTCTTTGTGACAGCCTAGCCGAATTTCGAGAAATTGATAAATACTTAGCCGATAAGATGTTTGATACAGAATATTGGAAAAAGAAACCAAGTTATTGGGTTTCACGAATAGCTTTATCGGAATTTGTAAAGCAAAGAGCTGGCATACAAATGGTAGATAAGGTTTTATATGACGAAGTTATCAAAACTAAAGCTAAAATTATAGCCTTAGATGATGATACAGTCCAGTTGTCTCTTCTTCATTTATCTATGAATGTCGGCAATGGTCTAGATACACTCTCTTTAAAGAAACAAGTTATAGTTCTTTATGAATGTATACATGCATTAAATTTAATGCCTGATCACCCTCTACAAGAATTAACTAATTTATATTTAGAAAATGATTATTATAAAATGGAAAGTTATTTTGATAAATCACCAATTCAAGAATCTAAAGAGGAAAAAGAAATATTAGTACGTGACAGAAATAAAAAATGGGTTCCAATTATCGAAAAAAACATGACCAACCATTCTTGTTTATTTGCGTTTGGTTGTAGGCACATGATGGGAGAGTATTCTATCATCAAGATGCTTCGTGATCAAGGATACACAGTAAAACCTGTTTGATGATTGTTAGAACAAATTAATATGAAAAGACAAATGGCTTTAATTAATAACTCGAATTATCTTCCTAGAAGGTTTGGCGGTATAGGCATCGCATTATTTGTACAAACATTCTTTATTAGCAATTATGATTACCATACTGTAATATTTTGGATTAAAATATTAATCTGCGTTGCTCTATGGTATTACTCATATAGGCTAAACCAAAAATTGCTGCGCTAAATATTCAAATAAAATCACTTTTATATTACTTCTTATTTTGCGTTTCATCGTAATAACGCAATTTATGATGTAGCTAGAACGTAGCTTACCGTAGTGTAAGATGCATACATATTCATCGCTGATCGTTTTGTTTAAAGGAGATTCAAGCGATGACGTAGCTGCGTAGCTAAAAAAAACAAAAGCGTGGGGACACTTCCTAAGTTCATTTTGAAGCAGGTACTTATTGATGCATCCTCCGTTTTGGAACAAAAAACAGTGTTTGTATCCTCTGTTTTGAAACAAATATGGTTGATAAAATTAATAATTATATAGTATAAATTTGTAGTTAAAGCTAATAATTCGTATATTTGCAGTGATAATATTACTTACAAATTAAGCCTTATAAAAAACTTTATTTAATAAATGTTAATACCGTTTTTTTTGACCTGACTTTGTATAATTAAAAATTAGTATAGTTCCCCAAAATTATAGCTATATTGATTTAACTTAAGCTGATTTATGAAATTTATTAGTGGATTTTAATAGTATTTTTATTATGTATATATCTAAGATTAAAATAAGCAATTATAAAGGCTTTGATGAAGCTGAAATAGAATTACAAGATGGCTTGAATGTTATTTTAGGTCATAATAATGGATGTAAAAGTACATTGCTAGATGCGATTTCGCTTGTTATAAATACAGAAATAAGCAAAAAATTATCTGTTTGGGATTTTAATCAAAACGTCTCTCTAGAATCATTAAATAAACAAGCTCCATCAGTTAAGATTAGTTTGTTTTTCTCTATGTCAGAAAAAGAACAGAATAATTCAAGTGATGCTGCTTTATTTTCTACGTATGCCTTGAATCTTGAACCTAAATTAGTTTCGTGCCTGACGTATGTTTTTTATTTACCAAAAACAGAAGAAAAAGCTTACAAAGAAGAAATTGCTATAGCAGAAGATGTTTGTTCTGCTATGAAAATCATTAAAGATCATTTTATACGTAAATATACTTATGCTATTTATGGTGGAAAGGAATCATTACATCAAAAAGCAGCATATGATGATTTACGTAAAATTGATTTCCAAAAAGTGGATGCTTTGCGAAATGTAGAAGGAGAATTGTTTTCTGGGCGTGCAGAATTACTTCATGATGTACTAGGCTACTTTTTAGATTATGATATAAAAAACAGTAAAAAATCTGAGGAAGATATTAAAAGCGATATTATACAAAGACGTGAAGAGTTTCAAACAAACACAAAAAACAATATAGAGGTACTAATTCAGAGACTTAAAGAAGGAAAGAATCAAATTATAAAGTATGCCGATAGTACTGGTGCCCTATATAATGAAAGTGATTTAAATTTTGATGGTGCTATAACTGAAGAACAATTATTGCGAGTATTAAATATATTGGTTTCTACATCGGCTGGATTTAATATTCCAATAGCGAATAATGGCTTAGGTTATAATAATTTAATTTATATATCATTATTGCTTGCAAAGATACAATCAAACATGGAATCTTCATACATGGGTGCAGAAAATGCTAAAGCTTTTTCTGTATTAGCTATTGAAGAGCCAGAAGCACATTTACATCCTGAACTTCAATATCAGTTTCTTGACTTTTTACGAAAAAATATATCAGATCATAAAGTTAAGCAAGTTTTTATGACTTCTCATTCTCCAAGTTTAACAGCAAAAGTAAAACTAGATGAATTATGTTGTCTGTTTAAGGATAAAGATTGCAAAATCACTGCATATTATCCGCGCAAGATATATGCTGAAATACCTAAATCAGAAAAATTTGTTCAACGTTATCTTAATGCGACAAGAGCAGATATGTTGTTTGCAGGAAAAATTCTATTTGTAGAAGGATTAGCAGAACAAATTCTAATTCCTGTATTTGTTGAATTGTTAGGTTATAAAGACGAATGGTTGAAAGAACAAGCAGTGATCGTTAATATTTGTGGCCGCTATTTTGAACATTTTTTAAAGATGTATGATAGTACACACACACAGACTTTACCGATACGAGTTGTTTGTATAACTGATAGGGATCCTATGTATAAAAAAAAGGTAGATGATAACGATAACGGATATTTTACCAAGTGTTGGCCAATAGAATATGATGAAAATGAAATAGATTTTGATTACACAAACCATTCTGAAAGCTATATAGATGCTTATGCTTCCCATCCAAATATTCGTTTTTTTAGTCAAGATGAAAAAGGAAAAACTTTAGAATATGAAATTGCCCGTGAAAATTTCAACAATCCAAAAATACTTACAGACTCGATGAGTAATAATGACGAATTAAAAAATATGATGCTTTCAAAATCATTTGAAGATGTTAAATTAAAATGTAAATCTAAAACTTTAATTGATATTTATTCAAAAAATGTAACATGGAACGATTTAGATAAACAAAAAGGATTAATAGCTGCTCGTTATCTGAAATCAGTACAAAAAGGAGAGAATGCTTTAGAATTAGCTAATGCACTTATGGATTTATCTGATGAAGAAAAAAAGATAATTAAGATTCCTTCTTATATAAAAGAAGCAATAGAATGGCTGTTGGAAATAAATAATTAGTAGCTGATTAAATAAAGAAATTCATTAATATGGTTGTAGAAAAGATTATACATTCTGACGATATTCAAGATATTAATTACTGCTCTAGAGTATTAGCAGGGCCTGGTGCAGGCAAAACGTATTGGATAACGGGGCAAATACGTCAGATATTAGAATCTGGTAATTTAGGTTCGACTCAAAAAGTTGCCTGCATAACATATACTAACAAAGCTTCTCAGAATGTTGAAGAGCGTTTGGGTAATGGAGATGGTGGTTTAGAAGTTTCTACCATTCATGCTTTTTTATATGCTCATGTAATAAAGCCTTATTTTCATTTAATTGCAAAACAAGAGAACTTTGATATTAAACAATTAGATGGTCATGATGATGAAATAATGATTAAACATGATATATTAGTCAATATTGTATCTCGAACTAAAAAACACTTTGCAATGAGTTTTACAGATTTTTCATCTATAAAACGTTTCATAGGTAAATATCATTGGCAATATGCAAATAATAAGATTGAATTGGTATCTTCCCCTAATAATCAACCACCTGTGTTAAATTATATCAAGCCACGTGTTAGTCTTGGAAGTAAAGATGTAATGTCATATAAAAAATATGTATGGAAAGAACATGGACTAATGCATCATGATGATGTATTATATTTTACATACAAGCTTATAAAAAAATATCCGTCAATAATTGATTTCTTAATTGCAAAATTTCCTTTTATACTTATTGATGAGTATCAGGATACTAATTCAATTCAGCATTGGATTTTTCAACATCTTGCAGATGCTGGAGCAAAAATAACCATTATTGGCGATAAGGCACAATCTATATATAAATTCGCAGGTAGTGATATTAATAATATAACTTCTTTTTATGCACCTAACCTACAATGTTATCGGATCGAAGATAATAGACGTAGTGTTCAGCCTATATTGGATTTTCTTAATATAGTGCGAAACGATTTAAATCAAAAATCACTAGTAGAAGGCGATTATGGAAGTCCTATGCTAATGATAGGCGAGGCAAAAGACAACTATGTAAAAGCAAAAGGAATATGTAATCAGGAAGAATTGGTTTCTCTTAGCTGGAGTAATTTAACTGCGAATGCTTTAAAGTTTAATCTTTCAATAGAAAAGACAAAGAACTTATTAGATGCTTTAACTCAAGAGGATTCAAATCATTTGAGGGCTAAGTTTGTTTTTTATTGTATTATTGCAGTGGAAGATGCTAGGTTGCTGCTTATGAAGGATGCTATGAAGTATATTGCTAAAGCTTTTGACTTAAAAATAAAAAGTCTTTATGATAAAAAAATAGCATTTGATAATTTATCAGTTCTTCTTGCAAAGGAATCTGAATATAGGAATAAGACCTTATTGGATTTTTATAATGTGGCTAATGATTTGCGAGTAAATCAATTAAGCAAAGTAACAAGTGGGAGATCTAAAGATCTTTATTCTAATAATTATCTTGATTTTGCAAAGGGAGTGCGAAATGATGATGAAGAATCCATGTACCTTACTATACATAAAGCAAAAGGCTTAGAGTACGATAATGTTATATTGGTATTCGATAAGGAGCAAGATGCTTTGAACTTTTTACTTAATACTAATTTAGATGATACTAAAGACGATCATCGTTTGTATTATGTGGCTTGTAGTCGTGCTAGGCATCGATTATTTCTTTCAATACCTAATCTTAATGAAGATGACCGAAATCTTATAAATAATAAGTTTAATGATTGCTTGAGAATACAATAGAAATATCGATTATAACTCTAATCAGACATTATCTGGTGACTGTATGTCAGAGTTCAAAATATATAACTACTAAACATAATTCATAAATGACAATGAATACATGATAATCAACTTGTTAAAATCTAAGCCTTACAAAGAATGAGATGTTCTGGCTCTGTAGAACGCATTTATATAAGTTTATAGTTCACCTCTATTTTTTTATATAAAGTTTCGCAATCATACGTACGCTTTGTAAAATAATTATTACTTTTGCAATTAAATATTACATTCCAAATAGAATAGCATCATGAATAAAGCATTACGATTCGCCTGTTTATTAATCTTCTCTATTTGCTTTTTTACTTGTATATCTATGCAAGCGAAGGAAGCAAAAGCAAGTAATGAGTATAATTTAGAGAACACATACAGACAAAAAGACTCTTTAATAGATAAGATTAATGAATTACAATTGAAACAAGATGAATTAAAAAGTCAGTATAATGATTTAAGCGAAATTGCAAAATTCAATATCGAGCAATATCATGAGAAAACAACATCTATGATTAATTTCTATAGTGTATTAATTACTGTACTTGTTGCGATAGCTATTGGGATGGCTGGTATCTTATTTCCAATTTGGATTAATAATAAGAACGAGAAATTGTTCAAGGCAAAGCTAGAAGAAAGTGACAAGAAAATCGATAAAAAGACGGAAGAGATTGAAAAACTAAAAGAAGAAGTACAAAAAGATCGAGATTTGATTTTAGAGTTAAAGAAAACTATTGAGGATGATAAAAACAAAGCACAAGAAGCTGCAATAAACTCTAAAGCTATACAGTATTTTACAGAAGCATTAAATGAGACAGATTTAAATAAAAAACTAGAATTGTATAATAATGCAATTAAATTAAATCCAAATTTTGAAGAAGCATATAATAATAGAGCTATAGTAAAATTTAGCTTGAATAAATATCAAGAAGCAATAGAAGATTATAATAAAGCAATAGAATTAAATAATGGTGATTCTGATTTTTATTATAATAGAGGAAATGCAAAATTTGGATTGAATAAATACCAAGAAGCAATAGAAGATTATAATAAAGCAATAGAATTAAATAATGATAATTCTGGATTTTATAATAATAGAGGTCTGGCAAAATATGAATTGAATAAATACCAAGAAGCAATAGAAGATTATAATAGAGCAATAGAATTAAATAATGATAATTCTGATGCCTATAGTAATAGAGGAAATGCAAAATTTGGATTGAATAAATATCAAGAAGCAATAGAAGATTATAATAAAGCAATAGAATTAAATAATGGTGATTCTGATTTTTATTATAATAGAGGA
>Ga0183099_1000456_pt1 | contig 30577 bp, 28 predicted proteins | sample Biomet1_FD_127788 | JGI IMG/M metagenome (GOLD analysis project Ga0183099, IMG submission 127788) | Microbial communities from bioreactor (seeded with anoxic lake sediment) at LBNL, California, USA - Biofuel metagenome 1 | ecosystem: Engineered > Bioreactor > Anaerobic > Unclassified ...
TCTAAAATAAGAGGCTTAGAGGAAGCTGGCATTGAATTTCGTTTTAATCACAATGTTGGTACGAATATTAAATGGACAGAAATCAGCGAACAATATGCTTCTGTAGTGATTTGCACAGGTAGTTCACAGCCACGGTCTTTAGAACTGCCAGGAAATGAATTGTCGGGTATATATTATGCCAAAGATTTTTTAACGTCTACGACCAGAAGTTTGCTTGATAATCAGTTGACCACAGGGACTTTTCTTAGCGCTGAAGGTAAGAATGTCTTGATTATCGGCGGCGGAGATACGGGCACAGACTGTGCGGCATTAGCTCTGGCCCATGGGGCGCGCTCAATTTTACAGGTGGAGCGACAGGATTGCAATATGGCAAGAATCAGTGAAGAAGGTTTTTGCGAACTAGTAAAAGGTGATGTATCTCTTCAATACAATACCAAGGTGAAAAGTTTGCTTGGGGATGATAAGGGAAATGTCAGTGGTGTACAATTGTGCCGCTTAGAGTGGGGACAGAGTAAAAGTGGTATGCCTGTTGCTAAGGAAATTGAGGGTACGACGCAGGTTTTACCAATACAGATGGTATTAGTAGCAGTTGGTTTTACTGGTCCTGAAACAATTGTTTTTGAAAAGTTTGGTGTCAAGAAAACTCCTTTGGGAACCATAGCTACAACCGGTGGATTTTTTCTGGCGGCTGAGCCTTGTATTTTCGTAGCAGGAGATGCCCGAAGAGGCACTGGCATGGTTGAGTGGGCATTTGAAGAAGGTTATGATGCAGCACTAGAATGTGCTAAATATTTGACCGATAATATAAATAAAAAATAATAAAAAATAATAACCAGGATTTCTCTAATTTTGAGAAATCCTGGTTTTGTGTTTTGAATATCTTGTTATTCTTTTTTATGAATATTAAATAAAGTAACGTATAAAACAGGCATAACGATTAAGGTAATAACAGTGGCTCCGGTAAGACCGCATGAGAGTGTAACTGCCATGGACTGCCAGAATTTGCTGGGAAACATAGGAATTAATCCAAGCACTGTAGTTACCGCTGCTAACATAATTGGCCTAAATCTGACAATTGCAGATTCTAGTACTGATTCATATGGGTCCATTCCGGAATCCAAGTGCTGGACGATTTGATCCATAAGTACAATTGAGTTACGTATTATTATACCTACAAGGGCAAGTACACCAAGTTCTGCTAAGAAACCCATGGGGGCGTTAAATATTACGAGGCCTAAAAGGACTCCTATAATGCCAAAAGGCGCAGTACAAAAGATGATAATCAGTTTGCGTATATCTTGCAGCTGCATCATTAAGAGCACAAGCATGGTAATAAGCATTATAGGTACTGGTTTCATAATGTAGGCAAGAGTATCATTGCTTTTTTCCAAGGGACCGTCTATGTCAATGGTTACACCACTTGGTAAATTTTTGCGCATTTCTGCCATTTGATTATACACTTGTTTAGCTACATCATTACCGGTTACACCATCTTTGATGCCGCCTTCCACAGTGATGGTGGGAAGTAAATTGTGTCTATAAATCATATTTTCTTCTGCGGTGTAGGAGATGTTTGCTACCTGTGATAATGGTACAGCACCACCTGATGTAGGAATAGCTATATTGGCTACGTCGTCTACATTGTTAAAATCTTTGCGATCCAAACGGAAAATAATGGGAAGAGATTGGTCTCCTTCTAAATATTGTGATACCGTATAGCCGGAGATTTCAGCTTGTAGAGCACTGGCAACGGTTTTGCGAGTAAGACCCATTTGCCTTAATTTATCGTTGTCGATTTCGACTTTAAGGGCTTTGGCCCGATCCATCCAGTCATAAATAGTCATAGTAATGTTTTCGTTTTTGTTCATGACCGTACGCACTTTTGCCGCATATTCTTTAGCCAAAGCATCTGTGGGGGCAGAAACACGAAACATAACAGGATAAGGAGTAGGTGGGCCAAGAGGAATAGATTGAGAATAACTAGTTACATTAGGAAGATTAGTAGCAACAAGATCTCTTATTTTAGTTTCTAGGCGAAGTCTGTTTTTTAAGTCTTTCGCTACAACAACTAATTGAGCATAGTTGTCACGAGGCTGGACAGGATCAATGACTAGTACAAAACGTGGTGCGCTTTTGCCAACATAGGTGCCGATGTTTACTATGCCTTCGTCTTCCTTTAACAGATTGGTTAATTTTGTGGCTGCGGCGTCTGTTGCTTTTACACTACTGCCTTCCGGTAAGTTTAGTTCTACCAATATTTCAGGTCTTGTTGCTCCCGGGAAAAATTCATTTTTAACAATTTTTAAAAGTAGAAGTGAACTTAAGAGTAAAATAACTGATGATAAAATCACCGTTTTTCTGTGACATAAAGACCAATCTAAAACTTTTCTAAAGCCTGCGTAAAAAGGCGTGTTAAATTGCTCGGTACTTGTTGTTAGCTTCTTAGGTTTAATCCAGTTATAGCCCAAAACAGGTGCAACTGTAGCGGAAATGAACCAAGATAGTAACAAGGTAATAGAAATTACAGGGAATAAAGAGCTGGCAAATTCAGATGCAAGGCTATTAGATAAAGCAATTGGTAAAAACCCGGCACAGGTGACTAGAGTACCAACAAGCAGTGGTTGAGCACAAGTTTTAAAGGCAAAGCTGGCAGCTTTTACACGATCCCAGCCTTCAGCCATTTTAACTTCCATGAGTTCTACCACCACAATGGAATCGTCAACTAACATGCCAAGAGAAATAATTAGGGCGCCCAAAGAAACTTTGTGGAGATCAATTCCCATAATGAACATACTGATAAAGGAGCCCAGGAGAACCAAAGGAATGCACAGAGAAATAACATAACCGCATTGCCGTCCTAAACTCATAAGTGAAACAACAAGGACTATGACAACCGCTTCTAATAAACTTTTCACGAATTCATTAATAGAATTTTGTACTACTTGAGGTTGGTTTGCTACTTGATTAAACTCAAAGCCTAAAGGGAGTTCTTGACGCACTTTTTTCGCTAAGTTATCAAGATTTTCACCTAATTTAATATTGTTTCCTCCATCTGTCATGGAAATAGCAATGCCAATTGCGGGTTTACCATTAAAATACATTTTTGAATCAGCGGGACTGGGATAACCACGAGTTATTTCAGCAATATCACCGAGGCGGAAAACGCGCCCATTAGCTTTTATAGGTATCGATTTAATATTTTCTACACTGTTAGGTAACCCAGTGAGGCGTAAATTAATATTTGCTGCATCATTATCTACCATACCAGCTGGTGTAATGGCGGTTTCTGCTTGAATAAGAGATGCCAGATCTGTTACGGATAAGCCTAGTTTGGATAGTTTATCATTACTCATTCGTATATTTATTTGTTCTTGTTGTACGCCGATTAGTTCAACTTTTTTAACGTCTGTGATTCCTACACATCTATCTTTGATTTTTGACGCGACCTTACGCATATCTTCGTAAGAAAAATTGTCGGAAGTAATGGCATAAACATTACCGTAAACGTCATCGAAACGATCGTTAAAATATGGACCGTACAGATCTGCAGGTAAATCGGATCTATTATCAGCTACAATATCACGTAAATCTTTCCAACGGGTTTTAACTACAGAACTTTTAACACTATCTTTTAAATTAACAGTAATAACGCAAACCCCGGAACGGGAATAACTGGTAGTATAATCTAAGTCCGGTACTGTTTGAATCATTTTCTCCAGTTTGTCTGTAACGTGCATTTCCATTTGTTTAGCGGTAGCTCCCGGCCAAGATGCAGATACAACCATTTGTTTAATAGTAAAATTTGGATCTTCGCTGCGTCCTAGTTCATTATAGGAATAGATACCCATAAGCAAACATAGAAACATGAAAAAATATACTATTTGACGATGTTTTATGGACCATTCTGCCCAATTCATAATGTGCCACCATCTTCCAAACGAACTTCGTCGTTAACTGTTAGTTTTGTTATGCCACCGGAGACAACCACGTCACCTTTTTTTAACCCTGACTTGACAACTACGTCAGTGTCGCTGTATTTGCTAATCTCTATAGGAACTAACTGCACGTGTTTGTCCACGACTACCCAAACATTTGGCTTATCACCGGTTTGATAAATCGCAGAACTGGGAATAATTATATCCGTGGAATTTCCGCTCTTCACAACAACTTTAGCAGTCATGCCTAATTTAACCTGTTCCGGCATAGTGCTTACGGCCACACGAACTTTGTAGGTACGAGTAGTAGGGTCAGCCATGGGTGCTATTTCACTTATAGTGCCATTTACCTTCACATTGTTCAAGGCCCAAAAATCAACTTGTACCGGTTGATTGGGACGAATATTTCCCAGCTGATTTTCCGGAATAAATATTTGAATTTCACGCTGACCATCTTGTACCAAAGTTACCATAGAAGTACCTGCAGCAACTACCATGCCAATTTCACCATTAATGGCGGCAATAACACCGTCATGATCTGCTACCAGCTGTGTATATTCCAATTGGTTATTATTCCCTGTTAGCTGTGCTTGAGCCTGTTGTACGGAAGCAAGGGCTGCATTAGCGGTATTTTCATATTGCTCAACGGTTATTTTGCTGACGGCACCACTATTATAAAGTTCACGGTAACGTTCAGCATTTTTGGCAGCTAATTCATATTGTGATTGGGCTGAATTAAGAACGGCATTACTGGCATTAACAGTTTGTGTAATATCTTTAGGATCTATTTGCATGAGTACTTGTCCAGCAGTAACTCTGTCACCCAAATTAACGCTGCGGGATACTATTTTCCCTGCCACTTGGAAGGCTAGGTTGCTTTCGTAACGCCCACGGACTTCACCGGGATATTGAAAGATATTCTCTGTAGAATTTTTGCCAACGGTAATGGTACGGACGATAGGAATTGTTTTCGCTACAGGTTTATTACTAAAAATATCATTAAAAATTCTACCACCTATTATTAATATTAGAATAACGCCTAAAATAATAAAAAGGCGTTTTTTTGTTAAACCTAAAGACTGTAATTTTTCCTTAATCAACATCTTGTTCTCCCCCTAAACTTTAATGACACTTGCTAAATAACTATTAACCACGTCTGATAAAAAAGTTTTTTCCTCGTCCATTAAATGCGTTGTAAGAAAAAAGAAAGAAATAATGCTTTCCAAAGTGAAGGCAACATGGGAAGCTTCAAGCTTAGGGTAGATTTTGCCAGCTGTTTTTCCTTCTTCAACTACTGCCAATAAAAATTCGTGAATTTCCATAAGTTTAGATTTAACAAAATCATTGCAAACCCCAGAAGGGTTTGTTATTTCTCGGAAAACAAGTTGTGCGCGAGCGTTATTTGCTATTTCTATTGCACCTACGCTTTGTACATACAGTCGCAATTTTTCAGCTGGATTTAATTGTTGGCTGTTTACGTTATCAATGAGACTTATAAATAAATCAGTACAAACATCAAGAACCTTTTGGTATAGCTGTTTTTTGCCACCAAAGTGGTAAGAAATTAAGGCACTGTTTACACCTGACCGACGTGAGATATCTTTAATAGAAACGCCATTAAAATCATTGGTAGCAAATAATTCAAGAGCTGCCTCCAAGATTTTTCGGCGGTAGAAGGGTCTTGCGCGGTCTTTTTTTTCATAGTTGCTTTCACCTCTTAGTAAAAAATTAAATTAAACGACTAATTAACTAATTTCATTATAGCACAATTAATAAGCGTTACAAGTAGAAAAGTGTTGCCTGATTATTGCTACCATAAAAAGAAATATAAATGTTATAATAAGCAGGTAGAGGAAGGCGGCCCTTTCTTGTCACATAATAGGAGGAAATATGAATAATATAATTTTAGGAGCAGTTCTTATTGCATTACTTATTTTAATTTATTTACTGTTGCGTCTTACCGATAGTATTCAGGCTAGAGTTGGAGAGAATGCCAGAACCCAGGAGGAGCGTTTAGACAGGCTTAATACAACCATTGATCATAAGCTAAGTGCATCTTTTAATAGTGTGAGCGCACGTTTGGAAGAAGTGCACCAAGGGTTGGGCAGTATGCAAAGTTTAGCTGGAGGCGTAGGGGATCTAAAGCGATTCTTACAAATGTTAAAAATAGAGGTATATGGGGCGAAATGCAGCTGGGTAATCTTTTAAAGGAAATGCTGGCCCCTAATCAATATGAAGAAAATGTAGCTATTAAACCACGTGGCAGCGAAAGGGTAGAGTTTGCTTTGAAACTTCCTGGCAAGGTAGAAGGAAAACCTGTCTGGTTGCCTATTGATGCCAAATTTCCTCAGGAGGATTTCCAAAGGCTCATCGAAGCTCGGGAAGAAGCGAATTTAGAGGCAGCAACAGCAGCTCTTAGGCAGCTGGAGCTACGTTTTAAGAGTGAGGCTAAGGATATTCGGGATAAATATATTTGCCCGCCCAATTCTACGGATTTTGCCGTTATGTATCTTCCTGTTGAGGGGTTGTTTGCAGAAGCGGTAAGTATTCCTGGATTATTGGATGAATTGCAACGAAAATATCGCGTTACAGTAGCGGGACCAACAACTTTGGCGGCACTACTTAACAGTTTACAAATGGGCTTTAAAACTTTGGCTATTGAGCGACAAACAGGTGAAGTGTGGAAAATGGTGGCGACATTAAAAAATGATTTCGCTACTTTTGCTGACAATCTGGAAAAAACACAAAAAAAATTAGCAAGAAGCCCAGAACCAACTAGACACTACTGCTGATAGGACTCGCATTATTACTAAGCGTCTTAATAAGGCATCAGAGCTTAACATAGAGGATAGCGAAGAGAAGGAGTAAGGTTAAGAGTGCGGTGTATGTTCTATTTGACAAGGAAAATAAGTATGATAAAATTAATGGGATATATTACTATATGGTAGAAAATGTTAAATACGTAGAGAAAACTATAGTTCACGAGGTAGTGTAGAGCATGTTCCTATCAAATTTTATTAAGAAACTTAATTGGCAAAGAATAGAAAAAAGCAGAGAAATAAGATTCAAAATAGTTAAAAAGATGTGGAAATCTACTACCAAACAAGTTAGTATAACAGAATTGCAAAAAACTAAGAGTATCCTTGTCTGGGGTGGTGGCGGGATCGGCGATGCGATAGTAATAAGCGGATTTGTCAAGGTGCTTATTGAGAATGGGTTTGAGGTTTCAGTTGTAGCGTCTGAAAGAAATTGCGAGTTTTTTAATACAATGAAAATGTTAAAAAGAATCTTTATCATGCATGAAGAACGATATGTATCTTCTAAGGAATTGCTAAAAATATATGGAAAACGGAAATTTGATTTATTAATAGTTTTATATGGAAAAGATAGTTTTATAGAAGCATATTCTCTACTAAAATTTTATAAAACTTTGAACATAAGCTATATTATGGGGTTTGATGATTCTTTGGGACTTTATGATATATCTATAAATTACATGGGCACCGGGTTGAAAAGAAGAATGGATGAGCATTTTTCAAAACGCTTTTATTATCTTTTAGCACAGCTTGGGATTAAAGAATATAACTTATCATATTGTATAGATATTCCGCAGAAATATATTGATGAAACTTGTTCTTTTTATTGATCTATTTAAAAATAAAAAAATTGTTTGCCTCAATCCTTTTTCGTCAACTGAGTTTAGAGATTTTTCTTTTGAACAGATAAAAAAAATATTAAATTATCTAGATGCAAAAAAAAATATAGTTGTAATATTGCTTGGCACAAAGAAACAAATGGATTCACTCAAAAATATTGCACTACCGAAAACAGCAATAATTTCACCTTTTGAAGATTTTTTTTATGGAGCATGCATTGTAAAATTAGCAGATTTGATTATAACCACAGATACATCAATTGTTCATTTAGCAAACGCATATAATAAGAGGATGATTTGTGTCTACAATAACAGACGATTAGATTATGGGGAATCTAATAACATTGTCTGGGGACCTAACTATGAAAATGCTTTACAACTCTTTACTAAAGCAAATAAAGGTACTCCAGATGGAGATTACATAAGGGATTTTGATGTGGAAGAGATGTATCCATATATAGACAAAGATTTGTCCATACGATGAAAACAGGGGTAAGGCATTTATGAACGTAAAACGCATATTTAAAGATTTTAATTGGAAAAGAATAGAAACTGCTAGGGCAATTAAGCTGTTTATATTAAGAAAACGCTACAAATCACGAAAAGCACTTGTAAGTAAAGATGAATTAAAAAAATGTAGGAAAATTTTAATTTTTATGGGCAACAGTGGTTTCGGTGACGCTATTTTAGTTACCGGTGTAATAAAAACCCTTAAAGATAAAGGGTTTGAGGTGACGGTGTTAGTAGAAAAGCGGTTGGTTATATTCTTTAAAGAATCAAAATTAATAGATAGGATTTTGGTTATAGAAAACAAAAAGAAGCTATCGGCCAGTAGTTTTGATGAAGAGACTAGAAAGGTATCTTATGATTTGCTGGTAGATTTTTGTCAGGGACCATATCTTGTAGACAATTTGATAAGTTTGAATTTGTATAAAATATTTAAACCGAAATATTTAGCGGGATTTAATGATGTTTTTAATATATTCGATATCCCCATAAAATATGACGGTGAAAACACACATTTTTCTAATCGCCTGGCGGCTTTTTTGACGGCAATTGGTATAAGTGACTATAAAATAAAATACACCGTTGAAATTCCCCCAAAATATAGGGAGGAAACAGACGCTTTTTTAGAGCAGTTCAAAGGAGAAAAAATAATATGTTTGAACCCTTTTGCCTCAGCAAAAAATAGAGATTTTTCTTTAGAGCAAATTATAGGTATAGCAAAGCATTTGAGTGAAAAGGAGAATGTAAGGACAATATTAATAGGGGAACCATATCAGTTGCGATGGTTAATAAACAAAAAATTGCCAGGGAATACGGTCATAAATAAACTTAGTAATTTTTTCTGTGCCGCATGTATAGTGCAAAGTGCTGATCTTGTAATATCTACAGATACAGCTATTGTTCATCTAGCGAATGCCTATAATAAAAAACTAATATGTTTATATAATAATAGGATTCTTGCCGGTGGAGTTCATAATAATTTGGTTTGGGGGCCTAATTATGATAATGCAATTCAACTTTTTACAAGAGGAGAATCGGAAACATTAGCTGGTGATTGTGTAGGGGACTTTGATATTTCAGATATTATTCATAATATAGACAAATGTTTATAAATAGTAGGACTAAGCATGTAGTAGTTTTTTAAGAGTTTATAAAAGGAGACTTTAGCTTGTTTAACAGAAAACCTTGACAGTGTAAAAATATTGAAGTAGAATGTAACCTAAGCTTGATAATTTCAAATTATTTCCATGAAGGAACCAAGTAAATTTCCTAGTAACTTGTAGAGAGCCAATGTCTAGTGCAAATTGGTAGTTTAGGAGATTGAATCCACTCCGGAGATGATAGGGGTAGCAACCTATCCGGGTTAGACCGTTATATCATAAACGAAGGCTGCATTGCAGCAAAATAAGGTGGCACCACGTGAGTATAACTCTCGTCCTTGATTTATCATATTTGATAATATCAAGCACGAGAGTTTTTTTATATGTAAATTTAGGAGGAGAAAAAAATGAAGGTAATCGTTACTGAAAGAATTTCTGACAAGGGTGTTGAGCTCTTAAAAAATGCTAAAGGACTAGAGGTAGATGTTTGTTTTGATATTCCTAGGGCTGAATTATTAGAGGTTATTCCTAAGTATGACGCTATCGTGGTGCGCAGTGTGACCAAGATTAACGAAGAATTTTATGAACACGCTACGAACTTGAAAGTAGTTGGACGTGCAGGTAATGGCGTAGATAATATTGAAATGGAAGGGGCTACAAAGCGCGGCATTATTGTAGTTAATACTCCTGAATCCAATATTGTCTCTGCGGCTGAGCATACTATTGGACTGCTCTTAGCATCTTGCCGTAATGTAGTAAAGGCTCACAAAATGATTGAGAGCAAGGTATGGGAGCGCAGTGGTCTAAAAGGCTCGGAAATGCTGCACAAAACTTTGGGTATTATTGGGTTGGGTCGTATTGGAGCATTGGTGACCAAAAGAATGCAAGCTTTTGAAATGAAGGTTATTGCTTATGATCCATATATTACTGATGCACGCTTTAAAAAATTGGGTGTGGAAAAATGTGAGACTTTGGACGAGTTATTGAAAAAATCTGATGTTATTTCCATCCATACGCCAAAGACCGAGGAAACGGTAAATATTTTAGGGGCTGCTGAATTTGCCAAATGCAAAAAAGGCGTACGTGTAGTTAATTGTGCTCGTGGTGGTTTGTATAACGAGCAAGATTTAGCGGAAGCAATAGAAAAAGGTATTGTAGCTAGTGCTGGTATAGATGTGCTTGTAGATGAACCCAAACCTATTTCTCCTCTTATTGATTTGGAACAATGTGTGTTAACTCCCCATTTAGGTGCTGATACTACTGAGGCGCAAGATAATGTAGGCATTGCTGTTGCGGAGGAAGTTATTAGCGCACTTAAGGGTGATATGGTTCCTAACGCTGTTAATTTGCCAACCTTGCATCCGCAGGATTTAGAAGAAATGTTGGATTACTTACATTTAGGTGAAGCGCTAGGCAAGCTATATTATCAATTAGATAAAGACCCAATAGAAAAAATAGAAGTCTTGTACCAAGGCGAAGTTGCTGAAATGGAAACACAAATGATAACCAGAGCAATTTTGAAAGGCGTGTTCGAACCAATTCTAAAGGAACGTGTTAATTACGTTAATGCAGAATTAGCGGCTGAAGGCCGTGGAGTAGATATCGTAGAAAGCAAAATGGCCGGCGAGAAAAAGCATAACCTAATTACTGTAAATATTTATGTGAAAAATCTGTTGTTTACTGTTAGTGGAACTGTTTTCGGTACAGACAATATTCGTATAACAGAAATCAATGGCTTTGAATTTGATTTGACGCCGGCACCATTTATGTTGGTAGCTCGTAATCAAGATAAACCGGGCATGATTGGCCAGATTGGTACGCTACTAGGTGCGGGACATGTAAATATCGCTACTATGCAGGTTAGCCGTAATCAAAAAGATGGCTGCGCCATGATGTTTATGACTATTGACAATGAAGTAAATAAGGAAACACTAAATTTGTTGCAGGGGCTAGACGGTATTAAAAAAGTTAACTTGATTAAGTTGTAAAGTTTTAGGCAGTAAAATATAAAAAGCGTCGGATATTTTAAGAAATATCCGACGCTTTTTTAATCTTCAAAGACAACTTTATTATTTTCAAATTTCTTAATGCGAGCTAAAGATTCTACTTGATAACCGGCATCAACTAAACGCTGTCTTCCTGATTGAAAGGATTTTTCAATCACAATACCGATGCCCACAACTTCGCTGCCTGCCTGATGTACTAGGTCAACTAACCCCATAGAGGCTTCACCCATTGCCAGAAAATCATCTAATATGAGAACATTTTCACCAGGGGGCAAAAATTTCTTTAAGACCACTACAGTTGAGGTTTTCTTTTTGGTAAAGGAAAAAACTCTTGTTTGGTAGGCTTCTTCGTTCATTAACACAGATTTTTGTTTGCGACCGAAAACAACGGGAACGTGCATTAATAGTCCTGTCGTAAGGGCAACAGAAATGCCGGAAGCTTCTACGGTAAGAATACGGTCAATTTTCTTACCCTGAAACCGAAAATAGAATTCTTTGCCTATTTCCATAAGTAAATCAGGATCAATTTGTTGATTAAGAAAGGCATCTACTTTAAGAATGGAGTTGTTTAAGACTATTCCTTCATTATTTATACGTTCTTTTAATAAGAGCATGGAGCACCTCTTTTGTTATTTTCTGCTTATTATAGCACAATGTTACATACAAATTAAGGATGATTTATATAAATTTCTGAAAAGTGTAAAGAATGTAGCGGTTTAACGGGACACAATGCGAGAAAAAAAGAAACTAATATATACAAAAAGTCTTGACAATGGGCATAAAAACTGTCATAATGTAAAAATACTACAACTAAATGTAGTGAATAGTATAAATATTAGAAACAAAGTAATGATCGGGATAATATCAAGGTAAATTTTTCAGAGAGTCGGTGGGTGGTGTGAACCGATAAAATTACTTGAGAAAACTCACCCGGGAACTTCAGCTACGAAACAATAGTAGGAGTTGACGTTTAGCACCATGTTACGGTGTCCGAAGATATTATTCGGGACAATGAGGTCAAAATAGGGTGGTACCGCGGTTACTAGTCGCCCCTATCCGTGAAGAACAGATAGGGGCGTTTTTTTATGGGAGGTGTATAGTATGGAGCAGGTTTTATCTATAGTAGTTCGCAATCAGCCTGGGGTATTGATGCGGGTTGCCGGGATGTTTTCTCGTCGTGGTTACAACATAGACAGCCTCGCTGTAGGCATTACTCAGAACCCGGAATTCTCACGTATGACTGTCACTATGCAGGCCAATGACACAACTGTAGACCAAGTGTGCAAACAATTGGCTAAATTAGTTGAGGTGGAGGCGGTGAAGATTTTGCCACCAAACAATACTTCTCAACGGAGCATGGCTTTAATTAAAGTGCAGACAAGCGATAAAAGGTTAGAGATTTTGCGGGTTGCAGATGTTTTTCGGGCTCATGCTATTGATATTTCAGGGGAGTCATTAACGTTTTTGATTACAGGCGATGTTAGTAAACTCCGTGCCTTTGAAGAGGTAATGAAACCTTATGGCATCATGGAAATGGTGCAGACAGGTACAGTAGCTCTAGAAAGAGGCGAGGAAACTCTTACTGTGACAAAATCCCGCTATAAATGGCCGGAACGTGTAACAGGCAAAAATAATTCGGATCAATGCAAACTTATTTAAGATGTTTCATCTAAACAGGCTTTAGATAAATATAAATAATCGAGGAAACAAAAAGGAGAGAATAAAAATGGTAAAAATGTATTATGACAAAGATGCTAATTTTGATTTATTGAAAGGTAAAACAGTTGCGATTATTGGTTACGGTTCTCAAGGACATGCTCATGCTTTGAATTTAAAGGACAGCGGTGCTAATGTCATTGTGGGTTTATATGAAGGTAGTAAATCAAAAGCTAAAGCAGAAGCTGCCGGGCTTACAGTTATGAATGCCGCTGACGCTGCTAAAGCTGCGGATATTGTCATGATGCTTATTCCTGATGAAAAACAATCTGCTACTTACAAACAAGATATTGCTAAAAACTTAAAATCCGGGGCAGCACTTGCTTTCGCACATGGTTTTAATATCCATTTTGGCCAAATTGTTCCTCCTGCGGATGTAGATGTATTTATGGTTGCGCCTAAAGGACCAGGTCATTTGGTTCGTCGAGTATATACAGAAGGCGGCGGAGTGCCTATGCTTATCGCTGTTCATCAAGATGCTACAGGCAAAGCCCATGATCTTGCACTTGCTTATGCTAAGGGTATTGGCGGTACTCGTGCCGGTGTTTTGGAAACTACTTTCCGTGATGAAACAGAAACTGATCTTTTTGGTGAGCAAGCAGTATTGTGTGGCGGCGTAACAGCTCTTATCACAGCTGGGTTTGAGACACTTTGCGAAGCCGGTTATGCACCTGAGAATGCTTACTTTGAATGTATGCATGAAATGAAGCTGATTGTTGATTTGATGTATGAAGGCGGTATGGCTAAGATGCGTCATTCTGTCAGTGACACAGCTGAATATGGCGACTATGTAACGGGCAGCCGTATTATTACTGCCGAAACTAAAAAAGCTATGAAACAAGTTTTAACAGAGATTCAAGATGGTACTTTTGCTAAAAACTGGTTATTAGAGAACCAAGCCAATCGCCCAGCTTTCAACGCTATGCGCAGACGCGGTGCTGAACATCCAATTGAGAAAGTCGGCGCACAACTTCGCGCTATGATGCCGTTTCTTAAACCAGCGCCTAAAAAATAATATGCAAGTTTAAATAAAATTTCACTAGCGGTGTTACGACTTGTAGTTTTACAGTTGCATATAAGAAAGTGTTGTGTGCATTGGGCAAAATACTTGTCGTAACTAACTAATGAAAAGTACAGAAGTTTATTGTTTTATCTATATGTAGCAAACAATTTTTTATCTAGGCTAGATTTTGCTAGTTCTACTTTCTCTTACTGAGAGAAACAAAGAGGAGGAATATATTATGGGCATGACCATGACTCAAAAAATTTTAGCAAAACATTCCGGCCATGATTGCGTATCTGTTGGAGACTTACTTATTTCCCAAGTAGATTTAATTTTAGCAAATGATATTACAGGGCCACCGGCTATTGATGAATTTAACAAAATCGGCAAACCGGTTTTTGACAAGAATAAGATTGCACTTGTGCCAGACCATTTTTCTCCCTGCAAAGATATTAAGTCTGCGGAAATGTGCAAGCATTTGCGTGACTTTGCAAGACAACATGAAATTAAGAACTATTTTGAAGTGGGTCGCATGGGGATTGAACATGCGCTGCTTCCTGATGCAGGACTTATTGCTCCAGGTGAAATAATCATTGGAGCTGATTCTCATACATGCACCTATGGTGCATTAAACGCCATGGCTACAGGTGTAGGACAAACTGATGTAGGTGCGGCTATGGCAAGCGGGACTACTTGGTTTAAAGTTCCCAAGGCCATTAAGGTAATACTAACAGGTAAGAAACCAAGATTTGTGCAAGGCAAAGACATTATTTTAACTATTATTGGTAAAATCGGTGTTGACGGAGCACGTTATCAGTCACTGGAATTTTGTGGAGAGGGAATTTCCGAACTTACAATGGCAGACCGTTTTACTATTTGCAACATGGCTATTGAAGCCGGTGGCAAAAATGGGATTTTCCCAGTGGACGAAAAAACCATTGCTTTCTTGCAAGAACGTGGCGTAACTCGTTCCTGGACGGCAGTTGAACCTGATGCGGATGCTGAATATGACAGCGTATTAAATATTGCCTTGGATGAGCTGGTCCCTGTTGTGGCTTATCCTCATCTACCGGAAAATACTCATACGGCAGCGGAATCTAATAATATAATTATTGATCAATCGGTTATTGGTTCATGTACTAATGGCCGTTTGGAAGATTTGGCCCAAGCAGCAGAAGTGTTAAAGGGCCGTAAGGTTCATCCTCATGTACGTTGCATCATTATTCCGGCAACTCAAGAAATTTATAAAAAAGCAATGGCCTTAGGATATATTGATATCTTTATTGATGCCGGAGCAGCCGTAAGCACTCCGACCTGCGGACCTTGTTTGGGCGGGTACATGGGAATTTTAGCTCATGGCGAGCGTGCTATATCTACTACTAATCGCAATTTCCGCGGACGCATGGGGCATGTAGACAGTGAAGTTTATCTGGCCAGTCCATATACAGCAGCAGCTAGCGCTGTTTTGGGTCATATTGCAGATCCTGGGGAGGTGCTGAAATGAGTAAAGTGTGGCGCTATGGCGATCATGTAGATACAGATGTTATTATCCCTGCCCGCTATTTGAATATTGCTGATTTCAAAGAACTATCTGAACATGCTATGGAAGATATTGATACTAGCTTTGCTGCTAATGTTCAAGCCGGCGATATTATGGTAGCCGGTAGAAATTTTGGCTGTGGTTCTTCACGTGAACATGCACCGATAGTTTTGCAGCAAAAAGGTATAAAGTGTATTATTGCAGATAGTTTTGCACGTATTTTTTATCGTAATGCTATAAATATTGGCTTACCTGCACTGGAAATTGGTAAAGAGGTCGAGAAAATAGAAGCAGGCGATGAATTGACTGTAGATTTGGCTAAAGGTGAAATAAATATTGTAAATAAAGGCATAACTATTCACACGAATCCTTTGCCTGAATTTGTACAGAAAATTGCTGATGCCGGCGGTCTTATTAATTTTGTTAAAGGGGCACAATAAATGAGAATTACGTTATTACCTGGTGACGGTATTGGAGTTGAAATAGTCGCTGCGGCGGTAGAAGTTATGGATGCTGTAGCAAAGAAATTCAATCTTGAATTAGAATACGATAAACAGTTAATCGGCGGGTGCGCCTATGATGCTACGGGAACCCCGTTGCCGGAAGCAACAGTAGCTTCTGCTAAGGCATCTGACGCTGTCCTTTTAGGTGCTGTAGGCGGTCCTAAGTGGGATAATGTAGAGCCTGGCAAAAGACCGGAAAAAGCATTGCTTGGAATTCGTAAAGCCTTGGGTTTATATTGTAATTTAAGACCAATGAAGGTATCAAAATATGTGGCGCATTTATCTCCTTTAAAAATAGAACGAGCAGCTGGCGCTGATTTGTTGATCGTGCGTGAATTGACAGGCGGTATTTATTTTGGTGAGCATAATGAAGCTGCCATGATTAATGGTGTGGAAACTGCTTCTGATGTAGAACTTTATACACGTCCAGAGGTAGAACGTATTGCTCGCAAGGCTTTTGAGGCAGCGAAAAAACGCAAAGGTAAAGTGACCTCTGTAGATAAGGCTAATGTTTTGGGGTCATCGCGCATGTGGCGCAAGATTGTAACCCAAATGCAAAAAGAGGAATTTACCTATGTAGAATTAAATCATTTTTACGTTGATAACTGCGCTATGCAGTTGGTACTAAATCCGGCACAGTTTGACGTTATTTTAACCAATAATATTTTTGGCGATATTTTATCTGACGAAGCCTCTGTTATTGCCGGTTCTATTGGACTTTTACCATCTGCCAGCCTAGGCGACGGTACAGGTATGTACGAGCCTATTCATGGTAGTGCTCCGGATATTGCCGGCCTTGGCATTGCTAATCCTCTGGGGACTATTCTATCTGCGGCTATGATGTTTAGGTATTCTTTGAATAATGATGAGGCTGCTCAGGCGATAGAAGACGCAGTAGATAAAGTTATGGAAAAGGGCTATCGTACTCCGGATTTAGCGGCAGAAGGTTTGCAAAAAGTCTCTACTTGTGAAATGGGGCATTTGGTAGCAACAGAAATATTGCAATAAAATTGGCTGTAAGCAAAAAATCATGGAGGTGAAAACTATGCAGATATCAGGCGCGCAATTGATTATTAAGTGTTTAGAAGAGCAAGGCGTTAACACAGTATTTGGCTATCCTGGTGGTGCTATTTTGCCATTTTATGATGCTTTGCGAGGATCAGCAGTTAGACATATTCTGACCGCGCATGAACAAGGCGCTGCTCACGCGGCTGATGGTTATGCAAGAGCCAGTGGCAATGTTGGTGTTTGTGTAGCAACTTCAGGACCTGGGGCAACTAATTTGGTTACGGGACTTGCCACAGCGTTTATGGATTCTATTCCTTTAGTGGCTATTACCGGGCAGGTAGCGATTTCCATGATTGGGCGTGATGCCTTTCAGGAAGTAGATATTACTGGTATTACTATGCCAATTACTAAACACAACTTCTTGGTGAAATGCCCGGAACAGCTGGCCTCAACACTGCGATTGGCCTTTCAATTGGCAAAGACAGGAAGGCCTGGACCTGTGTTAGTTGATATACCTCGTGATGTGCAAACAGCTATGATAGAATACATACCTGAAGTTCCTCAGCTTTTAGAGCCGGAAGACCCTAATGCTGCTCAAGTGCAAAAAGCTATTGACGCTGTTAATGCTGCTGAAAGACCGGTTATGCTTATTGGTGGCGGTGTTATTAATGCCAATACAGAATACGAAGCTATGGATTTGGCAGAAAAGCTGCAAATTCCTGTGGCAAATACTCTCATGGGACGCGGTGCTTGCAGTGATTATAGACGTATTGCCCTTGGAATGACAGGAATGCATGGTCACGCCAAAGCTAATAATGCAATAAAACAGGCTGACTTGATTTTGGCGTTTGGCAGTCGTTTTAATGACAGATTAACAGATGATGCCGACAGTTATGTAGCACATAAAACTATTGTGCACATGGACATAGATCCGGCAGAAATTGATAAAAATATTTATTCTGAAATTGGGATTACAGGAGATATGAAGAAAAGCCTGCACCTAATAAAAAAAGCTTGTGAACCTAAAGATTTGAGCCATTGGTGGAAACTTATCGATTCTTGGCCTACTTGGGAAAATGATACCGGCGATGAAGAAGCACCTAAATTTTTTCAAGCTTTAAACTCTATTTTAAAAGACAAAGATTATATTATAACTACGGATGTAGGACAACACCAAATGTGGGCTGCACAGCATATTAAGATTCAATTTGCTAGACAGTGGATTACCTCCGGAGGACTAGGAACAATGGGATTTGGCTTGCCTTCAGCTATGGGAGCTCAAGTGGCCAGACCTTCCAGCAGAGTTATAAGCATATCAGGTGATGGCGGGTTTAAAATGACAGGATCTGAACTTTTCACTATTGCCGCTAATAACATACCTGTGATTTCTATAGTGTTCAATAATAGTGGTCTAGGTATGATTAGACAGTTACAGACAGTTCTGTTTGACAAGCGTTTCATGGCCTGTGAATGTCCGGGTGCTGTAGACTTTGTAAAATACGGAGAAGCCTTCGGGATTGCCGGTACACGGGTCACAACACCGGAAGAATTAGCAGAAGCAGTAGAATTAGCACTTAAGGAAAACAAACCACATGTTATTGAAGTTATTATCAATGCCAAAGATATGGTACAACCTATGGTAGCTTCGGGCAAAGGGATTAACTCTTTTGTTAAATTTGATGCTTAAGTTGCATGATGAAAAAATGACTTTCGCGAAAGCGAAAGCCATTTTCATAAAGGTGGAGCAACTATTTGTTTGTTAAGTGTAATAATCTTGACAAGGTTACACCAATGTGGTAATCTATTCAAGTATAGACTCTAGTGGTCTATCTCCGACCGCACGAAGAGGTTCTAAAATCTCCGCGAGGAGTACCGTATTTGGCGAGTATAAGAAGAGGGAGGTGCACTCATGTACGCAGTAATTCAAACAGGTGGAAAACAATACCGTGTTAGCGAAGGCGACGTTCTTAATGTAGAAAAGTTAGCCGTTGAAGCCGGTGAAAATGTTGTTTTTGATAAAGTTTTGACTGTAGTTAATGATGGTGATGTAATGATCGGGAAACCGGTTGTTGAAGGCGCTAAAGTAACTGCAAAAGTTGTGGAACATGGCAAGGCCAAGAAAATTTTTGTTTTCAAATATAAAGCAAAAGCTAACTATCGTAAGCGTCAAGGCCATCGTCAACCATATACTCAAGTAGAAATTACTTCTATCGAAGCATAAGACAATGATTAGAATTAATATCGAAAAAAATGAAAGTAACCTAATAGTTGGGTATACGGTTAATGGACATGCTGGTTTTGCCCCTGAGGGTCAGGACATTGTATGTTCGGCTGTGTCTACTTTGACTATGGTTGCTATTAATGGACTAGAAGAGCATTTGCAGTGTGAAATCGCTTATGAAATTAAAGACGGTTACCTGCAAGTAGAGCTAAAACAAACGCCGGATGATTTAACGCAAGCGATTTTGGCTACCATGGAAATTGGGCTGAAAGATATTGCCGAACAATATCCGCAGCGTGTTCGTATTCAGGAACACAGGAGGTGAAATACCATGATTAAAATTCAATTACAATTATTCGCACATAAAAAAGGTACAGGTAGTTCTCATAATGGTCGTGATTCTAATGCTCAACGTTTGGGCACAAAGGCTCACAATGGCCAATTAGTAACAGCCGGTAGTATAATTGTTCGTCAACGTGGTACTAGGTTCCATGTTGGTAACAATGTGGGTATAGGCAGTGATTACACTATCTATGCTAAAGTTGAAGGTACTGTTGCTTTTGAAAGATTAGGCAGAGACAAACGCCAAATAAGCGTATACCCTGTCGTAGCAGAAGCATAATTGCACAACATAGTTCCCCGTTACTTAGGTAACGGGGACTTTTTGTTTATTCAGGCAGGTATAAAGTCTTGACGTAGATGTTAGAAGTTAAGTTTTATCCTGCAAAAACCCTTGCAGGGTTTTTTTATTAGTATTTTTAGTATATAATATAGGAATGAATATTCATTTCATAGAAACGGAGATATATCATGTTATTTATTGATAGAGCAAGAATATATGTGGAGGCCGGAGCCGGTGGCGATGGTGCTTCTAGTTTTCGCAGAGAAAAATATGTGTCCTGCGGCGGTCCTGACGGCGGTAATGGCGGTCGTGGCGGTAGTGTGGTCATAGTAGCTGACAAAAATTTAAATACTTTGGTGGACTTTCGCTATAAACGTAAATTTGTCGCCAAAAAAGGTACCAATGGTGGAGCCAAAAATTGTACAGGTGCTATGGCAGATGATGTTATCGTGCGAGTACCTATGGGAACTTTGGTACGAGATGACACAACTGATGCTATACTTGTGGATTTAACCGAGGATGGACAAAAGTTCACAGTAGCTAAGGGCGGTCGTGGCGGCAAGGGTAATGCTTGTTATGTAACGGCAGTTAAGCAGGGGGTTACCTTTTCTGAAAAAGGAGAACCGGCACATTCTTCTTGGGTAAAGCTGGAGCTAAAATTGTTAGCTGACGTAGGCATGGTAGGATATCCCAGCGTGGGTAAATCAAGTATCGTATCCAGGGTTTCTGCTGCTCGTCCGGATATAGCTGCGTATCACTTTACTACGTTAACACCGGTTTTAGGTGTAGTGCGCATTGATTCTGAACGTAGTTTCGTATTGGCGGATTTACCGGGACTTATTGAAGGTGCAGCATCGGGAGTAGGACTTGGACATGACTTCTTGCGGCATATAGAACGCACTAAAGTTATTCTTCATGTACTAGATGTATCAGGCATGGACGGCCGTGACCCTGTAGAAGATTTTGACAAGATAAATAAGGAATTAGCTCTATATAGCGAAAGATTAGCTAAACGTCATCAACTAGTAGTTGCCAATAAAATGGATTTACCTGATGCTCAAGAAAATTATGAAAGAGTAGCAGAATATGTGACGAGTAAGGGTTACGAAATAATGAAGGTATCAGCGGCTACGGGTGAAGGATTACAAGCACTTATGTACAAGGCTTACGAGATGTTACAGAACTTTGTACCTGACGAAATAGAAATGGCTGAAGCAGTAGCTCCGGAAAATCCTGATTCGTTTGAAATCGTTCCTTGTGAGGATGCGAATTACGAGATTAAAGGGAAAAACATTGAACGATTGGTAGCTATGACTAATTTTGACAATGAAGAAGCGTTGTATCGTTTCCAGTTAATTTGGCGAAAATTAGGTATTGAAGCGGCATTGAAGGCCAAGGGAGTAAAAGAGGGCCAATCAATACGTATTCGTGATATGGTTTTTGAATATAAAGAACAGGAATAAAAGGCAGGTATTTAAAAGTGAACAGAGACGTATTGGTAAAAGCCAAAAGAATAGTCGTCAAGGTTGGTACGAGTACTATTACCTATCCAAATGGTAAAATGAATTTCACGCAGATAGAACGATTGGCCAGAGAATTGACTGACCTTAGTAATCAAGGTCGGGAAATTATTCTGGTAACTTCAGGTGCTGTGGCCGTAGGGGTGGATAGGTTGGGCCTTGCTGAAAAACCAAAGACCATTCCGGGGAAACAGGCTGCTGCTGCAGTAGGACAGGGCATTTTGATGCATGTGTACGAAAAGTTATTTGGAGAATACGGCCAGATAGTTGCTCAGGTGCTTTTGACCAAGGGAGATGCTGTAGACAGGCATCGCTACACTAATTCACGCAATACTTTTCAAGCATTGTTAGAGCAAAAGGTCATACCCATAGTTAACGAGAATGATGTTGTTGCTTTGGATGAACTGAAAATAGGCGATAACGATAATATGTCGGCCTTAGTAGCTGGTATTGTAGATGCTGATGTTGATATTATTTTATCTGATGTAGCAGGGCTCTACACAGCTAATCCTCAGACTAATCCATCTGCTACCTTGCTTTCCGAGGTGACTGATATTACTCCGGAAATAGAAGCTAGTGCAGGCGGAGCAGGTACAAAAAATGCCGTGGGTGGTATGTTTACCAAATTACAAGCTGCTAAAGCGGCAGTTAGTTCCGGCATTAATTTAGTTATTGCTTCGGGAGAAGAACCCAATGTTATTACTAGAATTTTAAACGGTGAAGAGGTAGGAACGTTATTTGTTTCTAAAGAAAACCGACTGCAATTCCGCAAACGTTGGTTGGCATTTGGTGCCCGCATTATGGGCAAAATTGTTGTAGACGATGGTTGTGCAAATGCAATATGTAAGGCAGGTGGGTGTAGTATTTTGCCTGCCGGTATAACAACAGTTGTTGGCTGCTTTGAAACTGGAAATACTATTAGCGTAGTTGATGGTTCCGGCCATGAAATGGCTCGAGGGTTAACTAATTACTCTTCTGAGGAATTAAATATAATTAAGGGTGCTAAAACCTCAGAAATAGAAGAACTTATTGGGCACAAACATTTTGATGAAGTAATCCATCGTGATAATTTGGTTATTTTATAAATTATAGTAATCGCTTGTGTTATTAAGTGTTAGTGGTACTTTATATTTCTACAATAGGAGGGAAATATGGGTGTTCAGGAAACTGTAAGGGAACAAGCACGAGAAGCTAAATATGCTGAAATTGATTTAGCTTTGCTATCTGATAAAATAAAAAATAAAATATTATTTGCCATGGCAGATGCTCTAATAATTGAGCAGGGCCGCATTTTAAATGCAAATGCTTTGGATATGAAACTAGGTCGTGAAAAAGGAATGCGAGGTTCCTTTTTGGATCGCTTGCTTTTGACTGATGTTCGGTTGGAAGCCATAGCCGAGGGCTTACGCAAAGTAGCACAGTTGCCTGATCCGGTTGGTCAAATCGTTGATGGCAGAACTTTGCCAAATGGGCTAACTATCACGAAGGTTAAGGTGCCATTGGGTCTTATTGGTATTATTTATGAGGCTAGGCCAAATGTAACCGCAGATGCTATAGGTTTGTGTATTAAGTCAGGCAACGCAGTAATTTTAAAAGGCGGTTCCGAGGCTATTAATTCTAATAAAGTTATTAGTGATGTTTTAGCCGTAGCAGGTGAGCACGTAGGCATGCCCAAAGGAGCAGTTCAATTTATTAACACAGCTGATCGTACTGCGGTAGATGCGCTGATTACTTTAGATGGCCTGGTTGACGTTGTTATTCCCCGTGGCAGTGCGGGTCTAATTCAAATGGTAGTAAAAAACAGCACTGTTCCTGTTATTGAAACAGGCGCCGGTGTTTGTCATACTTACGTAGATATTTCTGCTAATGTGGATATGGCAGTTGCCATTGCTTTTAATGCTAAAGTTTCTAGACCATCTACTTGTAACGCCATGGAAACCCTGCTGGTACATAAAGACATTGCTGAGAAGTTCATGCCGCTTATGCTAGCTAAATATAAGCAGGCTGGTGTTATTATTATCGGTGATGATGGTTCTAGAAAATATGACGATAAAATTAATGCCGCTACCGAAAGTGCGTGGGGGACTGAATATGGTGATTTACACGTGAACGTGAAAATTGTCAATAACATGGAGGAAGCAATAGAGCATATACGTAAATATGGTACAGGTCATTCTGAGGCTATTGTAACGGAAAATTATGCTAATGCTAGGAGATTTCAGGCGGCTATTGATGCTGCAGCTGTTTATGTAAATGCGTCGACACGCTTTACTGATGGATTCGAATTTGGTTTTGGCGCAGAGATTGGTATTAGCACACAAAAACTTCATGCTAGAGGACCTATGGGATTGCCGGAGCTTACAACTTTCAAATATTTAATTAATGGGAATGGGCAGATAAGGTAATATAAAAAAAGTGGCAGGTATGTGGAAAAAAACATTATTCTGTCACTTTTTTAATGTATATTAATGGAAAACAAATGCATGATAATGCTAGTTGTATTATATTTAGTTGGAAAGTGAGATGACCATGGTGAAGTTTCTAAAAAAGAACAAGTATCTAATAATCATTGCCCTTGTGCTTATTGCGGCAGGTTTTGGTGGATATAAATACTACCAAAGTAAAGAGAAGGCTAGTGAACCGGTCGTAAAGACCGCTGCTGTAGAGCGGGGGACTGTAAGAAAAACCATCTCTGCCACCGGTGCTTTAAGCGCTGTTGATAATGTTGATATTAACTCCAAAATAACAGGCCGTATTACTCAGGTCTTTGTAGTGGAGAATCAACAAGTAAAAGCAGGGCAAAAGCTAGTACAGCTGGATGATACTACTTTATTAGCTACACAAAAACAAAAAGAAGCTTTGCTTACTGATGCTACTGCTAAATATAATAGATATAAAGTTTTGATTAGCCAAGGAGCTATTGCCCGTAGTGATTACGATACAGCGGAAGCTGACTATATCGTAGCTAAAGCAGACTATGATAGTTCCGTATCAAATACCAAAGATACAACTATTTATGCTCCTATTTCCGGTTCTATTATAGGTAAACCCACACCGGTCGGGCAAACCGTTTCATCAGGTATTTCTACGCCGCAGGTTTTGATGTCTGTGGCAAACTTAAATAAAATGCAAATAGAGTTAATGGTGGATGAATCAGACATTGGCCAAGTGGTTGCCGGCCAAAAGGTTGAATTTACCGTAGATTCTTATACGGATCGTACTTTTACCGGGAAAGTCCGCCTAATATCACGTAGTGCTACAACGACGAATAATGTTATATATTATAAGGTATATGTTGATGTTGATGATGCTGACGGTAAATTATTGCCAACTATGACGGCTAGAGCAAATATTGTAATAGGCGAAAAGGCTGATGTTCTTATGGTACCGACTACTTGCTTACGCACTGAAGGAAAACAAAAGTATGTACAAGTTTATGATGAAAAAACTAAAGCTATAACTAATGTAAATGTAGAAGTAGGAATGGCTGGTGATGATACTGTTGAGGTTACCGGAGACTTGCAAGAAGGACAAAAATTGCTAGTTAAGGCTACTAAAGTAACGACTACGACTCAAAAAAACAACATGCTTGGTGGCGGCGGACCACACGGACCGGGAATGTAAGTAAAGGAGCAGGCTAATGGCAGTCATTGAATTAAAAGATATAATGAAGACTTACGTTATGGGTGATTCTGTTGTGCATGCTTTGGATCATGTGACTGTTAATTTTGAAGTAGGCGTTTTTACAGCCATTATGGGACCATCGGGCTCGGGCAAGTCTACTATGATGAATATTTTAGGATGCTTGGATCGTCCAACCTCCGGACAATATTATTTAGATGGTAAGGATGTAGCCGGATATACTGACGACGAATACGCAAAAACTCGTAATCATAAAATAGGCTTTGTTTTTCAAAACTTTAATTTGTTATCAAGAATTAGTGCGTTGGATAATGTAGCATTGCCATTGATCTATGCTGGGATTGACTATGATGAACGTTGTGAAAGAGCAAAAAAAGCTTTGGAATCAGTAGGTCTAGGCGATCGCTTAGAGCATAAACCAAATGAAATGTCAGGCGGGCAAAGGCAACGTGTAGCTATCGCCAGAGCACTTATTAATAATCCGGCTATCGTTATGGCCGATGAGCCTACGGGCAATTTAGACAGCAAGTCTACTTTTGAAATTATTGATATTTTCAAAGAATTAAATGCTCAAGGCAGAACTATAATTATGGTAACTCATGAACCGGAGATTGGCGAAATGACAGAAAGAATCGTCACTATGCGTGATGGCAAGATGGTTAGTGATGAACGGAGGTAGCCTCTAATGTTTCAAGAATGTATAAAAATGGCCATTGATGGCATGATTACGAATAAACTTCGTACTTTCTTGACCATGTTAGGCATTGTTATTGGTGTTGGTGCCGTTATTGCCATGGTTTCTTTGGGTTTTGGCATGCAAGAGCAGGTTAAGAACAACATTTCCAGCTTAGGAAGTAATTTGCTTATTATTATGTCTGGTGGTCGTACTGCGTCCGGTGCAAGAATAGCAGCCGGTAGTGGGTCTAAGCTTACCTATGATGATGCTAAAGCTATTGAAAAAAATGTTGATGGTGTAAAATATGTTGCACCATCTGTACAATCTAGCTATCAGTTGGTTGTAGGCAATCAAAATTGGACATCTACTGTAGAAGGAACTACGCCTAATATTATTGACATTAGAAGTTTTAAAATAGATGATGGGCACATGTTTACGGACAGAGATTTAAACAGCAGAAGCCGTGTTTGTGTTATCGGACAGACTGTTGTTGATAATTTGTATCCTGAAGGGTCACCTGTAGGAAAAATAATTCGTATAAATAAGTCACCCTTTCAAGTTATTGGCACATTGGCGGCCAAAGGCCAATCAGCTAATGGCCAAGATCAAGATGACGTGGTATATATTCCCTTAACTACTGCTCAGCAAAGGGTAATGGGAATTACCTATATTAGAAATATAACAGTTCAAGCTGAAAATGAGAACACTGTGGATTCAGCACAGGCAGATATTGAAGCTTTGCTGCGTACAAGACATAAGATTAAAGTAGGCGGCGACGATGATTTTACCGTCAGAAACCTATCTGCTTTAATGGAGACCATGGTTGAGACTACCGGTACAATAACTTTGTTGTTAGGTATTATTGCTGCTATTAGTCTATTGGTTGGCGGTATTGGTATTATGAATATTATGTTGGTATCTGTTACAGAACGAACGAGAGAAATTGGTATTAGAAAGGCTTTGGGAGCAACCTATAATAATATTTTATTACAGTTTCTTATTGAGGCTGTAGTTATAGGTGTTGCAGGCGGTATTATCGGCACAATTTTTGGTGTTGTCACAGCGTTGGTTATTGCAAATTTTGCCGGCTGGAGTGCGGTAATTTCTGTTTGGGCCATTGTTATTGCTGTGGTATTTTCCGTGGGCATTGGCTTGTTCTTTGGTATTTATCCAGCTAGACAAGCGGCACTGCTGGACCCCATTGATGCATTGCGTTATGAATAAGAACAAAACAACTTATGCTGAAATATGGCGGGCATGGATTAAATATTGCCATGAACCCAAAACTATTTTTGATTTGAAAGACAGGGCAAAGGCCTTACTTTTATTGGGTATCCTTGCTTTTATTATCTATTTGCTTGTACAAGTTATTTTTACTTGTTATAATATAAAAATAAACTTGGGCACTTAGAGAGGAATGCTGAAATGAACCGTAAGAAATTGGGAATTATGGGCGGGACTTTTGATCCTATACATAATGGTCACTTGGCTACTGTGGAATTTGTGCGCAGGAAATTAGGCATAGAAAAAGTATTGTTTATCCCAGCTTATGTCGCTCCGCATAAAATTGGCGGAGAATTTGCCCCGGTTCAAGATCGTTATAAAATGACGGAACTAGCAATAGCCGATCATCCTTACTGGGAACTTTCCGATATAGAGTTGCGGCGCGAAGGCGTGTCTTATACTTACGATACAGTCGTAGCTTTAAAGGAACAATATGGCAAAGAATACGAACTTTTCTTTATTATTGGTGCGGATTCTGTTGCTGAACTGGCTTCGTGGCATAGAGTACGGGAAATAATGCAGGTTTGCACCTTTGTAGCAGCCACTAGGCCAGGATTTGCACTTACCGTAGATAAGGTAATCGAAACTTTTGGAGAGTTAGGTAATAAAAGAATTCTCTGGGTTAATACACCGGAAGTAGATATTTCTTCCACAGAAATAAGAGAACGTGTTAAAATAGGGCATTCTATTGACGAATTGGTGCCTAAGGCAGTAGCGGAGTATATTCAACAGAAAGACCTCTACCGCCGGTAGTGGTTTTTCTGTTTTATTTTTCGAAAGGAGCCAAAGAACATGGAACTTACAGAAATGAAGGAGCTATTAAAGGCATCTTTGCCCAGTAAAAGATATGAACACTCAATAGCTGTTTGTAAAACTGCTAGAGAATTTGCTTTGGCTCACGGCGTAAACGTGAAAAAAGCAGAAATATCAGCGCTTTTACATGATTGCGGACGAGAGATACCAAGCCGCGAAAATTTGGACAAAGTAGCAGAACTAGGGATTGAAATAGATGATGTAGAAAGTAACCAACCGATTTTATTGCATGCCAAAATAGGAGTTTATTATGCGCAGCATAAATACGGGGTTACGGACAAAGAAATTTTAGAAGGAATTTTGTATCATACTACCGGTGCGCCACATATGAGTAGGTTAGCAATGGTGGTATATTTAGCTGATCTACTGGAACCTACAAGAAGTTTCCCTGGCATTGAAGAAATGTATAATTTGGCAAAAATTGATTTGGAAAAAGCTATGTTTAAAGCTTATGCTCAGACTATCCGCTATTTATTGGAATATGATTTATTAATTCATCCAAGTTGTATTGCAGGGTATAATGAAATAGCAATTAAGTATAAAAAAGAAAAGCTTGGTAGATAGGAGCGGATTAATGAGTGACGAAGAATTAAGCAAAAACCCCAAAAAGTTTAAACGACGAGTTCGTTGGGGGCGTTTGCTATTATTTATTGTTATTGCACTTGCTTTAGTTGTCGGAAGTTTCTTTTTAGGACGGATGGCTTTTAAAATATTGTTTGCACCCAAGGTTCCGGTAGTGGCATCGACAGAAGATATTGGGACTGACGAAATATTAAATAAGCGAATAAATGTTTTGCTGCTGGGTATTGATGATGGCGATAGCGAAGACTTTGCAATAAATACGCCCAAGCGTACTGATGCTATTATGGTGGTGAGTTTTGACACTGAACATAATGAGGTGTCAATATTGTCTATTCCCAGAGATACGCGTGTAAGCATTCCTGGGCACCGCACTCCGGATAAGATTAACGCTGCCTATGCTTATGGTGGTATAAAGCTGGCTAAACAAACAGTTGCTAATTTATTACAAATTCCTATACACTATTACATTTTGGCTAATTGGCAGGGCTTTATCCAAATTATGGATATTTTGGGCGGTGTGGACTTGTACGTAGACCATAATATGAACTATGAGGATCCCTATGCTAATTTGAAGATTCATCTGCAACAAGGGTTTCAGCATTTGGATGGCGAAAAAGCCGGAGAATACGTGCGTTTTAGACATGATGAACTAGGCGATATTGGCAGAGTACAGCGGCAACAGAAATTTTTCAAAGCTTTGGCTAGCGAGTTTTTTAGCGTGAGTAATGTAGTAAAATTACCCGCAATAACCGGGGCATTGGAAAAAAATGTAGAAACTGATATGGATACTTTGACTATGATTAGAGCTGCAAATAGTTTCAAATTGTTTGGCGGTGAAAGAGTTCAATCCGAAATGGTATTTGGTGATTTCAAAACCATTGATGGCCTTAGCTATTGGGTAACATCACCTAAGCAAGTAACAAAATCTTTAGATGAATTAAAGATTCCACATAGAGAAATAGAAAAAATTTAAGAGGAGATGGTAAAGTACATGACAAACGTAAAAACAATGGCAAACCAAATAGCAGCTTTCGCTGCTGATAAGAAAGCAAATGATATTTTATTACTGAATATGGATGGAATTTCACCGGTGACGGATTATTTCATTATTTGCAGTGCTAGTAACACTACATTAGTTAAAGCTATTGCCGATAATATAGAAGATAAAATGGCTGAAGCTAAAATATTGCCCATGCATAAAGAAGGCTATGCCGAGGGGAAATGGATACTTATGGACTATGGTTATTGTGTAGTTCACATTTTTCTAGAAGAAGAACGCAATTTTTATAATTTAGAACAATTGTGGGCGGATGCACCGTCCGAGACTTATGTGGAGAAAGAAAACAAATGATGGAAGAAAAAAAGAAGATTGAAGTAAAAACAGTAGGTGTTCATCGCGTTGGCGACGTTTGTGAAATGACTGTTTTACGTGAAAATGAAATGGGTGCATTTTTGGATGCCGGCACAGGCAGTACCTCTGATGATATTTTATTGCACAAAATGCAACAAGACACGCCTGTGAAAGTGGGCGACAAGGTAAAAGTTTACTTGTATCTAGATCCTCACGGTAGGATGACTGCTAGCAGCAAATTGCCCAAAATGCAAGAGGGGCAATTGGGGTATGTTAAAGTGCTCTCTGTGACTAAAAATGGCGGCTTTGTAGACATTGGAGCAGAACGTGGGGTATTTTTACCTTACAGTGAAATGAGCGGACATGTGGCTCCGGAACAATTCATTTGGGTAAGGTTATACCGTGATAAAAGTGGACGGCAAGCAGTAAGCATGAAAGTATACGAAGAGATGATTAAGGCTTCTGTATCTGCTAAAGATGTAAAAAAAGGTGAAATGCTTACAGGTACGGTTTATAATATTTTGCCTGAAGGGTTCTTCATTGTTACTACAGAGCGATACATAGGTTTTATCCATAGAAGTGAAGTGCCCTCCGGTCGCTTAGATTTTGGACAAAAGGTTACAGGACGTGTTACTTTTGTTCGTGAGGACGGAAGACTTGATTTATCGATGCGTGCGCTTAAACAAGACGCTCGTATTACTGATGCTGACGTGATTTTAGCTCTGTTGGAAAAACGCCAGGGAGCTATGCCCTATGGGGATGATACACCGGCGGAAATAATCAAAGATGTTTTTGGTATTTCCAAAGCGGCTTTTAAACGCGCGCTAGGAAAGCTCATGAAAGAAGGCAGAATCCTACAAGAAAAAGGCTGGACCTCCATTATCGAAAATCAA
>Ga0183099_1000457_pt1 | contig 30486 bp, 31 predicted proteins | sample Biomet1_FD_127788 | JGI IMG/M metagenome (GOLD analysis project Ga0183099, IMG submission 127788) | Microbial communities from bioreactor (seeded with anoxic lake sediment) at LBNL, California, USA - Biofuel metagenome 1 | ecosystem: Engineered > Bioreactor > Anaerobic > Unclassified ...
CGACTAAAGATGCAGCAAAAGGATTAAATGCAGCTGTCACGCGAGCAGAAGATTTGGCGTTGGCTTCACCTTTGCAATTAAATTCGAAGGCTAATAATTATGGTAGTGCTGAAATATCACTGGTTGGTGTTTATAATACAGATACGACTACATCTCTATTTACATCAAACGGTTAGATCCTGCGGCCCCACATAAAGTAGTTATTAATAGTACTGGTGATTACGATATTTATGATGGAAATGCACCTAGTACATTAATTGGTACAGCAGCTGCGAATACGAATGGTGTTAATTTATTAGCAAACGCCAAACTAGCTGGCGTAAATGTTTATGCTGATCCGACTGTATATCCTGGGTTTGAATTATCTATTGATGGTTCAGTAACAACATCAGATGAATTCTATATTGCTTTTAATACCAATGGTTTTTCTGATAATAAAAATGGCCTGGCATTAGCAAGTTTACAAACATCGGATCTGGTTCGGAAAGGAAATAGTACTGCTGCTGATAATAAAATGACTTTTAGCGAAGCGTTTTCCGCTACCCTGACTGAAGTAGGAACAACAGTAAGTAGTTTGAAAACAAGCACCTCAGCGGCTGATGCCAAATTAACTCAAAGTCAGGAGTTGTATGAAAGTGTAGCTGGTGTCAATTTGGATGAAGAAGCATCAAATCTTCTTCGTTATCAGCAGGCATATGCAGCTTCAGCGCAAGTCATTACAACGGCAAGAGACACGTTTGATGCATTATTAAGTGCTGTGGGGTAATTTATGCGTGTAACAACTAATATGACATATCAGAGTAGCATGCGAGCTTTGCAAAAAGCATCTGAACGTCTCGATAAAGCCAGTGAACAAATGACAACGGGCGACAAATTTGCAACGGCAGGTGAAGATCCTACCGGAATGGCTCAAAAACTCAGTCTAAGCAGTAAAATTACCGCTTTTCAGCAATATAGTACCAATGGCAGTTTATTAGATAGCAGTTTGACGCTTGAAGGCACTATTCTCGACTCTGTCACAACGAACTTGCAAAGTGCCTATACGCTAACGCAAAAATCAGTAAATGGTGCGATGAGTGCTGCGGATAAAAAATCAATTGCTTCTGAGTTAGAGCAATTACAGACTCAGTTATATGATCTTATGAACAGTAAAAATGCAGATGGTGAATATATATTTGGCGGTAATCAAAGCCAGACTCAACCGTTTGTAAAAAATGATGCGGGTGGCTACGAGTTTAAGGGCGATACCGGGCAACGAATGATCCAGGTAGCGCCTTCAGTACAGATCGCCGCTAACGATTCAGGCTTATCTGTATTTCAGCAAGTGGCAACGCGAAGAACGGTATCATCAGCTACAGCAACTGATTTGGCAATTGGTGTTTCGTCTCAATCTGAATTTGATAGTTTTTTCCGTAATCAATATGACTTTACGACACCCGCAAATAATCAATATACAATCAGTACAACAGCAAGCCCTGATCAATATCAAATCACCGGTAATAATGGCTACACACAGAGTGGGGATTATATTCCGGGAGAGGCGATTAATTTTAATGGTGTCGCTCTGACTATGACTGCGGTAGCAGGCAGCGGCCCGGCACAACAATTTAATCTGGATGCACCGACAAATGATAATGTGCTTAACTCACTGAATAAAATGATTGAGGTTTTAAAAAATTCCTCCGCGTTAACAGAGGAAGAATGGACATCAACAGTAGCCAATGTCCAAACTCATATTAATAATACGTTAGACCGCGTTGGCATCACGCAAGGGGCGATAGGCGGTAGGCAGAATAATCTTGAACAAATAATAGATTCGAATTCTGCCCTTGAGACTATCACTGCCGAAGCCCGTGCTAATGTTTCAGAAATTGATCTTTACGAAGCGATTAGTAATGTTTCTTTGCAAGAGAATGCTCTGACGATGGCACAACAAGCTTTTGCTAAAGTGAATACATCCACATTGTTTGATTATCTGTAATTTCTATATAGTGTCTGCTATGTCTAAGGCAGACACTATCTGCAATGCCAATTGTTTGCTAATACCCTCTTTTCCCCTCAAGTTTTCATTTGTCTCGCCGATATATTAGCTAGTCCGGTGAATTAATATTAAAAACTGAAGAAATTAAAAAAAATTCTAAAGTTTTTGCAATTCGAACCGATAAATAAAGTAAGCAGGCAGCGATAACATATTAAAAAGCCTGACAAATTCAAAAATATAGCTTAGGAGAATGAATCATGTCTATGTATGTTAACACTAACGTTTCATCGCTGAACGCTCAGCGCAATATGTCAGTTGCCAGTAAATCTCTGGATACCTCTTATACTCGTTTAGCTTCTGGTTTGCGTATTAATAGCGCAAAAGATGATGCGGCTGGTTTGCAGATTTCAAACCGTCTGACCTCTCAGATTAACGGTCTTGATCAGGGTAACCGCAATGCTAATGATGGTATTTCCTTATCGCAAACGGCTGAAGGTGCGATGGATGAAGTGACTTCAATGCTGCAGCGTATGCGAACTTTGGCGCAACAATCCTCAAATGGGACTAATAGTTCGAGTGATAGATCTGCATTGCAACAAGAGTATGCGCAATTAGCCAGTGAGATAGACCGAATTTCTAGTGATACTACATTTGGTGGAAAAAAAGTTCTTAATGGCGATAAAACAAATAGTTTTCAATTTCAGGTTGGAGCGGATGCTCAACAAGTAATTTCAGTTTCAATGACTAAATTTGCCATGACAATGGATGGTATCGCTAAGCAGTCCGCTGGTCAGTCACTTACGTGGAACGCTACAGATAGTAAATTTGACTCTACTGCGATTGCAACATTGGGTTGGAGTGACTTGAAAAGTATCAGTACTTCTGATAAAGCTCAGACAGTTTTATCTAATATTGATTCCATGATTAAAACAGTGGACACCAAGCGAGCGCAATTAGGTGCGGTACAAAACCGTCTAGATTCAACTGTACGTAACCAGTCAAATGTTGCTGAAAACGTTAGTGCTGCTCGGTCTCGTATTCGTGATGCTGATTTTGCTACAGAAACAGCAAATATGACTAAGCAGAACATTTTGCAACAAGCAGCATCAAGTGTTCTTGCTCAGGCTAACCAAAGACCACAATCAGCTTTATCATTGTTGGGTTAATTGAGTTTAGGCTGAAATAAGGAGAGTAAGTATGGCAAATGATATTTTAAATATCGCATCTGCCAATACATCTTCTGTAGTCTTGAATGATAAGAGCGGCCAAAAGGCCGCTCAAACGCATAGTGCTGATGTATCAAAAATTAGAGAAAATGCGAAAACAGATGAGAGCAATTTCTCTAGTGAAAAAGATACCAACAACTTGGCTAATCAGACAAAACAGATAGATGATTTGCAACGCAAGGATATTGAAAAGCAGGTCCAAAACTTGCAGGAACTTAGTCAGGTTAAAGGGTGGTCGGTAAATTTTAGTATTGATAATGAGTCAAATAAAACCATTATCAAAGTAGTTGATGCCGATACACAGAAAACTATCAGACAGATCCCAAGTGAAGATTTACTATCTATTAGCAAACGTATTCAATCATTACGTGAAGGCGATGACAGCAATAGTGTTTTATCCGGACTATTGTTAGATCGTACAATATAGTAGTGCGAGAATACGAGGGGATGGGGAGAATAAGCTATGACAACTATAACTTCAGCTGGTGCAGGATCAGGCCTTGATCTTGAAAGTGTTATTTCGGCTAGTATTTCGGCTAAAAAAGCACAGCTTCAACAACCGATCACTACTAAACAAACTAATACTCAAATAACACTCACCGGTGTTGGTCAGTTAAAATCAGCAATATCTTCCTATACTTCAACTCTGGATACGTTATCTGCTTCAGGTGCATTTAATAAACGATCTGTGAATATCACTCAATCTACGGATGATCCAATTCTTAAAGTTGAGACTAAGTCTGGAACATCTAATGGTCAATACAATATCACTGTCAATAAATTGGCTACCACAAGTCGTCAAGAAGGTGTGTTTGATAGTTCAACAACATCTTTAGTTACAGCGGATGGTTCTTTAACTTTTAAAGCTGGTGATAAGACATTTACTATTGATGTTAAAGCTGGTGATACGTTGCAAAATATTCGGAAACGAATTAATAGTGATGGTGATAACTTTGGGCTATCAGCTAATATTGTTAATACCTCTGATGGTAAAGCAAAACTGGTCCTGGACTCTGGGGTATCTGGTGATGGAAAGAATTTAGCAATCACGGCAAGCACATCAGAACTTAAAATTTTCGAAACTGGAGCTACAGGGACGAAAATGTCTCAAACACAAGCTGCATCTAGTGCTGAAATTAATGTTGATGGAAATACGCTAAAAAGTGATACAAATACTTTTGATAACTCTATTCAGGATTTGAAAGTAACAGTTCTGCGTGTTTCAGATAAAGATACTGATGGTAGTTTAAAATCTAATAAAGTTGATATTGCAACTGATAAATCTTCAATTCAGTCCTTAATTAAAAACTTTATTGATGGCTATAATACATTAGTAGATAAAACAACTTCCTTGGGAAAACGTAATTCTATTGTTTCAGGAGAAAGCCAAGATGATGGTGGGGCATTAGCTGGGGATTCTATGACAAGTAGTGTGCGTAGTTTTATGGCTAATATAATTTCATCTTCATCTAAAGAATCTACAACTTTTTCTACCATATTTCAGATGGGTGTAAATATGGATAGTAAAGGAAAGTTATCTCTGGATAGTGATAAATTTACAGAAGCATTAGATAACAACTTTGATCAAGTAGTTGCTTTATTTGGTGGTGATAATGGTGTTGCTAATTTGCTGTCAACAGGGCTAAAAACTTATACCAAAACAGGCGGTTTACTTGCTCAGCGTCAGGACTCACTAAATACTGATTTACGTAATTTATCACAAAAAAGTAGCGATGCTACAGCCCAAATTACCAAGTATGAAACAAATTTACGCGCTCAATATGCTAGTCTTGATACATTACTGGCAAAAATGAATCAATCAGCTTCTTATTTGAGTGCGTTGACTACATCATCGTCTTCGTAAGCATATTCGTGACAGTTTAGGTGCTCTTATGTATAACAAAAATTTAAAAGCATACAAAACCAATAGTATTGAAGCGGACCTGTCCGTTGCTGATCCTCATCGTGTTATTCAATTAATGATGCAAGGTTTACTTGAGCGTTTAGCTCAGGCTAAAGGTGCTATTGACCGACGTGATTATTCAGCCAAATCAGTGTTTATTTCAAAATCAATGGCTTTGATTAATGGTTTACAAGACTCATTAGATTTTTCTTACGGTAAAGTACCCGAAGATTTACATGCATTATATAGCTACATGAATGAGCGTTTGTTAGATGCGAGTAGAGAGATGGATAAAGCACCAATTGATGAAGTTGCGAACTTGGTGATTACGATTAAATCAGCTTGGGATCAAATACCCGAAGAAGATAAGCATCAGGCGTTTATTCAGAAGGAAAACGGAGCATCGACATGATTGATTATCGGCAGTTGGTGATGGAGTTAGAACAACAGACAGCCGCCTTAGAAGCGGCTGTTTTGCAACGTGAATTTTATCTTGCCACTGATATTATGTTATCACGAATTGCTTTATTCGAGATCCTTATTTTTAATCCTGTTACAGATCCAGCTTTAAAGAAGTTATTAAATGAATCAATACTTAAAATAGAAGAAAAAGAAAAAGAAGTTACATTATTCTTGATGTCTGAGAAAGATTACATTAGCAATAGATTACATAATGTAATGGATGGAAATAAGGCTTCTCAGCTTTATCAGGACAATCGTTAGGGGTGATAATGTCTGATTTTAATACTGATTTAGCAAATGCTGAAATTACTGTGAAACGTTTAGCCTTACAAGCAGAACAGGAACGGGCAATGTTACAGACATTGCCTCATCGTTTCGATGTTAATATGGCTGTTTTTGATAAATATTTCCCATCTATACACTCTATTTTTAAAAATTATCAAGTTCAGCGACCGTTTGAATTCTTTTGCTCAGAGAATGGCCAACCAAACTTACGTTGGATTGATAATAATGAATGTATGTATGGTGAAGAACCTTATTCTGAGTGTTTATTTCAAATTGAATCTGTATTGAAAAATACATCTATTCTTCAATTTCAACGATCTAAAGAGTATGATCAATTTGGTCAACATCATATTAAGTTTCTTAATAAATTGACAGAAATGCAAGAATCTATTTTAAAAGATCTCAAACCAATTCAGAGCATACCTGAATCAATGTCTTTAGGATTAATGTTTGGCGTTGGGTTGGGGTATCAGTTGGGATATTTGTATGAAAAATGTCAGTTGGCAAATCTGTATATATTTGAACCAAATCTAGACCTTTTTTATGCATCTCTTTTTACTTTTGATTGGGCTGGCATACTAAGCTATCTTTTTGATAACTCAATGGGTTTGCACATTTTTTTAGGTCAGAATGATGAAAATGTCATGTCTGATTTATATAAGGTTATGGTAGCAAGTAAAAATAATTCATTTTTGTGTGCTAACATATTTGGTTTTTCTCATTATAAATCAGATGACTTAGATCGATTGAAAAATAAGGTTGCCAGGGAGTTTTATCTTTTTGGTATGGGGTGGGGTTTTTTTGACGATAATTTATTTTCGTTATCTCATAGCATGTCTAATATCGAATCTGAAATCCATTTCTTTCTAAGAAATAAAAAAATTGCTGACAAATGGATAAATACACCTATTTTTGTTGTTGCTAATGGTCCATCACTCGATGCTAGTATTGAATTTTTAAAATCTAATCAAGATAGGATTATTATTTTAGCATGTGGCACAGCAATAAGTTCATTGTATAAATCAGGGATTAATGCCGATATTTATGTGGCAACAGAGCGAGTAGATGTTGTGCCTAAATCATTGTTAGGTATAGACCCAGCTTATCTGAAAAAAACTATCTTTTTGAGTACAGATGTCGTCCATCCAGATTGCCATGTTTTTTTTGAAAAAATTGCTTTAATGTTAAAAGCTGATGAGGCTATGTATGCATTATTACAGGCCAATACGAATATCCAATTATTATATCGAGGGATTACACATGTTAATCCACTTGTAGGTAATATTGGTTTGAGTATGCCGTTGCATCTCGGATTTAAAAATATTTATTTGGTCGGCTTAGATAATGGGTTTAAATCGCAAGATCACCACCATTCACGTTTTAGTTTGTATTATGATGATGATGGAAAGCCAAAAGAAGAATTTAAATATATGGTGTTGGCTCAAGGTGACGATATAGTTCCAGCTAATTTTGGTGGTGATATAAAAACAAACAAGTTATTTTCCTCATCAATTAGTATGCTTGAGGCTGTAATAAAATTATTTCCTGATGCCAATATTTTTAATTGTAGCGATGGGGCAAAAATAGCTGGTACAAAACCATTGCACATAAATGAAGTTGATTTATCTCAAAAATTAATCATGAGGAAAAAAAATTTATTGAATTCCCTTGTTGATGAGATGTCAGCACCTATTGCTGTATCAAAAGAAAAGATAGATGCTTTTTTTGATAGACCATTTTTTGATTATTTTATAGATAAATTAAAAGAAGAGTGGCTTTCTGTACCTGAAACGCGTTTTGCTCTAATACAGATGATGCAAAAGCAAACCGATTATCTAAACTCTATTGCTGAGAGTCAACAACGGCATATTTCATATGTACTATCTGGTACCCTAAATACAATTTATGCAATGATTAGCACATCAGCTTATAGTGTTGATGATGAAACGACGGCAATTGAAATTGTAAAAAAACAAGTACCATTAATCACAGAGTTCTTTGATGTAATGAAAGAAACGTACAAACGAGGTTTAGATTACGTGCAAGGACGTCATTTGTAGTCGTGCTGTAAATTCATAGGCTGCCTTTTTGTTTCCTCAGCCTATGAATAAACTTATTATTCAAACCATTCCCATTTCAATGGTGTGTTTGCTTCCTGATCTGTCGTAATTCTCTGACCAATTAATCGTTCATAATCAGCCGGTGGCAAGCCCAGCGCCGGTCTGACTGAGCGAATGTGTTCCTTAGTTAGTATCTCTCCGGCTTTAATCGCTTTTACCAGATAAAGTGAACGCCTAAATTGCATATTCTGTTTTTCTGCTGGGGTTGGCGTGTAATTTACGGCTCCCAAACTGGCCCATGCCGTTTTGCTGTCGTTGACTAACTGTGTTAATTCCGCTGGTTCTAAAGAGAATGCTGAATCTGGCCCGCCATCGGCACGACTGAGCGTAAAATGTTTTTCAATCAGTGATGCGCCGAGCGCGGTTGCCGTGATCGCGGTTGTGTTGCCGATCGTGTGATCGGATAAACCTACTTCGCAGCTAAAAAGCTGACGCATGTGCGGAATGGTGCGCAGATTGTACTCTTCTGCCGGTGCCGGGTAACCGCTAATACAATGCAGTAGCGCTACATCGCCGCAGCCATATTTATGTGCTGTATTAAGGGCGGCATCAATCTCGGCTTCATTCGCCATACCGGTTGAAATAATCAGTGGTTTTTGCGTTTCAGCCGCATAGCGGATCAACGGTAAATCGATCGCTTCGAAAGAGGCAATTTTATAGGCTGGTGCATCGAGCTCCGCCAGTAAGTCAATGGCGGTGAAATCAAAGGGGGAGCTGAATATAATAATTCCGATCTCTTTGGCTAATGCGAACAGCGGTTGATGCCAATCCCATGGCATATGTGCCCATTGGTATAAGTCGAACAGGCGTTTGCCATCCCATAACCCGCCATGGATCATAAATTCAGGGCGGTCGCTATCAAGCGTAATGGTATCTGGGCGGTAGGTCTGTAATTTGACAGCTGATGCGCCCGCTCGTTTTGCAGCGCGCACAATGTCCATTGCTCGCTCGAGGCTACCATTATGGTTCGCTGACAGTTCAGCAATGATATAAGGCGGTTGCGCGAGGCTGATGTTATGATCAGCTATTTTCATCGGTTAGCTCCTGCTGCTCAGGCTTGTTATCTTTCAAAATCAAATCAATTAATCGCGGCACACCGTGACCATCTATAAACGCTTGCCCGCGAGAGAAGTATTTATCGGCATTTATTTTCAGATCCTGAAGGGCGGCGGCGAGTTTTTCCGGCATGGCTAAATCGGACAAGGCCAGACGCTCACAAAGTTGGAAATGGGCCAGCACATCGTCGTTAAATTTTTGATTTTCGGCGATAGGGATCACTATGGATGGCAGCCCGATACAGCAACGCTCCCATGTCATGCCGCCAGCGGCACCAATTGAGAAATCATGTGCGTTCATCAAGGTTGCCATGTCGCCATGGTGATGCAATAAGGCAACATCAAGCGAAGTTTCTGCTTGCCATTGCTGTAATGACGGCCAGTCGGAGTTTGCTGCACCTGCGACTACTGTCCAGGAAAATTGATGCGCATCTTGAATTTTATCCAGTGATTCCACCGTTGAGAGCGTGGCGTTCGCCGGATCGGCACCACCAAAACAGATCAGGCCTTTTTGCCATGTTTGGCAAGAGGCGCGTTGCAGCTGTTTATACTCTTTGCGTAGTAATGCGTAGCGGCAACCCAGTAATAAGCGACATTCTGGATTGATGATGTTGGTGTAATCTGCAGGTGTTCTCAGTGGGCCTTGGTCTAACAGCAGATCGGCAACATGAGGTCGGTCTGCTAAGTCATCTATTACTAAAAGGTGTGAAGCGAGAGGTCTTGCTTTTCTCTCCCATTCTGCATCGAGCGCATAGTGATCAACGATAATCCAGTCGGGTTGGTGTTGCGCTATCAGAGCAAATTCATCGTTGATATCGGTTGGGCAGAGCAGGCGATGTTTTTTGTCTAAAATGAGTTGGTGCAACCTTTCTGGTAGCGGATAGCAGAGAAACCAAGAGGTAACGCCGAATTCTTGCAACGAATCAGCAATGACTAAGCAACGCATCAGATGGCCTGTGCCAATCTGGTCGTTGGCATCGAGCCGGAATAAAACGTTACTTGTTGTCATGTTGTTGTAATGCCTGATACAGCAGTTCGGCCATTTTCCAGTCCTCTTCAGTATCAATATCAACGACACGATAGCGCGGCAAGATATGTGCAATACCGCTACCACTGAACACACCTTTGCCTGTCAGCCATGCATCGCGGGTTCCCCAATAAAACTGTCCGGCATCCTGATAGGCGGGTTCCAGATCCTGACTTCTTTTACTGATGTTTTCCGGTTGGAATGGCACGGCAAATCCATCACTGATCAGTTTCAACGCTCGTTGGATTGGGAAGCCATACGATGCGGCAGAAAAGACATAATCAGCCTGTTTGTTTTGTAGTTTCTGGAAAGCAACCGCTAAGTCAGCCGCCTGTAGCAAAGGGGTTGTGGCATAAATACAGCAGTAAGTATCAGAACTGAACCCTAACGATTCAAGCTGTTTAATAGCATCAACCGTCACCGCTGTGGTGCCAGTATGATCATCTGCCAGCGACGGGTTGCGCATAAAGGGTACTTCGGCACCTAACCGCCGTGCGGTCTCTGCAATTTCTGCATCATCAGTCGAAACAACAATATGTTCAAAACAGCCACTGGCTTGTGCTGCTTTAATGGCATAAGCGAGCATAGGTTGCCCACAAAATGAGCGCAGATTTTTCTTTGAAATTCGTTTACTGCCACCACGGGCAGGAATAATGGCGATGGTCATCAGCATCTCCTAATGACATATAGTCTGATATGACTAAAGTGTTTGTGGTAACAGCCGATAAATGAATGTCGATCAGCATACCACTCTGACCCGATTTTTTCAGGTTATCAATAATATAGTGTGGTATGAATGATATAATACCGCCAGATTTTCAGGTTGAGATGTTGTCATGCAGTCACCGCTCTGCTTTTCCCGATATGGTATTACGTTGAAAGAATTACAACGTGATGAGATTGAAATGGTTCGGCAATGGCGCAACGATCCTAAAATTGCGGGGCTGATGTTAGATCAAACTCACATTACGGAAGAGATGCAAAAACAATGGTTTGAGCGCATGTCACAATCTGATTGCCAATATTATTTTTTGGCTTGGTTTAAGGATCAACCGATTGGTGTCGCTTCTTTGATTAATATCGATCGCGAACAGCAGACGTGTGAACCAGGCATGTATATCTATGTTGATGAATACCGTAATAATGTAGTGCCTTTCTGCGTGGCATTTGCTTTAAACGATCTGGCATTTGAGGTGTTCAGCTTACAGACACTGTATGGAAAAATTTTTGCAGATAACGCGGCTTCGGTACGCTTTCATGAAGCCTGCGGTTATACCAAATATAGTGAGCGTGCAGATAGGTTGGGGCTGTTCAGTTTGACACAACCTGACTATTTGATCGCCAGAAATAAAATTTCCCGATTTATCAGGTATTAATATGAAATCTTTAGAACAAATTTTTGCCGACAGCCTTGCCATCAATCTGAATGATATTAGCGATGCGTTGACTTATCAGAGCATTCCGCAGTGGGATTCGGTTGCGCACATGACACTGATTGCAGCAGTGGAAGATGGATACGGCATTATGCTGGATACTGACGATATTATTGATATGAGTTCTGTTGGCAAAGCTAAAGCGATCTTGCAGAAATACGGTGTTGAAATCGCATGAATACATTGTTGTCCGGCAAGAAAGTGCTCATCACCGGTGCGGGCAGGGGGATCGGCAAAGCGATAGCACATCTTTTTGCGCAACAAGGTGCGGAGATCTTTCTAAATGGACGCAACGAAACAGTGATTGCCCAGTTAAAAGATGAGCTGGTGGCAACTTATTCGGCTACCGTTCATCTCGTGGTTTTTGATGTGGCCGATGCTGAATCGGTCAAACAAGGTTTTCGTACACTGTTTGCGATAACTAAATCGTTGGATGTGCTAGTTAACAATGCGGGCATTCTGGATGACGCGTTAATTGGTATGGTGTCGCAGGCGCAGATCCAGCAAACGTTTTCGGCGAATACATTTAGTGTGCTGTATTGTTCACAATACGCCGCTCGTATGATGCAGCGTAATAAGCAGGGTAGCATTATCAATATGGCGTCGATCATCGGTCGAGTCGGTAATGCTGGGCAGGCTGTGTATGGTGGCAGCAAAGCAGCGGTGATTGGCATTACTCAATCGCTGGCGAAAGAGTTGGCTACTCAGAATATTAGAGTCAATGCCATTGCGCCGGGCTTCATTGACACTGACATGGCGCACTCGCTTTCTGATGATAAATTTCAGCAACGGCTCGACAGCATTGCGATGGGGCGTATCGGTTCGCCGGAAGAAGTGGCTAAAGTCGCATTATTCTTGGCCAGCGATCTGTCGTCGTATGTGACTGGGCAGGTGATTGGTGTGGATGGAGGAATGCTGATTTGAGTTTCTGGCAGCAAATTTCCCAAAATCAGGGTGCGGCTATTTTTGAGCAAGAACAGACATTCAGTTATGCCCAGCTTTGCCAGGCAGCAATGCAGCGTGCAGAAGGCTTGGGTACAACTCGCCAGCTCGTGTTATTACTGGCCGATAACTCTTTAGATACGTTGACAACCTATTTGGCCTGTCTGGTCGCGAAGCATCCGGTCATCTTGTTATCGTCATCGTTATCAGATGATGTAGTGCACCAGTTGATCGTGACCTATCAACCTAACTGGCTTTTTCGCCCTCATCATGCCCCTGTTCAGCTCACTGCGAAACAGCATCACTTCGCGGATGAACTGGCGGTGATGCTAACGACATCAGGCTCCACGGGAAATGCCAAATTGGTTCGGTTGAGTGAAACCAACCTTGCTGCTAATGCCAATTCTATCTGCCAATATTTAGGCATGAAACCAGATGATCGAGCGTTGACGGCACTACCTTTTGCTTATTCCTATGGTCTGTCAGTCATTAATAGTCATTTGCTCTGCGGAGCATCAATTACCATGACGAATGATGGGCCGTTAGAGCGCGGGTTCTGGCAGTTACTGAAAACCCAGCCGATCACACAGCTTACGGGTGTGCCCTACAGTTACCAAATTTATGAGCAGCTACGCCTGCGGCGACAAAAATGGCCCCATCTGCGGATCATGACACAAGCCGGTGGACGCATGCCGCCTGAGCGTGTGCTCGATTATGCCCGTTGGTGCGCGGACGAACAGATTGCATTTTATGTGATGTATGGGCAAACCGAAGCCACGGCGCGCATGACTTACTTGCCTCCGGAGTTGGCGTTGCAGCATCCTGACAGCATCGGTGTTCCCATTCCGCAAGGTGAGATGCTGATTCTAGATGAGCAGGGGAATTCGCTTTCTGATGGCGTGGGGGAGCTCTGTTATCAAGGGCCGAACGTGATGCTGGGTTATGCCAGTCAACTGAGCGATTTAGCCTTACCTGCGAATGAATCTTGCTTACGTACTGGCGATTTAGGCTATCGTAATGCGCAAGGGTTGTTGTTTGTAACCGGGCGTTTGAAACGGCAAATTAAACTGGCTGGAACCCGCTGGCAACTTGATGCGTTTGAGCAACAGTGCAAACAACATGGCTGGGATGTGGTTTGTTGCGGTGACGATCAAAAATTGCGTGTGGCCTGCTTGTGCGCTGATCATACTGAGTCACTGATAGCCCATTTACGCGAAGTACACCAACTACATCCAAGTTTATTTCAGGTCATCGTAGTCGAAGCTATTCCGCGAACACATGCCGGTAAAATTGATTATCCTGCCCTAAATGCACAGTTTGGTATTGCATGATGTCAGCACTATTAGATCAGCTGATGCATGCTGCTGTTTACCAGTTACCGCAGGCAGAAAAAGAAGCATTATTACTGGCTCGGCTCAATGAGTTGACGCACTGGCATGATCAACATTGTGAGCCGTTTCATCATTTAATGCAGGCAACCCAAGCGCAGTTGCAAGCCACCGATTATGGCGATTTACCCTATGTTGCTGTGCGGTTATTTAAACATCGCTTGTTAAGCAGTGTGCCTAATGATGCCATCTTTAAAACACTTACTTCATCTGGCACCACAGGCGCGGTTTCCCGTATTGTGCTCGATCGCGATAGTGCCGCGCTGCAAAGCAAAGTGTTAGTCAAAATCATGCAGGAATATATCGGTAAACAACGCTTACCTATGCTGCTGGTGGAACAGCCTGCTCTCATTCAAAACCGCAGTGGTTTTTCCGCTCGTGGCGCTGGCGCATTGGGGCTGTCGTTTTTAGGGCGTGATCATCACTATGCATTAGATGAACAGATGCAACCGAATTGGCCGGTGATTGAGGCGTTTTGCGAGAAATATGCTGACCAGCCGGTGTTCCTGTTTGGTTTTACCTTTATGGTTTGGCAATGTTTATTAGAACCACTGAAAAAGCGTGGCATCAAATTACCACTATCTAAAGGCGTGTTATTCCACAGCGGTGGCTGGAAGAAACTGGCGCATTTAGCTGTCAGTACCAGCGACTTTAATCAACGCTGTGCCGATGTGCTGGGTATTCAGCAGGTACACAATTTTTATGGCATGGTGGAACAAACTGGGGCTATTTTTGTCACTTGCGAGCATGGGTATCTGCATACACCAGTGATGGCTGACGTGTTGATCCGAGATCCAAAAACGCTTGCGGTTTTACCACATAAACAGCAAGGGCTGGTTCAGGTGCTTTCCGCTTTACCGCAAAGCTACCCTGGCCATAGTTTGTTGACGGAAGATATCGGTACTTGTCTGGGGGAAGATGATTGCCCTTGCGGGCGCAAAGGTCGTTATTTTGTCGTGCATGGTCGTTTGCCGAAAGCGGAGGTGCGAGGATGCAGCGACACATTTCGTTAACCACCACTGAGATAATGCCAGCCAAGATGCCACATTGGGATGATGCATTATTAGCCTCCGTTGACGTGGTTTGTCCGCGCAATGCTACTTGGTCTGCATTTGAATTAGCGCCTTTAGCGGTGTTCAGCGAACCAGTGACCAGTTTTGCCACTGAGTTGTCGTGCCGTTTATTACAGTTGGCAAACAGTCAGCCCGATTTAGCCGCATTAGGTTTTTTTCTCCGACCTGCGGCATTGAAGCAAGCGCTGCAACAATATAAGCACACTGATCTCATGCCCCTCGGGCTGACGTTTCACTTGGTGCCATCAAATGTACCAACCGTCGCTTTTTATTCCTGGCTGGCAGTATTACTGCAGGGAAACAGCACTATCGTACGTTTGTCTTCCCGCCGTAATTCTGTGCAAGATGCCATGCTGGATTTGCTGAATCAGATGTTTAGTGAACAGGAATGGCAAGCTATCGCGGTGCGAGTGCGGTTTGTGCGGTATCAGCACAATGATGCTATCACTGAGTATTTCTCGGCACTCTGTTACTTTCGGGTAATTTGGGGCGGTGATAGCACCATTCGTGAAATTAGAAAAATTCCACTGTCGCCGAAAGCAAAAGAGCTCTGTTTTCCTGATCGTAAATCAGTCGCTGTGTTGGATAGTCATTATCTGAACGCATTAAGCGAACGTGATTTTGCACAATTGATCCAGCGCTTAGGTTTGGATATTAGCCAGTTTAACCAGCAAGCCTGTGCTTCCCCCGTCTTATTGGTTTGGGTGGGTGTGCCATCGACAACATTATGGCAACGCTTTTGGCTAGCACTTTCTTGTCAATTTTCTGACGAATCTGCCGATAAGTTAGAACAGACAATAAACCTGCAGCTAGCGGCTTGCGATGGTTTGATTTCTCAGTCGGTACAGTTTGGTAATCTAACCGTTGCTGCGATCAGTCATGCTGCAGATGTGAACCTCTGTAAATTTGGTGCCGGTTTTCTGGTTTATCAAATCGTTGACGAATTAGATGGTTGGCTAACACAGCCTGCATCATTCCAGACCTGTGTTTATGTCGGAGCCAATAAAACGCATTTGGTGGAGTTAGTAAAAAAAAGCTTAACCATGCGTATTGATCGAGTTTGTCCTGCGGGGCAGGCGCTGGCATTCGATTGGATTTGGGATGGTCACAACATGTTGAGAGAATTTAGCCGTATATTAGGTTGATATGGCCTAAAATTTGCGTAATCACTTGAAGATATTATTATTTTGGCGCTGGGCATTCTATATATGTTCTGCGGTAGCTATTGTCTTTAGATATTCATAGTTGGTATCAGACCGATGAAATTAAGTGTTTTAGTCCCGGTTTTTAATTTATCTGCTTATGTAGCAGAATGTCTGATCAGCATATTGGAACAACAAGCTGACTTTGAATTTGAAGTGATCGCAGTGGATGATTGTTCTACAGATGACTCATTTGCCATATTGAAAAATATAGCGCAGCAATATCCAGCATTAGTGTTGTTACGTAATGAGACCAACCAAGGGTTAGCTAAAACACAAAAACGTCTGCTACAAGCAGCAAAAGGCGATTACATTGCCTATCTCGACGGTGATGATGTTGCGTTACCGGGCAAGTTGCAGACCCAGGCGGCGTATCTCGATGTGCATCAAGACTGCATGCTCTGCTATCACGAAGCGGATATGTTCGACGATGAGACCGGCGCAACGATCAAGCTGTTTACCCGTGATTTCTATAACTTCCGTTACCTGCGTCCGGTTGGCGATCTCTCGGATTTGCTCCGCTACGGCTGCTTCGTCAACGCCAGTTCGATTATGTTCCGTCGTCATGAGCGCATGGCTGAGGCGATTGATGAGGGGTGCAAGATCATCCTCGACTACCCCTGGCACATTCTGAATTTGTCACTGCGGCCTGGCACCCTGGACTTTATTCCCGAGGTACTCGGTCGCTATCGCTTCCATGTCCAGAGTTTCGGCGGCCAGACCCGGCAATCACCGGAACGGCGGGAGCAATCCCTGCGCGACCTGCTGCGGGCCTGTGACAATGCCGCGCCATGGGGGGCTCCGGCCGAGCTGATCGCCCAGGGCCGAGCTCATCACCTCTATTCCGCGGCGCTCTATTTCCTGCGGCAGGGTGACACAGCACGCTTTGCGCACCTGATTGAACAGTCGGTAGTCGAGGTGGCGACGTTGGCTCCGGGCTGGTTCTTCGACGCCCGACATCAGCTGGCGTGGCAGGGGCGACACGACCCTGCTTGGGTAACACAACAGATTTTTGGAGAAAAACCATGAGTTACCAGGCAATTGTGATCGGCGCCGGGTTGTCGGGAGCCGTGATGGCCGAGCGCATGGCCAGTCAGCTCGGCTGGCGCGTGCTGGTGCTCGAACAGCGCAGTCATCTGGCGGGGAACTGTTTTGATGAGCTGGACGCCGCTGGGGTGCTGATCCACCGTTATGGTCCACATCTGTTTCACACCGATAAACCGGCGGTGGCCGACTATCTGTCGCAGTTCACCCAGTGGCACCCGTACGAGCATCGCGTGCTGTCGCGCATCGATGGTCAATTGGTGCCGCTGCCCTTCAATCTGACCAGCATAGAGCGCTGCTTCCCGGGTGAAAAAGGAAGCCAGCTGGCAGCTGCCCTGCTGGCTCGCTTTGGCGACGGAGCCCGGGTACCGATCCTGAGTTTGCGTCAGGAGGCTGACCCGCTGTTGCAGGAGTTGGCGGAGTTTATTTATCAAAAAGCATTCGTTAACTACACCAGCAAGCAGTGGGGTGTTGCTCCGGAAGCCATTTCGCCGGAGGTGACAGCCCGGGTTCCTGTGGTGGTGAGTCGGGATGATCGCTACTTTACCGATCCATTCCAGGCCGTTCCCCAGCAGGGCTATAGTGCCATGGTGGCCGCCATGCTGGCCCACCCGATGATTGAACTGCAGCTCGAAACCCCGATGGCGGCCCGGATCACACTCGACTGGCAAGGTGAGCAATTGCTGCTGGATGGCGAGCCTTTTGCCGGGCCCGTGGTTTACACCGGCATGCTGGATCAACTGCTACCTGACGGTGAGCCGCTGCCCTATCGCTCCTTGCGTTTCGAGCACCGTCATTTGGGGATGCCGCAGTTCCAGCCGGTGACCACGGTGAATTACCCCAATGAAGAGGCGTACACCCGTATCACCGAGTTCAAGCACCTGACGGGGCAAGAGCATCCAGGCACCAGCATCGTCTACGAATACCCCTGTGACTACCAACCGGAGCAGGGTCTTGATCCCTACTACCCGTTATTTACCGAGGCGGCGCAGGCGCGCTATGCCGCCTGTCGCTCCCGACTGGCCTGCTTCCCCCGGCTCTTGATGCTGGGCCGTCTGGCGGAGTACCGCTATTTCGATATGGACGATGCGGTGGATAATGCGCTGCACTGTTTTACCGGGCTGCTGTCTACACAGCAGGGCGGATTGAATGAATGATGCTGCGTTTGCCGCGCTGCCAACAGGAAATACTATGAAACCTATCTGTGTGGTGATCTGTAACTTTAACAAACAAGATTTTGTGCTGGGAGCCATCGCCTCGGTTCAGGAAACAGCGTCCGAGATCGCCGATATTCTTGTCGTCGACAACGCATCGACCGACCAGTCCGTGGCGTTGATCCGGAAGCAGTTTCCCGGCATACGTCTGGACGTGTTACCGGTCAATATCGGGGGATCTGGCGGATTCGCCCATGGAATGCGCGAGGCGCAACAAGCGGGCTATCGCTATATCGCACTGCTGGACAATGACGCTGTTGTATTGCCGGGCACACTGGCAGGCATGATGACCCGGTTGGCCAATGATGAGTATATTGGCGTCGTGGGACCGGCGATGTGCAAGATGGATCATCCGGAGATGGTGCAGGAGGTCGGAGCGAACGTATTGTCGGAGGATGGTGCTTTCCATCTGAACTATCCCAGTGAACGCTACAGCGCGATTAGTACCGAGTTGCTGGAATGTGATTATGTGCCCGCCTGTTGCCTGATGACGACAGGTGCTGTCATTGCCGAGGTCGGGGTATTTGATGAACAATTTTTCCTCTACTGGGATGACATTGACTGGTGTGTCCGGGTTAAGGATGCCGGATGGCGAGTGGTTGCCGATCCGCTAATGTGCGCCTTGCACAAGGGCGGTGGTGTCAATGCGACCAACACGATCCCGCGTTATTACTACTGGCGCAATAAACTACGATTTTTCCGCAAACACCCGGAACGTTATCCGGCGAACGAGATCTGTGCGGCCATTACCCGTGATTTGGCCCGCAGTGTAACCTTCCAGCGTCTGAATGGTATGGACGAGTTATTGATAGCACTGCGCCAAGGGCTGGACGATGCGGAAGCTGGTGTCTGGGGACGCTATCAGGGTGAAGCGTTTCCGGAACGCGGCAACGGCAAGCAGCAATTGCTACGCACCATGATACCGCCCGGTGACTACCAGTTTGACTTTACCTCTGTCCTTGCTAGCGGTATGTCCGCGCGGAGAAAGTTGAATAGTCTGTGCCGATTTATCACCAGTTGCAGTCAGTTTCCGGTAACGACTCATACCTTTAGCGTCGCCCCCGGCTCGTTACCCCCGGACTTGATGGCGCGTGTTCTGAATTGGCCTCCTCAGGTCATCCTGACTGATATTCCTGCAGAAACCGCGGCCAAACGCCTCACGGTCGTTCCCCATTTATTCGATGCCAGCCCGCTCAATCCTGAGGCCGGTGAATTGATGACAGATCTATTCTGGAATCTGATCCCGGCGACCGTGAGCGGTTTGACCAGCCTGAAGATGGCCACCGAGATCGATCTTCTTCAGCACCAAGTTCAGCAATTTTTCGCGAAGGAGGAAGCATGAGTACCCAGGTCAAGTTTGAACAGAAGTTGCTGGCTGTCTACAACGTGAACCTCAAAACACGCGGACACATGGGCGTCATGCGCAAAGTGCTGGCGCAGGCTAAAGGATTTAGTAGTAATGGTGTTCACGTCACCATGGTCTGTGGTGACGGTCCTGTCATTGTGAGCTTGTCTTTTGTTGATGGTCAGGAGATCACCCGTGAGGTAATTGCTGAGCATGTAATGCCGGGAGATTTTTTCATCCATGTTGCACATTGGTTGGATCAGCATGGACAGGACTTGCGTTTTGATTTGGCTTATGTCCGTTATAATCCAATGCACAATGACGAATTGCTGCAGTTAGCTTCTCGACTGGTTGATAAGTCTGTTCCATTGTTTGTCGAGATGTATACGCTTGAGTATCAAAATGAATTACCGGCTGACGCTGCAATACGAGATCAGTATTATCGCCGGCAGTTGGCTCCCTTGGTGACAGGATTTTTTACCCCTAGTTCAGTGCGTAAGCCTGCGTTATTTTTGCAACGACCCCTGTATAAAATGGGCAATGGTGCCACTTGGGTGTCGGCGAAAAATCCAGAACCTTTAGCCGATATAAGCAGAGTCTTTAATCTTATCGGTGCGGGATATCTAGCCCAGTGGCATGGTTATGATCGTCTGTATGCTGCAATTCCCGATTTTGTTAAAGCCTATCCCGAAGTAGCACTCCGGATCACCTTGGTAGGGCAAGGGCCAGGTGCTGAGGCATTGCGGCAAGAGGCACAGCAGGCTGGCGTGGAAAACTGGGTTGAATTTACCGGCGCTCTGGATGCAGAGCAATTAGCAAACCGTTATGTTGGCTCACATGTTGGTCTGGGTACCCTGGGATTTCATCGGACCGGGGTGGAGTATGCCGAGCCCCTCAAACACCGAGAGTTTATGTTGTATGGCTTACCGTTTGTTTATAGTGTGGAAGATGTTTTTTCTAACGTAACACTACCTGGAGTCTGGATGTTGCCGGCAGATGATTCACCGGTCGATTTAATATGGCTCTATCAGGAGTATAAGAAACTCGACAGGAATGACGTAGCGCAAACCTTGCAGACTTATGCAGAAAGTCATTATAGCTGGGAGCGGCAAACAGCCAACATTTTGCAAACGATGCGTGCCGCATGCGTGTGATGGTACAGCGTAATTTTACATGACCTCGGTGTTGTTGAGGAGATAACGTGGAAATAAACATATATCACTGCCCTCTTTGTGATTATAGAGGGGAATTGCTCTCATTCCGTGGGCGACCCTATGCGCAGTGTCCAAACTGCTTGAGTCTTGAACGGCATCGCTTTCAATACCAAATTTTGCAAAAAGTCTTGCATGATAAAAACACTCAGCTGATGCACGCATTGCACTTCGCCCCTGAACCTGGGCTGAAGGCATTCTTTAATCATCGCTTCGCGAAATATGTGACTGCGGATATTGCCATGCCAGACGTGGACATTAATGTCGATATTCAGGCTCTACCATTTGCGGATGAGACTTTTGACTTTGTGTTTGCATCACATGTGCTCGAACATATTCCCGATGATCGCAAGGCATTGTCTGAAATTCGTAGGGTTTTAAAGCCACAAGGCATGGCAATTTTGCCTGTGCCGATTGTTGTTGCGACTACCATCGAGTACCCCGAGCCAGATCCATTGCAAGATAATCATGTTAGAGCCCCGGGATTGGACTATTACGAACGGTATGCTGACTATTTTTCATCGTGTCAGTTTTACTCTTCAGATGAGGTGGATGCCGAATGCCAGCCCTTTGTGTTTATCGGGGAAAATTATCCACATCCGTTACGCGTTGATGAACATAAAATGAAAGATATTATACCGGTTTGCTATCGATAAGTGCGGGACGATATGGATAAGATTCTGCATATTTTTGGTGATACACATCATCATAATGTTTCAATTATTGAATATTTTGCAAAATTGAATCTGTCTGGTGTGCAGCATCAATTTCTAGTGTTTGACCGTGGAAGAAAAAATGAACTGTATGCGGCCGTATCGGCAGACGTTGTTTTCTTTAGTCAGAATATGGACGTGTTCCCATGGTTGAGAACGCATCATCATGAATTTGACGAAGTATTGTTTCATGGGTTCTTTAATCACGTCCTTTGGGAATTGATTCTTGAAGATGAAGCGTTTTGTAAAAAGTCAAATTGGCTGATGTTTGGTGGCGATTTACTCATGGATCTTTATTTTAAAGAGAGTGAACCGCTCTATATCAAAACGACTGAAATCCGGAGGCAATGCGTACACAAAATGCATTCTGTATTCTCAAATATAAGCTCGGATACAGATGAGGGCATATGCATTAATCGCTATGGTAGACCCAAGGTCTGTCTTAAGTATGCTTATTATGACAACTACGATGTTGAACCGCAGCCATTGCCGCAAGCGCTTTCTATATTTTTACAGACAGGGCATGTAGTTGTTGTCGGGAATTCTGCAGATGTGACAAACCGACATAAGGAGCTGATCACCGCCGTGCATGAAAAATGGCCGGGGAGTAAAGTGCTCTGCCCGCTGACCTACTCAGGAAATCAGCAATATATCGACGAGGTTGTCGCTTATGGCCGCAACTTGTTAGGTGACAGATTTTATCCGCTGCTGGAGATGTTGCCGAAGGCGGCCTATTTCTATGCGTTAAGTCTATGTCAGGTACTTTTATTGGGGCATCAACGACAACAAGCGGGTCATCACTGGTTGTTCTGGCTAAAAAGTGGCAAACCGTTATTCGGCGTCTGTTCTGCCCCCATCCCTGCTAATCTCATTGCCTTGGGTGCGAAGATCGTTGACATCACAGAAATGCCAGATGCAATTACATTAGCTAATCTCGAAGCTGAATTTGCGAAAAATTATCATGTCTTTGAGCGTGATTTTAGCAAACAGCATATAGATTTATTATGGCAACGTAATTTTGCGACATTGCATGCGACGCGATAGGGTAAAGACGGTGCCGCGCAATCATTGAGCGAGGATGTTAACAAATGAGCAAAAACATACCGGTCACTCAGCCCTTTTTACCGCCACTAAGTGAATTTATTCCGGCGCTGGAACAAATCTGGGAAAATAAATGGTTAACGAATAATGGACCGTTTCATCAGGAATTTGAGCAAGCCCTTTGCGATTACTTGGGCGTGGAGCATATCTCACTGTTTGCAAATGGAACATTAGCCTTGGTCACGGCGTTGCAGGCTCTGCGGGTAACCGGTGAAGTCATTACTACACCCTATTCGTTTGTTGCCACCAGCCATGCATTAATTTGGAATGACTTGACTCCTGTTTTTGTAGATATTCAACCGGGCTCCTTCAATATGGATCCCGAGAAAATTGAGGCAGCCATTACTCCGCGTACTACCGCCATCATGCCTGTGCACTGTTACTCAGAACCATGTGCTATGCATGAAATTCAACGCATCGCTGATAATTATGGCCTCAACGTGATCTATGATGCGGCACATGCGTTCGGTATCAAGTATCAGGGGCAAAGTATTTTACAACATGGTGATATGTCTGTTTTAAGCTTTCATGCAACAAAGGTATTTAATACTTTTGAGGGTGGGGCTATTATTTCACGGTCGAAAAAAATAAAGCAACGGGTTGATTATCTCAAAAATTTTGGTTTCGCCGATGAGGTCACCATTGTTGCACCAGGCATTAACGGTAAGATGAGTGAATTCAATGCCGCATTCGGTTTGCTGCAGCTAAAATATGTTGATAAAGCCATCGCGCTGCGTGCAAAAATCGATGATCGCTATCGCACGGAGTTGGCTACTGTTTCGGGTGTGTCTATTCCTGCGCTGTCAACCGAAACGCAACATAACTACTCTTATTTCCCCGTTTTAATTGAAGCTGAATATCCACTCTCTCGTGACCAGTTATATCAAAAATTACGGGAGCATGGCATTTTAGCCAGACGTTATTTTTATCCACTGATCAGTAATATGCCAATGTATCGTGGTTTGTCATCAGCGCTGCCGGAAAATTTGCCACAGGCTAACTTTGTAGCGGACAGAATTCTGTGTTTGCCCATTTACCCCGATCTTGAGCAGGTCGAGCAGGAACGGATCATTGATATTATCCGGGGCAGAGTATGAAGCGTATTCACGCCGTTTATGGTGCAGGGGGCTATGGTCGCGAAGTCATGCCTATCCTGCGCACCCGAGTGGATGAACAGACTGCGGTCATGTTTGTAGTTGATGATGTCGCATCCGCTGTAACCATCAACGGTCATTCCGTTATTTCTTATACCGATTTTTGTCAGTTGGATGCCGATGAAAAATATTTCACAGTCGCGATAGCTGACAATGCTGTTCGCCAGCGGATTTATAATCGATGTATTGAGGATGGTCTGCTTCCCGCTTCAGTGTTGGCCAATAATGTGGTGATGATGGATGATATATCTCTCGGCGCAGGTGCGATACTAAGTCCATTTTGTTGTTTGACATCCAATATCCGTATCGGTGTTTGTTTCCATGCAAATATTTATTCTTATATTGGACATGACTGTCGAATAGGTGATTTTGTGACGCTGGCCCCTGGCGTTAAGTGTAATGGTAATGTCGTGATCGAAGATCATGTTTATATTGGCGCTGGCGCCATTATAAAGCCGGGCACGCCTGAACATCCGACTGTGATTGGTCGTGGGGCAAAAATAGGGATGGGAGCGGTAGTTATTCAATCCGTAGCCGAAGGGGCAGAAGTTTTTGGCAACCCAGCTAGGGTCTTTGCTATTAATAAGCCCTAAATAACCGTTTCTTTTTATGTGCCATCGGCCAGGAAGCACTCGCTGACTCGCCGTGATCCCATCCCAGGTGGTGTCATCGCACTATCCTAGGCGCGGCGGGTCAGCTTAGCCCAACCCCTCGATGTCGTGAGTGATCTACTATTTTGAACAGCTATTTAGAATGTGACTCCTGGAGGCGGTATGTCGGCTTGTGAAATATGTGGAGGTAAAGTTGTTTTCTACTTTAAGAAAAGCTATGCATCATCGCCTTATTCACATCTGATGCGCGACTGGGAGGATATAGAATACGTCCGCTGTGAACATTGTGGATTTGTTATTTCACTTAGTCATCAGCAGGCATCTCATTCGGCATGGGAAAAGCTGAATCATGATTACCATCATTTTATCGAAAACTGTGATGGCTCATTTAGCATTCCTAACCAACCGCCTTATGCCATGCAAGCCATGATGTTGCAACTGCTCGTTGTGAATGAAATTATCAGTCTTGCGAATAGTCTTGATTATGCCGGAGGCTATGGGCGTCTTAGTCATTTGTTAAACAAGTACTATCATGTTCGCCTTCCAGTCTATGATCCATTCGTGACATCGGATGACGAGCGCGTTTTTTATTTCAATGACCTTCAGGGAATGACATTTGATACTGTGTTTAACTCAGCGATGTTTGAGCATGTTCGCAGTCGTGAAGAATTGGATCACGTCAATGCCTTGATTAATCCGAATGGGGCATTACTCATACATACTGTCGTTACCGAGACTGTTCCAAAAGATCCTGACTGGTTTTATCTTGCCCCCCCGGTGCATTCTGCCTTTCATACCAATAAGAGCATGGGCATTTTAATGAATCAGTGGGGCTTTAACGCATCCATTTATGCGCCATTAAGCAAGACCTGGTGTCTGTTACGGCATCATGATGACGCGATTGCACAGCGGGTAAAGCTGATTAATCATGAGTTGCAATCGGATTTCTTGATCTATAAACGTGGCTTCGTCGACTATTGGAAATGACGCATCCGATATTCTTCACATACAATGACGCTAGTTATTCTTTTCGATGGCGAAACTCAAGCTTTCTGATATAACCATTGTTAAATATCGAATGCGGTAATTCTCCGCAACACAAAATTCATGCACCGCTTCAATGACGCCATATCGACACTGGGCATGCCAATTGCCTTGCATATAATCATGCCCGGCAATAATACCGTTGGTTTTGATTTTCTTGGCATAGCCGTGTAATTCATCCCGTGTCAGCTCGTAGCTGTGGGTGGTGTCGATATAAATCCAGTCAAAATAACTATCTGGAAATAGTTGCAGTGCCTCGAGCGAGGTCTTGCGGTGTATCAATACCTGCCCCGTTGAAACGGAGTTGGCAAAGTGTGTGCTGACGCCATGATGCAGTGCGTCACCATAACGCTCTGAACTCCAGGGATCGATGAGGTGGAGCCGCTGAGGTTGGCTCAGCGCCATGATCTGGCGGCTGAAATCCCCGGCAGCAACCCCCAGCTCGGCGACGATGCCCTGCTTGGGCAGCTGTTCGAGCAAGGCCTGTCGATCGGTCAACAGCGTTGCACCGGCGATGTGCTGCCACTGCAACGGGATCTTGGGCAGGCGGTCTTCGGCTTTGCTGCGCACGGCTTGCAGGGCACTCTCATATTCACGGCTGGTCTGCTGGATCGCGTCCAGCTCCGTGACCGCTATGCCCGGTGCTATTCCGTAACTGGCCAGCGTCTGGTTGATCTCGCTGACAAAGCAGCTGGCGATCAGGATTTTGTCGAATTGGAGGTCACCAAGCTGACTGGGGTGATATACCGGCTTACTCATCCAGCTCGAGCCCTGTTTGGCTGGGTCACTGTCAACAAAGCCCAGCAGCGTATGGTTCAATGCCAAGGCCGGTAAGAAGTGCAGCGCTTGGGTCGAGGTTCCGTAGATCAGAATGTGCATGAGGCGCTCCGCGGATCGATATCAGGTCGGTGACAACAAAAAGGCATGAATGAGCTCTTGCTGGGCAGAGCTCAAGCCCGGAAACAGCGGCAAGGTGATGGCACTGGCATAGAACTGTTCGGACTGCGGCAGGGGTGTTTGCTGCCCGCGTTGATACCACGGCTGCTTGTAGATCGGCACATAGTGCACGTTGGCACCTATGCCTTGGTCACGCAGTTGCTGGAATAGGGCCCGGCGTTGCTCCGGGGCCACATGGCGCACATACAGGTGAAAGGCGCTGCGGCGCTCTGGGCTGAAGTAGCGCGGAAGCCGCGACGGAGCTAGCGTCTCGAAGTAGCGTCGGGCCAGTTCACCGCGTTTGAGGATCCAGCTTTCCAGATGGGTCATCTGGCTCAATCCCAGGGCGGCCTGGATATCGGTCATGCGGTAGTTGAAGCCCAGCATCTGCTGCTCGTAGTACCAGGGGCCGTCAGGTTCATTGATAAAATCTTCCTGCTCCCGCGTAATACCGTGGCTGCGTAGCATCCGCATGTTTTTTGCAAGTTTGGGATCATTCGTCATGGCCATGCCACCTTCACCGGTCGTGATAATTTTTACCGGATGAAAACTGAATACCGTGATATCACTGTAACGACAATTCCCCGTTGGCTCATCGTAATAGCGTGCACCTAAGGCATGGCATGCATCTTCAATGATTGAGAAGCCATAGCGCTGTCCTAACGCGTGGATCTCTTTCATATCGCAGGGGAGGCCAGCGAAATGAACAGGAATAACAACTTTCGGTAATTTTCCTTCTTTCTCTGCAATATAAAGTTTTTTAGCTAATTCAATTGCACACATATTGCCAGTATCGGGTTCAATATCGACAAAATCCACCTGCGCACCGCAATACAGTGCACAGTTAGCAGAGGCAACAAAAGAGATAGGTGATGTCCATACCCAGTCGCCAACACCAACGCCCAACGCTAGGCAGGCTATATGTAATGCTGCTGTGCCGGAGTTAACGGCTACGCCAAATTGTGCATTACAATAATCTGCAACAGCCTGTTCAAAACGGGGAACAACAGGGCCCTGAGTCAGAAAATCCGAGCGTAATACTTCAACTACTGCTTCGATATCTTCTTCGCTGATTGATTGGCGACCATAAGGGATCATGTTAATACCTGCTTATTCAGAGCCCGTAATTCATCAACCGAGAGAAAATGAGTATTATTTTTCGAATTATATTCGAAATTCTCACATACCAGACTGGCTTTTTGACCTAACGCATTGACTGAAAAATCATCATTACGATGATTAAAGCTAATAGATGGGGCAATAACGTAATAGTCTTTAAATTCATAGGTATGATAAGAGTCGTCAGCAGGGCACATTACTTCATGCAATTTTTCACCAGGGCGAATGCCAATGATCTCTTGCGGTAGTTGAGGTGCCATTGCTGTTGCCAAATCAGTGACTCGAATGGAAGGGATTTTTGGCACGAATAGTTCACCACCCTTCATCCGCACAAAATTTTTCAGCACAAAATCGACACCTTGCTCCAAGGTGATCCAGAAGCGAGTCATCTCAGCATGAGTAATGGGTAGTCGACGGGTGCCATCACGAATTAATTTATCGAAAAATGGCACCACAGAACCTCGCGATCCGGCAACATTGCCATAGCGGACGACAGAAAATTCAGTTGGGTTACTACCGGCAATATTGTTAGCCGCAACAAATAATTTGTCAGAGCAAAGCTTGGTAGCTCCGTAGAGGTTTATAGGGTTAGCTGCTTTATCGGTAGAGAGTGCAATGACTTTTTTTACGTGGTTAACCAGAGCCGCCTGAATGACATTTTCAGCACCATTGATATTGGTTTTGATGCATTCCATGGGGTTATATTCAGCTGCCGGTACCTGTTTCAACGCAGCTGCATGTACCACATAGTCAACTCCTTGCATGGCTAATGTTAATCGTTGGCTATCTCGAACATCGCCGATGAAGTAGCGCATGCAGGGTTGATTAAAGATCTGCTGCATCTCATATTGCTTGAGTTCATCGCGGGAATAGATGATGACCCTGCGAGGGGCATAATTAGCAAGCACAGTCTCGACAAATTTCTTGCCAAATGAACCGGTACCGCCTGTGATAAGAATGCTTTTATCGTTTAACATGCATCTGTTCCTACGCAGCATATAATCAGCAAAATGTAACTCCATGATAGCAAATACTTAAATGTAAACTTACTGCTTATTGTCGTTTTGCTATGTTACTCAGTTAAATAGCGACATATCTCCACGATACTTTAAAATAATTTGCTCATAAACAGGTTTTGCTTCTTTGCTATATCAGTATGCTGCTAGGAAAAAAGGGAGAGTCTGCTCGTTATGCCGGATATTTTTATACAAAATCTCGCACTACTTGAAAAACGTTGGCCTTCTTTGGCTGATCTTTTACGGCAAGAATCTGCAGAGCTGAATGTAACTTTGGTCAAAGGGCTATCGTCAACACTAGCTGTTGATGGCATCCAGCTTTCTAGTCGCCATGATCGTATTAAAGAAGCATGCCAACAAATGACAGCTATTCCCAAAGTGCCTGAAATTCATCTGTATGGAATCGGACTTGGTGATCTCCCTCGTGAACTTTTGAACCGTACGGAATTGCAAAAGCTTCATATTCATGTTTTAAATGAGTCTTTATTTGGGTTGATACTCCATTTACTTGAACAAAATGATTGGTTGGCTGATCCACGCGTAACATTACACATGGCATCGGAATATAAAGATATTCAATTGCCTTTTTTTGCTATCCCAGCAGAACTGTTTTTGGCTACTGATGGCAATGCTAAAATTCGAGACCGGCTAGTGGCTGAAATTGAACAGCCATATGTTAATCAACGTTTTAACCCCAAAAATCCAGAGCTTTTGGATCGAATAGAGCAAAATATCTTATTGTTAAAATCAGATCCTGATGTTGCTACATTGTTTGACTCTTACAAGGGGAAAGAGGCGTTTGTATTGGCATCAGGGCCCTCGTTAGAACTTCATTATTTAAAGTTGCTAGAAATTAGAAAACGGCAGGATCGCCCAGTATTTATCGCACTTGATACAGCGTTGCGCCCCTTGATGGCTAACGGAATTGAACCTGATTTTGTTATCAGTATTGATCCACACATTACGTCCACCCATTTTCCAGATCTAATTCCAGACTCAATCAAGTTGATCTATTTCCCCTTGGCTCAAAATCAGACGCTGGTAAATTGGCATGGGAAACGTTATGCAGCTTATTCGCAAAGCGCTATTTATGATGAGGTTTATCAACGTTTTCCCAAAGCCCGTTTTTACTCCAGTGGTAGTGTATTACATCCCGCTGTTGATTTTGCCGTACACCTTGGTGTCAAAAATATTACCTTATTTGGTGCGGATTTTAGTTATCCACGAAACAAAACCCATTCAGGTTGGGGAGATGGTGCATTAGGCGAACCGGTCGCTGCTGCAAAACACTGGGTACTGAATGGTAACGGAGAACGGGTTAAAACTTTGCTAAATTTCCGAAGTTATCTTTGTGCGTTAGAGCGGTACATTGCCTATCATCCAGAAGTGCAATTTTATAATACTAGCCGTATCGGCGCTTTTATTGATGGAACTCTTTTCCATCCGGAGTTTGTAAAATGAGCATATCTGTTCAGTTGTGGCAGAAAAAAGCCAACGATTTGGCGTTAAAGATCCGCCTTGGCCACAACGTTGAAGCAGGATTGATACTGGTGACTTATCTGGAACAATTAGTCGCGGAATATCCTAAATTTCCTATAGAACAACAGCGACAGTTTCAATCTATTTTATCCTCTATGTTGGCATGCCAAGAAAGACAGGATTGGATCGGACTAGCTGATTACCTTGAGTATGAACTCCAACAACTGTTTGTTGAGCTAAACGGCACACCTTAATTTCTACTCGTTGGAAATGAGAATAAATTACCTGGCGAACAAAAAACAACCAATCCGTATACTCCCAATGCTGGTCTTCCTTCGTTAAACTTTGTACAATCCGCGCCCTTCTATACAGGTCTCTGAGGCATCCATGAGCGAAAATAAA
>Ga0183099_1000458_pt1 | contig 30409 bp, 25 predicted proteins | sample Biomet1_FD_127788 | JGI IMG/M metagenome (GOLD analysis project Ga0183099, IMG submission 127788) | Microbial communities from bioreactor (seeded with anoxic lake sediment) at LBNL, California, USA - Biofuel metagenome 1 | ecosystem: Engineered > Bioreactor > Anaerobic > Unclassified ...
CCGCGACCCTAACCTTGGCAAGGTTATGCTCTACCAACTGAGCTACTTTCGCGATTGCGGTTGCAAAAGTAGCTCTTTTTTCTAAAATACCAAATGTTTCGCTTACTTTTTTTATCGAAAATCCTGGCGGTCAATTAGGCCTCTTAGCACATGCGGTCGCGATAATCTTCGTAACAGAAAGTCTTATAAATATTTAGCTCATCTTTGCTTGTCCAAATTGCAATGCTTGGATGTTGAATTCCATTGAACATATTTGTTTTCACCATGGTGTAATGAATCATATCTTCGAAAACAATTCTTTCGCCAATCTGCAATTCGTGGTCAAAACTCCAGTCTCCCATATAGTCACCGCTCAAGCAGCTGTTGCCTCCTAACCGGTAAACGTGTTTCCCTGGAACTGCTTCAGAAATAGCTCCTCTCACAGCTGGCTGATAAGGCATTTCAAGACAGTCGGGCATGTGACAGGTAAAGCTTACATCGAGAATAGCTGTCTTAATACCTTTGCTTTCAACAATATCTACGACTGAAGAAACTAAAACTCCGGTTTGCCAGGTAAATGCTGAACCCGGTTCCAGAATTATGTGTAGGTGAGGATATCGTGATTTAAGCGCTTTCAGTAGCTGAATAAGGTGTTCTTTGTCATAGTCTTTGCGGGTCATTAAATGTCCGCCGCCCAGATTTAACCATTTAATCTGTGAAAACCATTTGCTGAATCGTTTTTCAATATGTATCAATGTATTTTCCAGATTAAAAGAACTTGATTCACAAAGTGTATGGCAATGAAATCCTTCTATACCTTCGGGTAATATTTCCGGAAGTAAATCAGACGTTATGCCAAATCGTGTACCAGGAGCGCAAGGGTTATATAGTTCAGTCTCTACTTCAGAGTATTCCGGGTTAATACGAATGCCACAGGATATTTTTTTTCCTTCTTTTTTTACTTGTGGATAAAAGCGTTCAAACTGACTGAATGAGTTGAAAGTGATATGGCTACTGCATTTCATAATCTGAGGAAAATCCTCTTCAGTATATGCTGGTGAGTATGTATGCGCTTTGCTTCCCATTTCTTCAAAAGCCAATCTGGCTTCATACAAGGAACTTGCTGTAGAACAATTAATATATTCTCTGAATATTGGGAAGGATTTCCACATGGCGAAGGATTTGAACGCCAGAATAATCTCTACTCCTGCTCTTTCACCCACACTTTTAATTGTGCTCAGGTTCTTCCTAAGCAGATCTTCCTCCATTACATAACAAGGAGACGGCACTTTATTAAAGTCTATCATTTAAATATATATCTTATTATTATTTTAATATAAAGCTCTCTGTTTTACGAAATTACTTTGAAACGGGCAAACTTCAGCAGTAATTGTTTTTCTCCGGCATTGCGGAATTTTACCGTTGCTTTCAGGTTCTCTCCGCTTCCCTCCACTTTAACAACTTCACCTATACCAAAGCGTTCGTGCTCAATCTGTTGTCCTGACTGAATGTCTGCTATCGGAGCACCTGATGACGGGTGCGACTGCGTATTTTCCATTTTAGTAAAATTTCGTGGAGCTGCAATCTTATTGAAAGTAGGCTTCGGCCTGTCTTGCTCAGAGTTAAACAGCGTACGCGTAGGCCGTTCATGTTGTTCTCTTCTGAATTTTGAAGGCGATTCATCTATATGTCTGCTAGACACAGATTCCTGTGGCAATTTTAAGAAAGAGGAATCAATGTCTCTCAAAAAGCGGCTCGGATTGGCAAATTCCATTTTACCATATTTAAAACGGGTTTTGGCAAAGGAAAGAAAGCAATGATCTTCTGCACGGGTAATGGCAACGTAGAAAAGTCTTCTCTCCTCTTCCATGGCTTTTGGCGAATCACCCGACATGCTGCTTGGGAAAAGGTTTTCCTCTAGCCCAACAATAAATACATTACGGAATTCCAATCCTTTGGCAGAGTGAATGGTCATTAGAGTGATTTTCGGCTCGTCGCCCGATTTATCTGTATCCTGATCGGACAATAACGATACTTCCGATAAGAAATCGGAAAGGGAGATATTTTCATTGCCTTCTTCTTCCCGCATTGCACAGAAATCATGGATTCCATTGACCAATTCTTCTATATTTTCCTGCCGACTAAGGTTCTCCGGTGTGCGATCCTGATAAATATCGTTCACAATACCGGCTTCCTTTACGATGGATGTTGCTATATCATACGCATTTTTTTCAGATAATACACGGATAAAATTCTCAATCAGTTCACGAAAACCTTGTAGTTTTGTGTGAGTTCCTTTGTTTATGTTGAGTCCATATTCCAGCGGACTGCATAACACATCCCATAAACTAACGGAATTTGTATTAGCAGCTTCTATTATTTTGCCTACAGTTGTATCACCTAACCCACGCGCAGGGTAATTAATAATCCGTTTGAATGCTTCTTCGTCATTGGGATTTACCACAAGACGGAAATAAGCAATAACATCCTTAATCTCCTTGCGCTGATAGAAAGATAAACCTCCGTAAATTTTATAAGGAAGATTACGTTTGCGCAAAGCTTCCTCAAAGATTCGTGACTGTGCATTGGTGCGGTAAAGAATGGCAAAATCATCATATCCGTAATGTTGAGCCATCCGAAGCTCCATTATTTTATTGGAAACAATATCTCCTTCTTCTACATCTGAATATGCCTGGAAAACGCCGATTGGTTCCCCCTGAGATTTTTCAGAGAATACCTCTTTGCGAATTTGCTCCCGGTTTTTTTCAATCAAACTATTGGCAGCACGCACAATAGTTTTCGTTGACCGATAGTTTTGCTCCAGCTTAAACACCTGCGTGTTCTGATATAATTTAGTAAATTTCAATATGTTGTCAATGTTTGCTCCACGGAAAGAATAGATACTCTGGGCATCATCTCCTACCACACAAACCTTTTGATGCTTTTTTGATAATTGAAGAACAATACTGTGCTGAGCAAAGTTGGTATCCTGATACTCATCTACCAGAAGGTATTTGAATTGTTCCTGATATTTATACAATATCTCGGGGTGATCTCTGAATAATAGAAAGGTATAGAACAGCAAATCATCAAAATCCATTGCCCCAGCTTGTCTGCATCTGTCCCAATACCTGCGGTAAATATCTCTGATTGCAGGCATCTTGACAGCCATATCGTGTTCCGTCATTTCACGGTTTACTGCATAAGCATCAGGAGAGATCAGGTGATTCTTCGCATTTGAGATCTGTCCCTGAACGGAACCGGGCTTGTATGCTTTCTCATCCAGCTGCATTTCTTTGATAATAGTCCGGATAAGACTTTTCGAATCACTGGTATCGTAAATGGTAAAGTTGGATGTAAAACCGATAACCTCTGCTTCTACTCTCAGTATACGGGAGAAAACAGAGTGGAAAGTTCCCATCCACAAATACCGGGCACTCTGCTCTCCTACTTGTTTGGCTATACGCGCTTTCATTTCCCTTGCAGCTTTATTTGTAAATGTGAGGGCAAGGATAGACCATGGCTCGTAACCGGATTCCAGCAAATAAGCTATCTTATAAGTTAGTACGCGTGTCTTTCCCGATCCAGCTCCGGCAATTACCAGTGAGGGGCCTTCGTTATAAAGCACTGCTGCGCGCTGACTCTCGTTTAGTTCATCTATATAATTTGTCATTTTTTGAATATTCTTTCAAACTTAGTCTGCAAAGATAAATAAAGTTTGAGTGATATCGAACAAAATCAAGTAACCTTATGTTATTCTATCATGAAGTTTAATTTAAACTCCAAAATATATGAAATCATTATTATTATCTTTAATACTTACGACTATGACATACGAAATGCCAAAACTTCCATACGCAAATAAGGATTTGGAACCAGTAATCAGTGAACAAACAGTTAATTTCCATTATGGGAAACATCTTCAGACTTATGTAACTAACTTGAATAATCTTGTTCCAGGAACAGAATATGAAGGAAAAAGTCTGGAAGAAATTGTAGCTACAGCTCCCGACGGCCCAATTTTTAATAATGCCGGTCAGGTTCTTAATCATACTCTCTATTTTTTGCAGTTTACCGGAAAACCTAATAAGCATGAACCTTCAGGAAAACTAGCCGAAGCAATAAATAAAGAATGGGGATCTTTTGAGAATTTCAAAAAAGAGTTCTCAAACGCTTCTATTACTCTTTTTGGATCGGGCTGGGCCTGGTTATCTGTCGATAAAGACGGGAAGTTACATATCACCAAAGAAGCCAACGGAAGCAATCCTTTAAGAAATGGATTGAAACCTATTTTGGGCTTCGATGTGTGGGAACATTCTTATTATCTTGATTATCAAAACAGACGTGCAGATCATATTGCAGCACTTTGGAGCATTATTGATTGGGATATTGTTGGTAAAAGGATAGAGTAGTTAGTTTTTTCAGGCTGAAAAGGCTGTTGATAATCATTATCAGCAGCCTTTTTATTAGCAGCAAGAAACTAATAACACTTTTTGCATATTGGAGTTTATGAGATAGTTTCTTAACTTATAACTCCCAATTTCTGTCTTCTAAAAAAACAGATTCGCAATAATACTTACTTATCTCATTTTTACAAATTAATCAATGTAATGTACAAAAAGAAAGCAAACAAAGAATAGTTCTTCATCCTTTTTTGTACATTTGCATCTATTTTACTACACTAATTAGTAAAATAGATGTCTTGATTAATATAAAATGAAAATAAAATTTATAAGTTTAGCAAGTGGAAGCAGTGGAAACTGTTACTATTTAGGCACTGATAAACACGGCATTTTAATTGACGCAGGTATAGGGATTCGTACGATTAAGAAAAGTCTTAAAGAAGTTAATCTTTCTTTAAATAACGTTCGTGCTGTATTTATAACTCATGACCATGCTGATCACATTAAATCTGTGGGACATTTAGGCGAAAAATATAATATCCCCGTATATTCCACAAGAGAAATACATGAAGGTATAAATAAGAGCTACTGTATGACTGAAAAACTATCTACTTCGGTTCATTATATAAATAAAGAAGAGCCAATGAAGTTAGATGAGTTTAATATTTCTGCATTTGAAGTTCCTCATGATGGAACTGATAATGTGGGCTATTGCATAGAGATTGGTGAGAAAGTGTTTTCTTTCCTTACGGACCTAGGTCATATCACTGAAACAGCGGCACATTATATATGTAAAGCCAATTATTTGATTCTGGAAGCGAACTATGATTTAGAGATGCTTCGCATGGGGCCATATCCCAAATATTTAAAAGAACGCATTGCTGGTCCTAATGGACACATGAGTAATAATGATACAGCAGATTTCCTTGCAGAAAATATTAATGAAAATCTAAAATATATCTGGCTTTGTCACCTAAGTAAAGATAATAATCATCCAGAACTGGCATATAAAACAGTAGAATGGAAATTAAAAAGTAAAGGTGTAATTGTTGGAAAAGATGTGCAACTCATTGCTTTAAAGCGAAGTAGCCCATCTGAATTTTATGAATTTGAATAAGGTGTAAAAAAGAAGCGATAAAAACAGGCAATTTATTTGTGAAAATGAAATAAAACGCCTACCTTTGCAACCGCAAAAAAGAAAGATATATGCGCTCTTAGCTCAGCTGGTAGAGCAATTGACTCTTAATCAATGGGTCCAGGGTTCGAGTCCCTGAGGGCGCACTTTCTTCGATGTTGTATATGCACTCTTAGCTCAGCTGGTAGAGCAATTGACTCTTAATCAATGGGTCCAGGGTTCGAGTCCCTGAGGGTGCACTTAAAAGAGCTTGTAAACAATGATTTGTTTGCAAGCTCTTTTTGATTTAATACACTCTGTCACATAAAAAAATAGGATGCCTGAAAAGACATCCTATTTTTATAATTATATCAAATATTACCAGAAGTAAGCATAGAATGCAACACAGATACCAACAACCACAATTGATGTGATAATATCTGCTGTACTCCAGCTTGCACGTGTTTCTGCTAATTGTTCAGAACCCTGAGTGAAATAAGTAATACCCTTTAGTTGTTCTTCTGTTGCTTTTGGAGTAAAGTAACTTATAATGAACATTACAGCCATAGTGAATAAGAACAGGAATATACAGAAGTATAACCAGTTGATTGCAATTATGCCTCCAAGGAAGCTATCTGGTGCAATGTCCTTGTGGAACACTAAAAGAGTTAAACGTAACATACCTACAATGAAACCGATAAGTAATCCCCACTCTCCTGCTTTAGGAGTAATTCTCTTGTTGAATACACCAAGAACGAATACAGCTGCAATAGCTGGAGCGATAAGAGATTGGACATTCTGTAGATATTCATAAAGTACGTTACCAATACCTCTCATGATAGGAATCCAGATCAAACCAAGGAATACAACGGTGATTGTTGCCATACGTCCTACCCATACAAGACGTTTTTCACTTGCTTTAGGATGTTTGATTTTATAGAAGTCAATAGTGAAAAGTGTTGCTGAAGAATTGAAGTGAGCAGCCAAAGAAGTTACAAGAGCTGCAATGAAACCTACAGTTACAAGACCTTTAATACCCATTGGTAATAAGTTGATAACCATGCTACCAAAGGCTTTGTCATTAGAATCGAAGTTAAATCCGTCTACTCCTTTAGCTTTTAAAGCAGCAGCAATCATACCAGGGATAAGGAACATGAATACTGGAAGAATCTTAAGAAAACCAGCAAAGATTGTACCTCTACGAGCATTCTTTAAGTCTTTTGCAGCAAGAACTCGCTGTACAATGTGTTGGTCAGTACACCAATACCAAAATCCGATAATTGCAGCACCAAAGATAACTCCGACACCAGGGAATTTTGCATATAAAGGATCTGATGGATCAGCATGAATCAAATGTCGGTTTTCACCAATATATTGTAATGTTGACTGCCATCCTTCCAGGATGCCACCTCCACCAATTTTGAGAAGTCCTAATACAAGGATCGTTAATGAACCAACGATCAGAATCGGAGTTTGAACAACAGAAATAACCATGATACCCTTCATTCCCGCAAGTACACTGAAGATACCGGTAAGAAGAACAAGGCCAATTGCACCATACCAGAAATCAATACCAAGAATTGTCTCAAGGAAGATACCTCCGGTAAATGCTGTTACAGATACTTTTGTAAGTACGTAACTGATAAGGGTGATGATTGATAAAGTTGAACTTGCGTTTTGATTAAAACGTCTTGATAAGAATTCAGGCATTGTAAATACCTTGCTGTGAGCATAAAAAGGTACGAATACCCAACCAAGGATAAGAATCATCCAGCCTTGCATTTCCCAGTGTGCCATAGCCATACCGCTTTCTGCACCTGCACCTGCCAGACCTACTAAGTGTTCCGAACCAATGTTTGCCGCGAAAATAGCCGCACCGACTGTAATCCAGGTTTCGCTACGTCCTGAAAGGAAGAAATCGCTTGTGTTGCCTGTTTTGTTCCTCATAACCCAATAAACAATTCCAATAAGGGTTAGAAGGAATACTCCAATAATAATCCAATCTAATAATTCCATAATGTTGTTACATGTTAAAAAAGTAAATATTACAATATATAAAATTCATTTCTATTAAAAGCTATTTGATTCTTTGTTTTAATATCAATTATAAGTAATATATAATAAGGTTAGATTAAAAGAAGTATGCTATCTTCAGTAAATTGTACTATTCTAAGGCCTCAAAAATATCAGTTATTCATCAATATTAGTTCTTTGGGACAAAAATAATAATTAGTGTAAACAATACACTTATTTTTTGCATGTTATATAACATACTTCAATTAATATACCTAAAAAATAAAAAAGAATGCCGGAAAAGTGCATAGATAAAAGTGCTCTTTTCTTGTTTTATAAGAAAATAGTAACGAATTTTGGGGAATTTTAATCGATATATTTAAAATAATAATATTACTTATGAAAACTAGCAAATCAATATTTAGTGCTCCTAATGGGAAATCGTACTTAATTCCTTTTATACTTGTTACCAGTCTATTTTTATTATGGGGATTTGCCCACGGTTTGCTTGATGTATTAAACAAACATTTTCAAGGAACATTTCACATGAGCAAAGCTGAATCTGGATTAGTTCAGTTTTCTACATATATTGCTTATTTCGTAATGGCAATACCTGCCGGAATATTTATGAAAAAATTTGGATATAAATGGGGGATAATTCTTGGATTGTTTCTTTTTGCTCTTGGAGCATTCGCATTTATACCTGCTTCTTTTGTGCATTCAGCTATACCTTTCTTAATTGCACTTTTTGTTATTGCTTGCGGACTTTGTTTCCTGGAAACAGCAGCAAACCCCTATTCTACTGTTTTAGGACCGCAGGAATCATCTGCTCAAAGACTTAATTTATCTCAATCTTTTAATGGTTTAGGTTGGGTACTTGGCCCATTAGTAGGTGGAGCACTAATTTTTGGTGCTGATGAAAAAGATAGTTTAGCTCCTACTTTACCGTATATTTTAGTGGGATCAGTAGTAGTTGTTGTTGCTATACTTTTTTTACTGGTAAAATTGCCTGATATTCAGGAGAAAAATGAAGAAGAAAACGAAGAAATAAGTGTTACTTCAACTAATAAACGTTCAATATGGAAGCATCGACATTTTGTATTGGCTGTTGTTGCACAGTTTTTATATTGTGCTGCACAAACTGGAATTTTTGCTTTCTTTATTAATTATGTTATGGAGCTTGATTCACATCTCACAAAACAAACGGCCTCACAAATGTTATCACTTGGAGGAATGGCATCATTAATGATTGGTAGATTATCTGGAAGTTTCATTATGAAATGGGCAGCGCCAAATAAATTACTTGCTTTATATGCTTTTATTAATGCTGCTTGCATGGTTTTGGTGATGATGTCACTGGATGGAATATCACTAGCTGCACTATATTGTTCTTTCTTTTTTATGTCAATTATGTTTCCTACAATTTTTGCTCTTGGATTAAGAGATATGGGAACCTTAACAAAAAAGGCTTCTTCATTTATTGTTATGGGCGTTGCAGGAGGTGCTTTCAGCCCTATTTTGATGGGATATATTGGTGAATCTAATATGGCTATTGGTTTTGTTGTACCATTTATCAGTTTTGTGTATATCCTTTTTTATGCAATTAAAGGTTATAAACTATAAATAAATTTGTTACGTGTCTTTGCTAATTCTATGATGTAGAATTAATTGTTAGAGAAGTTAAATCGCAATAATCTGTTAATAGATTATTTCTTAGTTCTTAAATAATATTTAAATATCAAATGATTATTTCTTAGTTCTCGTTAATTTTAAATTAATAAATATATATTTGCGTATTCTTAATTTATTATTAACTAAAAAAGACAGAGTAATGAAAAGAAGTAAAATGTCAATTGCTTTTGCTGTGATTCTTAGCGGAAGCATAATGTTTAGTTCATGTGTTGGCTCTTTTACCTTATTTAACAAGTTGGTATCATGGAATCAAAATGTAAGTGATAAGTTTGTTAATGAAGTGGTATTTCTTGCTTTAAATATAGTACCGGTATATGGAGTATGTTATTTGGCAGATGCTGTAGTTATAAACTCTATTGAATTTTGGACTGGCTCTAATCCAATGGCAAAAGTTGGTGACATCAAAAAGGTGAAAGGAGAAAATGGTAATTATACAGTTGAAAGACTAAAGAGCGGCTACTCTATCACAAAAGATGGAAAGAGCATGGAATTATTATTCAATGAAGAATCTCAAACTTGGAGTGTTGTTTCAGAGGGCGTTACTAAAGACTTGATGAAAATGAAAAAAGATGGGACTGTCCAGTTGTATTTGCCTAATGGAGGTTCTATGAATGTAACTCTTGATGCACAAGGATTAGTTGCTGCCCGTCAGGCAACAATGAGCAATGCATACTTCGCTGCAAGATAAAACATTATTAAAATATTCAGAAGATGGAGCCGACTTTTGCTGGTTCCATCTTTCTGTTTAATAACATTCCTATTTATTTCATTTATTAGCTTAATATTCATATATTTGTGATATTTAAGAGTTTGTTATATTGTAAGCTTAATAACCCTGCTCTATGAAAAAAGCACATAGATTCTTTTTGCTACTATTAATTCCACTTTTTGTAGCATGCAGCCATACACCACAAAAGGAAGCTGAGAAGGTTGCGGTAAACTTTTCAAAAGCTATGTATAACCTTAATTTCAATGACGCAAAAAAGTATTGCACCCCTGACGCGTCTAAAATTCTTTCTTTCATTGCTTCTAATATTAAAGAAGAAGATTTGAAGTTATTAAAGAAATCTGGCGATGTAGATGTTTCAGTGGTTGAAAGTACTTTGAATTCCGGAGATTCCACAGCAACTGTAAATCTGAAGATTTCCAATTATATTCAGATTAACATAATGAGTGGTAAGTCTACTATAGAAAAAGAAAAAGAAGAAAGGGTTGATTTGGTGAAAGTGAAAGATAAATGGTTAGTGGATCTGCACAAATAACAGTTCTATTTTTACCATCACTGTTTTATATTTGCTTTAAGCATCGGTCATATTACCGATACTTTTATCTTTAGTTATTGCCAAGAGACCTTAGAATGGATAACCTACAGCAAAATGAAATGCAAAATCACGACTGAAATCAGGATTTAGAATTGGATAATGTTCTTTCCCTGATGGGTATGCTGGATTTATTGCTTTCATACCTCCATCGAAACGAAGAACAAAGTAATCGAAATCTAAGCGTAATCCTAATCCATAAGCAAATGCAATCTCTTTATAAAAACTATTTAAACGAAAAGCACCACCTGGTTGGTTTTCATAATTACGAATGGTCCATATATTACCAGCATCAACAAATGCGGCTCCCTGAAGCTTCCAAAACAATTTACTGCGGTACTCTACACTCAGGTCTAGCTTAATGTCACCCGACTGAGTTAGATAATTGATTGTGTTATTATCACCCTTATAGCTTCCAGGACCAAGTGATCTTACCGACCAGCCGCGTACACTATTTGCTCCTCCTGAGAAATATCTTTTTTCAAGAGGAAGTACAGTTGTATTTCCATAAGGATATGCTGCCCCAAATGCTGCATGAAAAGCAAAAGAGTTTCTTTTATCAATTTCTATATTTTTTGCAAAGTCAAAATCTCCTTTTAGGTACTGTGCGTAAGCTATGTTTAAGATTGAATAATCTCCGTTGCTTGTTTTTTGCTGATTAATTAGTTTCGAGATACCATACAATACATTTCCTGCTGATTCAAAATTAACACGAACGGAATATGAATTGGAAGCAGCTGTATTGTTTAATATGGCTCCACCTATGCTATTGTAATAGTAACTATATCCGCTACGCACAATAAGGTGGTTGTCATAATTGTATTTAAAGATGGAATTGGCATTATTGAGATAATCGTCCTTAAACTTTTGAGATATCCAAGGTAAGTAAATGTAGCTTATATCCAACAGGTCAATACGATGCTGAACTTTCTGCCTGCGCTGTGTCCATTTATAGCTCCAAGATGTAGAAGCAATGGTACGTGAGAATTCGGGCCGTAACTGATAGCTGTATTGCAATCCAAACTCTGTTGTTGCACGGATGCCACGAGTGAAGTTATCAGAAAGAAACGGAAATAAGAATACAGGAAAATTAATGCTCGTTTCAGCTCCGTATTCTGTATAGTTATCATTGTTTCCATAAGCTCCTTGCAGTCCGGATATTGCTTCATAAGCACCACGGAGTTTTATCATAAGAGATTCTGATCCTTTAAAAAGGTTTCTGTGTTGAAAAGAAACAGAAGCTGCTGCCCCTAAATCTCCTGCAGAATTAGTTCCTTCCAATTCAAATGCCACAGATTTATGTTTGCTTTTTGTCAGTAATACGTAGCAATCCAGTTTTGCACTGTCTGCAACTTGAGTTTCAAGAAAACGAATATTAGTGTACTTTAATGCTGATAATCGTCCAAAAGAAGAATAAGTATTCTGAACCGAGCGTTCTGCGTATAAATGTCCGGGGCGAATAAAGGTGTTATTAGTTAGTACATTAGGGCGAAGATATAGTTTGTCTTTATAATAAATAGGATATTCTTTATAATGGATGGAATCATTAATTTCTATGCTGCTTAAAGCTGAAGATTGAAGAATGTCATAATCAGTGATAAAGCTTACTTTATTAATTCTATATTGGTTATGATTCTTTGGTTCATCTGTTGGACTTGCTTTGTAAAGTAGCAAATGCATGGTTAAGTCTGCCTGATAGGTATTACGAACAGTATCGGCTGTGTAAGTAATATATTCTTTATTGAATTTATAATATCCACGATTAACCAGTAATTCAACAATTCGCTGACGTTCGGCATCCAATGTATTGATATCGAACATCATCCCTTTATTAAGTTTTGTTCGGGATGAATCTTTTTCAAGAATAGCACCAATTGCTTTATCTCTGATGTCAAATTTTAAGTTTCTTATAATATATGGTTTTCCCGGAGTGATTGTGTAGGTTAACTTAAGCTTTTTCTTTGAAATCTCTTTTTTAGATTTCACTGATGCGCTCATATATCCTTGGTTATTTAGTGCTTTCTTAATCTCTTGCTGAGATCTTATATCAAGTGCTTCATCATAGATAACCGGTTCATCTCCTAACCTGCGCCACATTCTGTTAATCCATTTAGATGTATCTCTCCCAGAAAGATTGTATGTGTAAAGAGGAACTTTAATCAAACTAAACCATTTTGAATTTGGATTCTGGCGAACATAACTTCTAAATGGAGCTGGTTTTACTTCCTGCTGTGCAGAAATAATCTTTACTTCATCAAGCAAGTATGAACCATTGGGTACATACTTAGTTAAAGAGCAAGAAGCAAGCGCTAATAATGCAACGGAAAATAGATAGATCTGGGAGTTTCTTTTCATATAAAACTGTCTAAATTCAAATATTGGACCTACAAATATAGCTTTATTAAAAATATCTTTTTAGCTTTGCTTCAAAATAATTATAATTTAATGCCAATAATTGATGATCAGCAAGAATAAAATAAAATATATTCATTCGTTAGAATTAAAGAAGAATCGTAAAGAAGAAAATGTTTTTGTAGCTGAAGGGCATAAACTTGTAGGTGATTTATTAGACAATTTCAATTGTAAATATCTGGCTGCTACTGAAGAATGGTGGAACGAGCATCCTTCTGCTCAGGCTGATGAAACAGCTATTGTAACGCAAGAAGAGTTATCGAAAGCCAGTTTCCTGAAAACGCCACAAAGTGTACTGGCCGTATTCCAACAGAACAATGTTACAGTGAATTTATCGGTTATTCGTGATTCTCTTTGTCTGGCACTCGATGATATACAAGATCCTGGTAATTTAGGAACCATTATCCGATTGGCCGACTGGTTTGGAATTGAACATATATTCTGCTCTCCTAATACTGTTGATGTGTATAATTCTAAAGTAGTTCAGGCTACTATGGGAGGTATTGCCCGCGTAAAACTCCATTATTGCTCATTGCCAGAGCTGATTAGCCAATTGGGCGATATACCTGTTTACGGAACATTTCTGAATGGAGAGAATATGTACTCAAAAGAACTATCTTCTTTTGGACTTATTGTTATGGGAAATGAGGGCAATGGCATTTGTCCGGAAGTAGAGAAGTTAATTAATAACAGGTTGTATATTCCTAATTACCCGCAGGATAGGGTTACTTCAGAATCTCTCAATGTTGCGATTGCAACTTCTGTGGTATGCGCTGAATTCAGACGCCGAATGCTTTAAAATAGAAAAGGACTAATTTCCTTTCGCTTGTACAAAAGAATGTAATCTTCTGTACAAAACAATTCATTCTTTTGTACAGAAGAATGAATTGTTTTGTACAAGGAAGTTTAAATGTTTAAGATATTATTGAGCAATCTTCATAGTAAGTTTTCCATCGAAGCTAACAATCAGATTAACTAAATTGCATACAGAACTTTCGGGTATGCAGACTGTTGCCTGATAACGGAATCCAACTTTTCCAACTCCATAGAATTCCATGTCGGATAAAATAGAGTTCTTCAAAAACTCATCAGGTATAACATCCGAAAACATATCTTTTGTAATATCATGACCGTAAATCATTTTACGTCCTTCATACACACAAATGTGCATTACATTATCATAATAAACATTGTCTATACTAATGCCGTCATCTGAATATGATGTTTTCACTACCTTTTTCTTTGATGGATTAACATACACGTAAGCCCGGTAACGTTTTCCATTGTACATCACTACAGAATCGCGCTTAGTTACTTCTGAATATGTTGGAATAACTTCGGTGCTTCTGTGCCCCATCATAAACAGAGAATCAGAGTCATCTTCAGACTTATGTAGTTTTACTATATTATCTGATAGTGAATGAAACCAAAAAAGATGCCCTTCTTGTCTATCTATCTTATAACGCGATATTTCTTTTCCATAAGTATAGAATGTATCTTTTCTAATCTTAAATGGAACTGGTGCATTTTCTGCGTCGGGATAATAAATAGTATCACCTTGAACTTTAAAAAGGATTTCATCGCTTTCATCATCCAGCCATATACCTTGAAGCATTTTTTTTGCTTTCAAGTCCTCCGCGGCATCATCTGAAGCCTCTTTATGTCGTCCTTTACAAGAAAAAAGGGCTACAAGAAGGAGTAAAAGTACGGCATAGTTTTTCATTAATATCAGTTTTAATAAATTATTTTCCAATGCAATAGTATGTAACATCTATTGCTTTCAACTCTTCTTTATCGTATATATTTCTTCCATCAATAACTACAGGAGTACGCATTGCTTTCTTAATAACACCCCATGTAGGCAAACGAAACTGTTTCCATTCTGTAACCATTAATAAAGCATCTGCATCGAGTAAAGCATCATACATATCTTGTGCATAATACACACAATCGCCTACTCTTCTTTTTGCTTCAGCCATAGCGGCAGGATCATATACACGTACTTTGCATCCGGCTTTAAGAAGTAAATCAATTAATACTAATGCAGGTGCCTCGCGCATATCATCTGTTTCAGGCTTAAAAGCTAATCCCCACAAAGCTATAGTTTTTCCTTCTAAATCTCCGTTAAAATGTTTAATTAGTTTGTTAAAAAGTATACTTTTCTGCAATTGATTAACCTCTTCTACTGCTTTTAACACTCGCATAGTGTACCCATTTTTTTCAGCGGTCTTGACTAACGCTTTTACATCTTTAGGGAAACATGATCCTCCGTATCCGCATCCTGCATACAGGAACTTACGTCCAATACGGGTATCAGACCCGATGCCACTGCGAACCATATTCACATCTGCTCCAACTAATTCGCAAAGATTTGCAATGTCATTCATAAAGCTGATTCGGGTGGCCAGCATTGAATTTGCAGCATATTTAGTCATTTCGGCTGATGGGATATCCATAAATATCACTCTGAAATTATTCAGTAAGAATGGTTTGTAGAGTTTTGTCATCACTTCTTTGGCACGTTCGGATTCCACACCAACAACTACTCTATCCGGACTCATAAAGTCATTAATAGCATTCCCTTCTTTGAGAAATTCCGGATTAGAAGCTACATCAAATTCAATATGCGCTCCTCGTTTATCTAATTCTTCCTGAATGGCAGCTCTTACTTTTTTTGCTGTACCAACCGGAACAGTGCTTTTTGTAACCACTAAAACATATTTATTCATGTTTTTCCCAATAGTTCTGGCTACTTCAAGAACATAACGAAGGTCGGCACTTCCATCTTCATCTGGAGGAGTTCCTACAGCACTAAATACTACCTCAACATCATCAAGGCAGCTTTCCAGAGAAGTAGTAAAGTTTAAACGTCCTTCTTTCAGGTTACGAGTTACCATTTCATCAAGGCCTGGTTCATAAATGGGAATTATTCCATTTTTTAAATCTTCAATTTTTTTATGGTTAACATCTACACAAGTAACGTTAACGCCAGTTTCAGCAAAACATGTTCCAGTCACTAAACCAACATATCCGGTTCCTACAATTGCTATTTTCATATTTGTGTTTTTATTATTTATATGCTACAGCATCTTTAAAACTAACTGCCTGACGGTCTTTTTCTGACATTATAATCTGCTCTTCTGCAACAGGCCAGTTTATATTAATATCTTTATCGTTGTAAATTATGGATGCTTCAGATTGTGGAGCATATGTATTATCTACTTTATAAGTAAAAATTGCTTCGTCGCTCATTACCAGGAAACCATGAGCAAATCCTCTGGGAATAAAGAATTGGCGTTTGTTGTCTTCACTAAGTTCAACACTAACGTGCTTACCATAGGTTGGAGATGATTGGCGCAAATCGACAGCCACATCAAGTACTTTGCCTTTTATAACTCTAACTAGTTTTGCCTGACTATGCTCTCCCTTCTGATAGTGTAACCCCCGAAGAACTCCAAAACTGGATTTTGATTCATTGTCCTGAATAAAATCTACGGCTCCTATATGTTTTTCAAATTCTTCTTTTTTAAAGGCTTCCATGAAATAACCCCGATCGTCGGCAAAAACTTTAGGCTCAATTACCCAAACTCCATTAATCTCTGTTTGTATATAATTCATTGCAATATTTAAAAATGTTTTCTAATTTTAAATTGTAATCCCAGATTGTCTCCATATATATTTCCGGTATCAAAGGCACCGGAAAGTGATAGATTCCATCCGCTAAGTTTTTTTGGATAATAATTAATCTCTGCAAATGTAGAAAAATTCTCCAATATTTCAGGTATTGGTTTAAAAGGAGTTCCCAAAGTTTCGTTATAAGAAATCTTAGCTCTGTACGATAAATCATCAAGGATATCTCCACTCCATCCTATATGGACAGCTTTTACCCTGTTATATTTGAATGTCATATTCCCATCTGTATTATAAATGGGCGATGGAATAAGTGGATTAGCCATTGTCATACCCCAATGTACCCACCCTGGATACCAGTCGTTATTATAGTAATCATCTGCTCCACCGGTTTTGCTTACTATGGAATTATCCAAGCCATGTAGAGGTCCGCTTTGATTTGTTGTTTGATAATATTCAAGGACTAAACCATTGATAGCTTGTTTGCTTTTTAATTTATATTCAATTCCCCATAATCCGTCCAAACCATTCTGTTTTCCCATACCAGAGAAATCATCATAATAATTTTCTAAATATGCACTTATGAGGTAATTGTTTTGTTTGTAGGTTAGTTTTAAATGCTCACTTCCTATAAAATTACCTTCGAAATATTTCTGTCCTTCCGGGCCTGAGTCCCTACCCCCTTGAGGGATAAATATACGCCAAAAATCATTTAATGAATTTCCTAAGTTTCCGGCATCTATTCCACCGGATTTATATCCGCCAAACTGAGCATCCAAGCTCATTCCTAAGTCAAACTGCCAGTGAGAGATCGGTTTGCCTAACCGGAAAAAGAAACTTTTATGATGATAGAGAATATCTTTAGTATACCAATAATTAGGACCTACTTTTTCTTTTTGATAATTATTGTCTGTCCATTTTCCAAAAGACATTTCTGCCTTTACCTGAGCCCATGAAGTAATCTTTATATAATCTAAAATGCCTACTTTAATTTGAGGAATAGGTCTGGCATTTCCACTCCATGTTAATCCTCCACTACTCAACTGTTGGTTTAATAATTCAGAATTTAGTTCTTTACTACCTATTGATAATCCCATCCACTTATAATGAATGTCTGCATATGCTTGTTGCAAAACAAGTGTTGAAGTAAATCCAGTCGCTACTGCTAAATCTAATCCAGCTTCAAATTTCCAATATTGGCAAGTGTCGGAATAGATTGTTCCGCCACGCAAATATGCATTGTTGTCAAGTGAAGAAAGCCCGTGTTGATTACTAATCTGCCACAGTGGTGTGTTATCGCCTGCATGAATCGTTGTCCCAAATTCAGCAAATGATTTGTATGATGATTGTGCAACCATCATTCCAGGCAATAGACTTAGCAATATAGAAACTATTTTCATTTGTTTAATATGCATTTTTATCACCACGGAATATATTGATAATAGTTAGATAAATAATTTTAATATCAAGAAAAAAAGACCAGTGTTCCAGATACCAAACATCTCTCTCACTGTTAATGAAACAAATTTAAAGTATTTTGATGAATTCTGAAAGGATATATGATAAATATAAGCATTGAACTTACTCTAACTTGGAACTGTTTCTTATTTTACAATTAATTGATAGACATATTTTACCTGTTCTGCAATACGATCCCAATTATATAATTTCAAATTATATTGTATTGAGGGAGCACAAGTAGTAAGCTTCTGTGTTAATTTAGAACATAGATCATCCCAATTACCACATTTAAAATAATCGTTCTTATGCAATTTTATTTCAATATTTGCTGGAATATCACTTACTAATACATCTAAATTATAACTCATAGCTTCAAGTAAAGAAATTGGTAATCCTTCATGGAAAGAAGGAAGAATAAACAATCTTGCATTTGTAAAAAGCTGATTAAGCTTCTCTCCTTTGATAAATCCTGTAAGGACAATATTATGTTCTGTTGCAAGTTGTTTTAATTTCAATGAATATTCATCTTCATGATCAGCATCACCTGCTATAACTAATTTATATCCAGCTATATTTGCTTTAAGAAATGATTTAATTAGACCATCGAAACCTTTTTCTTGAACAAATCGCCCTAACGTAAAAATATATTTTCCGTCCTCTATGCCTAAGCTTTCAATATAATCTTTTTGAGAAGATTTTTGAGCAATATTTACCCCGTTATAGATAATATATGCTCTATTATAATTATATTTTGTTTTGAGAATGTTATTAATCACTTCAGAAATAACAATTACTTGATTCGAATATCTTACCCCTATTCTTTCTCCCATTTTTAGAACTAATTTTGCAAAATTCCCCCATTTTTTGCGATCATAATCTGGTCCATGATGAGTCATGACAACTTTTAAACCAAGTAGTCTAGCAAATGGAACAAGTAAAGAAGGCCCAACAGCATGAATGTGGAGAATATCAGCATGTACCCTTTTTGCATAACAAATAGATAAGAAAGTATGTAAAATAGCTTCTATACTCTTTTTTTTTGGTACATAAATATCATGTAGCTTAACTCCTTTATATTCTGAAATTTTATTTAATGAAGAAACATATGGTGAACGTCTTACAACAGTTACATCATATCCTAATTTTACAAGTCGTGGATAAAGTTCCTCACAGCGAGTCTCAATTCCACCTTGAATGTGAGGTATGCCACGAGTTCCAACAACTACTATTTTCATTTTAATCTATTTTCATTAAGGTCTCCCTGTAAAGGTGACTGTCCAACATTATACCATTTCTTATCAATGCAGGTCGATTTTCCTAACATACTATGCCACTTATTCTTAATGACCCACTTGAGTGGGTGACTAATGTGTTTTTTTATTACTGGAGCAGCCGTCCCTACCATCCAGCAGTTTTTAGGGCACTCAACGACTTTCTGTCGTACTTCCTCAGCTTGCTTACTATGCCATATTTCATCAAAAGACTTAACCTCTCTGATATTTCCCATACTTTGTTTCCAGTATTTTTCTTCTAGTCCGTTGCAAGGGTAAATATCTCCATAAGGATCGACAAAAAAATTCAATAATCCTGCTTCACATGGAAGCATTCTTCGATTACCTTCTATGTAATTTATCAGGCCCATATTGAAGAAGGCTCTAAACCATGATTTTGGATGCTTCTCTTTTAATTGTAAGTCTATTAGCTTTTCAATATTGTTGCAGACCTCAATTTTGTTTGTGATGGCATTGTTCTCTTTATGAAAATAGTATGAATTATGAAAAGTTGCAGTAGCAAACTCCATTCCCATAAATTTAGACAAACGATACAGTGATAACATATCTTCAGAATTATGATTGGAAACAGTACATCCAAATCCAATATCCTTTACTCCCATTTCTTTTAAAATCAGCAATATCTTTAATCCTTTATCGAAACTGCCAATACGACCACGTAACTCATCGTTTTTACATGAAAGTCCTTCAATGCTTATGCGTATTCCAATCTTTGGATATCGTTTAGCCAATTGGATAATTCTATCTTCATACCATCCAGAAGTCGAAATAACAACTCTTGATGATTTACGGAATGCAACTTCAACTATATCTTCCAAGTCTTCTCTAATAAATGGTTCTCCTCCAGTAAGATTAATAAATTTCACCTTTGGAAGCATTTCTATTTCTTTAGGGGTAATTTCTTTGCTCTTTTCTGTTGGATTATTCCATATATTGCACATCTTACATTGCATAGGGCAACGATAAGTTGTGATAATGCACATATCTGTAGGTTTAGTAATTTCTTTATTTATTATCATTGTAAATCTCGATTAGTCTATTATAATAGTTCTTTGATGAAAATCTATCTGCAGAACTAGTCTGGATCATCTCATTATTAAATGAACGTTTATTTAAAAGATATATTATTTTATCTCTTAAATCATTTAAATTATTAGGTTTAAATAATAACCCATTTTTATCATTTATTAGCTCTGGTATCCCACCAATATTAGCTGCAAGAACTGGAGTGCCCATACAAAGTGATTCAATTATACTTAAAGGACTATTCTCATACCAGATTGATGGAAGTACTGAAAATTGCACATGTCTCAATAGCCTGCTTACCTCATCATAATCTAGCTTTCCAAGAAAAATAATTTTTTCGCATGCATATTTTTTTTCTAATATATCTTTAAGTGGACCTTCTCCTGCAATATATAGCTTATACTGTAGTGAGGTTGCGACTTCTAATAGTTGTTCTAGCCCTTTTTCTTTAGATAATCTACCAATATAACAATATGCTTGTTCACGAATATCTGTTTTTTGATTACATGCATTATTAAACTTATTAGCTTCAACGAAGTTACATAAAATATTAATTTTTTTTTCGTTATACCCTGCTTGTTTCATTTTATTTGCCATAAAATAGCTTGGGCAAATAAAGGAATCTACATAAGGTTCTATCTGATTTCTGTTCCATCTTTTTGCTTCTATATATGCTATTATACTTGCAGTCCAACTCCTTTTCATACATTTTTTCATGATTACTGACAATGGTTTTAGAAAACATAGTTCACACACTTTGCCATCACGTAAGCATGAGTAAGCTGGGCAAATGAGTTTGTAATCGTGAAGCGTCCAAACAACCTTAATGCCTCTATTATGTGCAAGTTTTGCTATAATAGGCGAAAGATATGAATGGATATTATTTAAATGTACTATATCTGGTTTAAAATCATCAAGTATTTTTAAGAAAGAACTTTTTACGCCTGCAAATCCCATTAAACGAGAGGTCGCAAGTATTTTGCTTTTTAGACTTCCACCACAGAACATAACTTCATATGGATAATATGTATCCCATCCCGAATTAATATTTTCATGATACTGCATGGCAAATATAGCTATTTCATGATTTTGCCGTTCTAATAGACGAGCTAGGTTCATAGTATAAGTACAATCTCCGCCTCGCTTATAGAAAAATTTATTAACTATTAATATTTTATACATATCGAATACAATTGAACTCTTTAGATTAATAATTACTTAGCTATTAATAACTCTTTATAGAGCTTGCTTTATTCTATCTTTTAATTTTTCACAAAAACTTTTTTTCTCAAGCTCCAACATCTTTACTTCTTTATAAAGTATTTGATTATTCTCTAGAAACGTATCTAATAAGAATTCGCTTAATGCACCATAAACTCGTAAACGTGATGGTATTCTATGCTCAACTTCTTCAATAACGTCAAATAAGAAAGAGCAATACTTGTGAAATAATTCATTTTTCATAATAAACATATTGCACATGTGAAGTTTTCTTGATTTTATTTTTGCATTAAATGTTTCAAGATAGTTTGGATATAATTCCTCAATAACATCCCGCAGAGTATCAAGATCCTTTGTATGAATATTAATCATTTTTTTTTGAGATCTTGTGTAATGAAAATAAGCAGATATTATATAAAATTTTTTTGATATTGGAACGATAACTTCTGAATCTGTACACAATTTAACGGCTTCTCTTTTAGTTATCGGATTCTTGCCATCAATACTAAAATATCTTCTATAGTGTGCCAATCCTTTATAGTCAGCATTAATATTTTTCCAAATCCAATATAAAGCAGTTAACTCATTATATGATTGATTTTTTGACGAAATATTATCACCTATATTGTCCCCCTTAAATCCAAAATCCTTATCAGATAGTTCCTTACCAACATGTAATGGCAGATAAATATCTTCAGTAGGCATTGGATATACTTTATGTGAAGCAACGACTATTTTTATTTCCATAATATTTAATTATTCACCTATCTCAAGTTAGCTATTTTATATAATTTTTGAATAAACTAAAATGTAAGTATAGCTTACACAGTTTTCTAATTTTATTTTTAATTGAATATTCTAAGAATAGATAACTAAAGATTATTATTATTAATAGATAAAGAGATTGTATTATGATTGAACTTGTTTTATAATAAATAAGACTTCCTGATAATAATAAGAAAATTGGATATGCTATTTTTAATGATAAATGTATAACAAAGTATTTACGAGTATCAAATAAGCGATAAATAAATAAAAACATATATGAGATAATGGAAGAATAAATGATTCCATAAATACCTATTTCTTTTATGAATAAATAATTCAATAACATATTTAAAAGAGCTGTCATTATTATAGATGGTAATGTTTTTACAGTTTGCTTATAACATTGGTACCCCATATCTAGAAATGATGCAAGTGCATAAAATATAACAGAAATAGACAACGGATATAAATAAGCTACACTTTTTAAATATTTAGGAGATACTAGCCAAGAATAATTCATTTTTAGAATAAATACTAGAAAGATAGCCATAAGAGACAATACTAAAATATAAGTATTTAGTATTTTTGAGAAATAATTATTTTTGTCTGTTGATTTATATTGTTTAATTGCGGTTTCTTGCCATGCTTGATATATAATAACTGTAAAATTTTCTAGTATACAGGTAAACTTTGCAGCGACTGCATAAATCCCATTCTCTTCTAATCCTAAAAAATGTTCTATGTAGAAACGATTAGAACTACTAATTAGCCAACAACAAATAATGTTTGGTAGCAATGGCAAAGAATAATTAATTAGTGAGCGATTTAACTCTTTATTTTTGAAATTATAATAAAATATTTTTTAAAAAGATGTAGTTTTTGTTCTATTATAATTATAGAAATAGTTCTAGCTAATATACTTGCACAAAATATTCCAGCAATTCCCATATTAAATACTACAATACATAATACACTCCCCCCTGCTGTAGAAAAAGCAGTCATAATACTAGCAATTACAAAATATTTATTATTACCTGTTCCTCGTACTATTTGCATTTGCACTTCATAAAACGACATAAAAATTAATGTGAATGCTATCCAGCCAATATAGGGTATAGATATGAAACAAGGGGTGATAACAGCTATTAATAGAACTATAAGAGTTGTTTGAAGTAGAAATTTATATGTAAATGTAATAATATTTATTCTAATGTTATCATCATCATTATCAAGTAAAAAACGAAATACACCATCACGTAATTGCAAGGTTACAAATGGAATCATAAGAAAAATCATATTTAATGTTATGTCATAGTAGCCATATTCTTCAGGCTTTATATAATAAGTATAAAGAGGAATAAGTAAAAAAGTAATCATTTTTGACCCTAAATTCCCAAATCCATAAATGAATATATCTGTAATAAATTTACTATTTCTAGAATTTTTCATAGAATGAAATTGCTTATTTATATTTCAACGATGAGCGCATTTCAGACAATGTAAGACCTAATATTACTAACATTACAAATCCACGATTATGAGTAAAAGTTGAATCTGCAATACATTCTATTGCAAAAAATGCAACAATTAAACTTACTATTATATATCGTTTATCCATTCCGTATTTTTTTTATATATAAATGAAACTTTTAATATCCTTATCCAAAAGTAGAAAAAAAGTATAACGCCAATTATTCCAAATTGAGCTAGTGAAGGATAAAATGTATCAGCAATAAATGTCGGATGATCTTTAGACAATCCCCAAAGTTTGTCAATATGATATTTCGCGTAAATATTTGAATAGTATTGTGCAGAAGTATAAGTTGCAAAACTTCCAAATCCGCTCCCAAATGGGAAATAGTGAATTAAAATTAGAAATGAGATACCATACAAAGCTGGTCTAGCCCATAATTCACCAGCATTATTAATAGTACCAACAACAAAATATAAGTTTATTTTCTCCCAAGAAACAATAATTACAGCGCAAATTATCAGAATACTATATAGTAATGAAGAATAAGTTACTTTAAATATATAACCAGATTTAATTATAACTGAAAACATAACAGCAAACACAAAAAAGCCATAAAATTTAGAGCGCGTAGAAAATATACCAATAGACAATATAAATATAAAAGTCAAAAGCTCATTCCATGTATATGAACTACAATATAAATATAAAAAGGCCGTTACTACAACTGCTGTTGCAAAGCGAGAAGGATGTCCAAAAACAGTATTTGTTTGTTCTGCCAGTGGTATAATTAATAATATCAAAGCAAATACAATACACATTATAGTTATAAATGTCTTTTGTTTTTTTGATAATTCAGGCATTAATAAATAGGTACAGTAAAAACCCAAAAAAGGTTTTATCTGAATAATGGCATCCATAATTATTGCTTTATTAACATTCGATTTTATTACGACCGAATAGATAATATAAAAGATAAAGATTCCCGATAGTATATATAATGGTTTAGCTTCATTCCAATTCCTTCTTTCCCAAAGAATTAATCCTGTAAATAAAACTAAAAAGACTGCCATAAGTTCGTCTGTATATTTGAAATCTATAAAGTCGTAAAGCATGATTCCAAATATATATCCAAATACAATGAATATGAAAAATAGATTATTTTTAGATACTTTTATGGCTGCCATTTATTTTGTAATATTAGAATTTATAACAACACAAACATTGGGCAAAAGGCTTGATTCAATTATATTATTTATATTTTTCAATTTATTTTTAGGAGTATAGTCTTCTCTGAAAATAAAGAAAGTATAGTCTGCAAAATGTGCTATATCAAAAGCGGACGATGAAGCAGCTAATGAGCTGGTATCAATAATTACATAGTCATAATTAGTTTTTAAGTAATCAATTAGTTCCTTCATCTTTTTATTGTATATCAACATTCCGCAGTCCTGCTGGTTGTGTGTTGCATGAATGATGTACAAATTAGGAGACTCTTTTTCTATAATTTTATTAATATCAATATTGCCATTAATATAGTTGTTTATTGTTGTTTCATTAATCCTCTCATCTAAGTTTTTTGAAAAGTTCATATTTAAAAGCACTACTTTTTTATCTGTTATGGAAAGACTTTTAGCTAAACTGTTAGCAAAGAACGTTTTTCCTTCACCTTCGACATTTGAAGTGACCATAAATATATTATTTTGCTGTTCTTTTGAATAAATCAAATTACGCAATATCTTGAATGATTCGTAATCACTAAATTTTCCCCATACGGGATATGATATATTTTCGTATAAATCATCTTTCGACGCTGTTTTCTTTATAATAAATATTTTAATTGATATTACAATAATTGATAGGATAATTGATGCAATAAGAGCAACTGGTAATACAATGATTTTCTTAGGAAAAACGGGTTTGAAGGAAGAATATGCTTTATCTACAATATGTGCTGCCATTTCATCAGGAGAATTAGCAATTTCTTTTTCTTCTAATTTTTGAAGAAGGAAGAGATACAGGGATTCTTTTACTTTCTGCAAACGTTTCAACTCAATGAATTCTTTCTCTCTTGCTGGTAATTCATTGAGTTGAGAATTTAGAGAAGAGTTTTTCTTATTAATCTCACTAATTGCAATCTTTAATGTTTTTATGGTAGAATTAATGGTTTCAATTAAAGCATTTCTTTGTTCTTTTAATTGGTCATTTACTAATATTATTGCAGGATTTGAAGGCTCTGTGCTTTTTAGTAACCTAATTCTTTCAATCATCAAGCTATTATATGCTTTGGTTACAGCTTCTCCTTCATAAACAACATTCGGGACAATTGCATATTTATTATTGGAATCTTTTAAATAATTAGATACATATTCCATTAACTTTAGCTGAGTCTGCATTTCCAAGATTTTCTTTTCAGATTCTTCAGCTCCCATATATACAACACTTCCATATGCTGTTAAATCTGGTATACTATTTTGTTTCTTATATAGCTCGATTTTGTTTTCAATACTATCTAATTCCAACGTAACAATTGCTAATTTCTCTTTAACAAATGAGGCGTTTACACTTGACTCCATAATCTTTACGGATTTAGTGTAATCATTATATGTGCTCATTGTTGTATTGAGTATATCAATACCTCTTTTTTTGTTATCGTCATCAATACTAAATTTAACTATATCGGAGGCTGCGTCAGCTGTTCCAATATTTAGTTCTTTGAAATATGATTCGTAAACTTCTATTAAAGGTGAGACTTTAATTTTCAATTTTTCTTGGACTTTTTGTTTATAATAACAGGTTTTGTCTACTTTTATATTACCAATAACTGTTTGAATAGTATAAGGCAAAGAAATGTTTTCAATGCTTATTTTACTGAATAAGGTAGATTCAATTTTAATAGATGTTTTTTGATTATTTGTTGAGACACTTATTAATATAGGTTTCGATAGAGTATCTAAAAAGTTAGTTGGAAATTCAAGACTTAGTGGAGCCTTCTTATAAGCTGAAACCATTTTTAGTCCATCCCTTTGTTTTATGTCAACTTGTAAACCCAATTCTCGAATTACATTTTCAAGAATTGCTTTTGATTTAATCGTAAGTACTTCGTCATCTGCATTAATACCAGATGTGGAACCTCCTAGAATAGAACCTAAGCCTGTTGATTTTAACATTTTAAGCTCTGATGACATTCCGCTTTTCTCACTTATAAGTCTCAAATTTGATTTAATCTCATATTGAGATGGAGTGATTAAAATATAAGCTAAAGCAACAAGAAAACACGTGATTACAATTGAAATATTGTATTTCCAATATTTCGAAAACTTGCTAAATAACTTCGCAATATCAATGCTTTCATCACGTTGAACAGGTGTATTATTAAATCTCATAGAGGTCTTTTGTATTATTTAATAAATAAGGCAATGCATAATGATGCAATTACAGAAATAGCGCCGGTTATAGTTGATGCTACAGATAGATTAAACTGCTTTGTGGAGTCTGTTTTAGAACTATTTTGCTTTGCTTTATTGGGCTGTACGTAGATTATATCATTTTGTTTCAAATAAAAATATGGGGAACTAAATAAATCAGATGAAGTAAGGTCAAAACGATGAAATTCTTTTTTGCCATTATTTTCTCTAACTAATAATACGTTTCCCCTGTTTCCATAAATATTTAAATCACCACTTAAGCTTATGGCATCCAATATAGTCATCCGTTCGTTTGATGTCCCTTTTGTTCCGGGAACGTTAACTTCTCCTATTACAGAAACCTTGAAATTAAGTAACTGTACATTTACAATAGGATCTTTTGCATATTTTGAGATTTTCTCTTTTAGAATATCACTAATTTGTCGACGTGAATAACCTGCCACCTTTATTTTTCCTAAAGTTGGAAAGTCTATTTCACCATTAATATCAACTAAATAAGATTGTAGTGTTGGCATTGAAGATATTTCTGTCTGCCCAGGTTTTATAGTTGAAGAAAGTGGGAGATTAAACATAGATACAGCTACCGGATCCTTTCCTGTAACTATAATAGACAAAAGATCTGATGGAAGTATCTTTACTTCACAATTAGTAGTATCCATATTGATAGAATAGTCCTTATTTTCAGTGTGTTGCTGTAAATCTTGAAAATATGAAATATTTTGAGGAGTGCTACAAGAACACATAAAAATAATAACACTAGATAATATTATATTTTTGTTTTTCATCTGACAATTAATTATAAACTTCGAAATTACAAAATAATTTTTAATCTTATTCATTTTAAACGTGCCCCGTATGCTTTTATTGCTTTTTATGTTGATAATTTGTTAATAATAAAATCCCGAAATTCTGTGTATTAATCAATAAATGATGTACATTTGCATCATGATTGAATTACTGAAACATATAGAAGCCTTACTATTAGAGAACGATTGTGTAATCATTCCTTCATTTGGGGGATTTGTCTCTCATTATACACCTTCCAGATGGTTGGAAGAAGAAGGATTGTTCCTTCCTCCTACTCGTTCTATTGGTTTCAATCCACAGCTAAAAATGAATGATGGATTGTTGGTTCAATCTTATATGACGTTTTATTGTACAGACTTCTCTGACGCCTCTAAACTTGTAGATAAAGCAATTAAAGAACTTGTTGATACTTTACACGAAGAAGGAAAGGTTGAAATGCATGGGATTGGAAATATGTTTTATACTATTCATAATACTCTTCAATTTCAGCCCTATGAAGATGGGGTACTAACACCTTATTTGTATGGTTTGAGTTCTTTTGAAATTGAAAAGATCGGATATAAGGCTGAGATAAAGGAAGATAGTATTGAATTAACCAAGTCTAATTCTAAAGTGTATGAAATTAGGGTTAATCGTTCTTTCCTTCGTACTGCTGTAGCAGTTGCAGCTGCAATTATTGTCTTCTTCTTTATGTCTACTCCTATAGAGAATACTTATGTGGAGAAATCTAATTATGCTCAATTAATTCCATCTGAGCTATTGGAGCCATTTGATAATAATTCAGTTTCTCATAAAGCTGCATTTGTAGAGCATTCAAAAATAAATAATAATTCAAAAGTTGTTGAATCAGCTAAAGTTGATAATTCAATAGCAAATAATTTAGGAGTAAAAGCTCCTCTGAAAAAACAAGAGCAATTAAAACCTAAGGTTGTAAAAGAGGTTCTTGTTTCTAAAAAAGTAGAAAAGAAAAATGATCCGGTTAAAATAGAAACTACTTCCGCGAATAAAGGATCATACTATATAATTGCTGCAAGTGTTACAAATCGTGCTGATGCTCAGGAAATTGTGAATAGATTAAAAGCGAAAGGTTACTCTGGTGCTGGTTTTATTGAAGGCAATGGACGGGTGAGAGTAAGTATAATGTCTTTCTCTGATGATACTGAAGCAAATAACAAGCTTAGTCAGTTGAAGAAAAATGTGAACTTTAAGGACGCTTGGGTATTATCAAATAAATAATAGATTTTCATTATGAAAAAAATATTGTGTCCAAAGTGTGAGAACTATCTCACATTTGACGAAACAAAATATACCGAAGGTCAATCTTTGGTATTTGTTTGTGAGCATTGTGGTAAACAGTTTAGTATACGTATAGGAAAGACGAAACTTAAAGCCCAGAATAAGAACGAAGTTTTTGATGAACAAGAAAATAAAGAAAAGTTTGGAAGTATTGTTGTTCTTGAGAATGTTTTTGGCTATAAGCAAATTCTCCCATTGAATCTTGGCGATAACGTTATCGGACGCAGATGTGTCGGAACTGTCATCAATACTCCTATTGAATCTGGTGACATGAGTATGGATCGTCAACATTGCGTTATCAATATTAAAAAAAATAAAGCCGGTAAGCTAATTTATACTTTAAGAGATTTCCCTAGCGTAACAGGAACATTTCATATGACTGAATGCTTAGGAGATAAAGATCGTGTAACATTAGTCGATGGTGCAATTGTTACTATTGGTGCAACTACATTTATTCTTCGTTGCGCAGAAGATTAAAATCTTAAATTTTAGTATTCTTTTAGTTAACAATAGTTCGAAAATTACGCCCACTGTCTCAGGATATTTTAAATATCGCAAGGAAATGGCCTTATAGATACTTGATTTTATACTAAAAAGTCTGATTAATAGATTGTTAATGCCAAATTTAAGTTACGGGAATTTATCTTAATCTAGAAAAATTAGATGATCTATCACATTATGGAAGAGTAGAACTTGTTTCTTTCTTCCATTTTTTCATTATTACTATCCAAATTATAATCTATATCGGTAAATGTTTTATTGTTCTTCTCAACTGCAATAATTATATCAATGTTTTTCATTTTGATATAATTATTGCAATTGAATGAATATCAGAATTCTTATCAGTGCTTTCCTTTTTAAGTTCTAGTCTAATATGTTTCATGAATTTATCTAGATTTTAATCTAGAAAGAAGTTTCAGACGTTTTGCTATGTTATATGTCGAATTGCGGGAACTTCTTTTTGAATATTGCAGAATACATTCTAGTTCCGGATCAGTCCGAATTCTTGGGGGATCCTAGTTAAAAGTTTATCTTTGCACAATGAAAAAGAAGATAGATAACCCAACCCCACTTGAT
>Ga0183099_1000459_pt1 | contig 30377 bp, 27 predicted proteins | sample Biomet1_FD_127788 | JGI IMG/M metagenome (GOLD analysis project Ga0183099, IMG submission 127788) | Microbial communities from bioreactor (seeded with anoxic lake sediment) at LBNL, California, USA - Biofuel metagenome 1 | ecosystem: Engineered > Bioreactor > Anaerobic > Unclassified ...
CAGAAACAATCATTTCTGATTCACCGGTCAAAAAGTTGATACTGGCAAAACCACTTTTCAAAATGATATGAGATGCCCCGCTAGGCATCAACTTACCGGTACTGTTGCCGGCTTTAAAGATACAGCTTGAGCTGCGGCATCGGTTGCAATACGCAATGGAGCAGAAACAATCATTTCTGATTCACCGGTCAAAAAGTTGATACTGGCAAAACCACTTTTCAAAATGATATGAGATGCCCCGCTAGGCAAACTAATATCTTTCTGTGGGCTTAATTCGGCAATTTTAATTTCACCGGTTGCAGTGTCGGTTTCAAGCGCTTTGTACAAAACTGTACCAAGAGCTGCATTTACATTGAAGTTAAACCCAATCAACAAAGCTTTAGCTTCAGCTTTTGCCATGCCTTCAGCTGCACTTCGTTCACCTCTGGCATTGGCTTCGTCCATGTTTTTAATTTGAGCCATAACCTGAGTAAGCCTTGCGGTCACTCGGCCATCTGATGCATCTTTGCCTAATGCCCGAACTGCATCACGCAATAACTTTCCTGCTGAAGCTGCATTACCAAACTCAGCGCCATTTTCACGGGTTCGTGCAAATCCCGGATCATTCGCAATTCGCGAAGCATCCACGCCACCTTTTTCCCGGGCCAGATAACCATCTTGTGATTTGTAGAACGTAATTCCACCGATGGTTCCTTGTAATTTTAGAATACTTTTTTGTTGTGCCATAATTCTATGTTTTTAAATTATTGGAACAAAAGTATAGTTGTAAATTCCAATTTATAGCAAAGGCACTTCCGCCTTTGTCTATCCTTTCCGTTTTTTCCTAAACAGACTTATTTAGATATGCATTAAATTTGTAATTTTGTATCAAATATGAAGAGAAATGGAAGTAAAACGTATTTGTATCTATCCGAAAGATATCCAGCGTATCACCGGAAAGAGTGAACGTTATGGAAGGTTGTTGCTTGCTAAGATAAAAGAACGCAACGAAAAGGAAGAACACCAGTTCGTAACAGTAGACGAATTCTGCCGGTACACAGGATTGAAAATTGATCAGGTTGCCCCGTTTATTGCGGGATAGTTCCTCATGTATGGATGAAGTAGGACAAAGCCCTATCAACGCCCTACATAGTGTATGAAAAAAAGCCATATTGGTGCAACAATACAGCTTTCATTCAAAACCTCTCGAAATACTCTCTATTACTCTTTCAGAATATATCCGATCGGATTCCTCGGTTTATCTTCCAATTCCTTTTGGCTTGACAGTTCTGTTAGTGCCTGATAGATATCATTGAATTGCATATTGGTTTCCACCATAAACTCTTCTAGCTTACGGTTAAGCTCCACATAACCGAGTGCATATTGGCGTAGAATAACAAATGCCCGGATAATTTGGACGTTCACCTCAATAGCTCTCTCGCTTCGTAATACGCTCGAAAGCATGGCTACCCCTTGTTCTGTGAATACAGTAGGATTAATATAGCTGTGCTTAAGGTTTTCTGGAAACTGGTCACAATTTGTGACCAGTTCATTCCATTCTTGTTTTGTCAGCTCAAACATAAAGTCAGGAGGGAAGCGATTGATATTTCGCTTTACAGCTTGCTTCAGTGCTTTTGTTTTTACTTCATACATTTCAGCCATTATGCACAGTAAATGATTATGTATAGTAGATAACCAAAAGTCTTTTATACAAAAAATGGAGAATCAAGAACTATACATAATCTTTTTGCATTTTATTAAGAGCAGCAATTTTGCTACTCTTAATAAAATATTTAGTTATGAGACCATTATCAAAATTCAGCATTCTTTCACTGGATGCATTAACCGCCTCAGTTAGTAATTACATGTCAGCACATTTTCTTCGGTCAGAAGTCACAATCCGTAATTATTATTGGGTTTGGCGAAAGTTGGACCGATATATGTTAGAAAACAATATTGACAATTACACACCTCCGGTAGGAAAAGCTTTTTTAAGTCAACACTTTGGATTAAATCAGGATTATCGTAAACTCTCTACCTCCAATAAAAATTTGATCAGAGCGATTAAAATTTTGTCGGAATACCAATCAACCGAGATTGTAAAACCATTAAAGCTAGAGATGTTATTTTATGGAGAAATAGGGGCTTTAATGCAATCCTATATTAACACCTGTCGCTTGAGACGTTTAGTTCCGAACGCAATAGATCGATATGAGAGAACTCTCTATAGATTTATTTGTTATCTGAATGAAACTAAAGTATATGAGATTAAGGATATTAAGACTGTTCACATCTTACTATATTTTAATAACCTTGATGCTCAGGTAAAGTCTCTTATACAAAATGCTAGTTCCATATTGAAGTTATTTTTCTCTTACTTGTATGACAATAACTATACGAATAATAATTTATCTCTAGTTGTTCCACGTCATAATATCAGGGAACAACCCAAATTACCATCATATTACTCAAAAGATGAAATAGAAAAACTATTACAATCAATAGAGCGGAGCAGTGATTTAGGAAAACGTGACTATGCCATAATTTTATTGGCAGCCCGACTTGGATTGAGAGCTTCGGATATTTGTAATCTAAAGTTTACAAATATTATATGGGACAGAAGCCTCATAGAATTGGTTCAAAACAAAACCGGGAAACGGATAGAATTGCCACTACTCACAGAATTAGGGAACGCAATTATTGATTATTTAAAATTCGCACGACCAAAATCAAAAGAACCGTATATTTTCTTAAGGGCAAAGGCTCCTTTTACCCGACTTTATAGTGCCGCCATAACCTCTATTGTCCATAAGAATCTTGTTCATGCAGGAATAAATATTGAGAACAGAAGACATGGAGCACATGCCTTGAGGCATTCATTGGCCGGTGTATTACTCGAAAAAAAGACTATTCTCCCTGTCATCTCTGAGATTCTTGGTCATGGAAGTACGGAGTCCACCAAGTATTATTTGAGGATAGACTCTACATCACTTAAACAATGTGCACTTGCGGTACCTCCTGTTTTACAAAAATTTTACAATCAAAAAGGAGGGATATTTTATGCGTAAACACTACTATTTTACAGGGGCTTATGCTCCATACATTGAGCAATTGATCGTCTTGAAGCAAAAATTAGGCTATAAGTATACATCAGCTCAAGAGTTGCTGTTCCGATTCGACCGGTTTACCATAGAAAGAGCAGAACCGTCTCCTGGTATAACAAAAGGGCTTTCAGATGCATGGTGTCAAAAAATCGGATTTGAATCGGAGAAATACAGGCAAAGCAGAATCAGAATACTAATACAGCTATCTTCTTTAATGAATGACTTTGGAGTACACTCATATATTCCTGCCTTTCCAAAAGTTCACGAACGGATCTTCATACCATACATCTATTCACGAACGGAGATTGCTGCTATATTTAAGGCTTGTGATGAAGTTCAAATTAGTCGTAGGCTAATGAATTGCTATGTAATTATTTTACCTGCTCTGTTTCGGTTACTCTATAGTACTGGACTTCGCATAAATGAAGCATTGTCACTTTTGGATGATGATATAAATCTGGAACAAAATTATCTGGTCGTCAGAGATAGCAAAAACAATAAAGAGCGTTTAATTCCTATCGCCGATTCGCTATCTTCTGTTTGCAAAGAATATCTACAATACAGGGACATGATGCCATTAAAGAGGGAGAAAAACTATTTCTTTGTTTCTCTGAACGGGAGTAAATGTAGAAGTGGAGTTGTGTATGGATGGTTCCGGAGAATCCTCTTGGATGCTGGTATTCCATATAAAGGAAACCATCAAGGCCCTCGCATTCATGACTTGAGACACACATTTGCAGTGCATTCCCTTGCTAGAATGGCAGAAGAAGGTCTAGACTTGTATTGTGCGTTACCTTACTTGTCTACGTACCTTGGGCATCAATCATTAAGAGCTACTAACGGGTATGTGAGGCTGACCTCTGAAATGTATCCGGAGTTGCTTAAAAATGTCAATGTTATATGTTTGAACGTTTTCCCTAAAACAGAATATAATGAATCCAACTGATTTCTCAAAGCGCTTATCTGACTTTTTAATCAAATACTTGCCTGGTGAACGTGGTGTAAGCAGCAACACTATCAGCTCCTATAAATACACGTTTTTGTTACTTATCACTTTTGTTCAGAAAAAGAAGAATTTCAACATAAAGGCGCTTACTATTAAATGTATAACAAAAGAGTTTGTAGTGGAGTTTCTTGACTGGTTACAAAAAGAAAGGCATAATAGCAATTCAACTCGAAATGCGCGGCTTGCAGCCATCCATGCTTTCTATCGTTATCTACAGTATCAAGCCATTGAGAATCTTTATGAATGCCAAAGAATCTTGTCTATCAAGAATAAGAAGACTGAAACAAAAGTTTTAAATTACTTGACAATAGAAGGTGTTGCATTAATTTTAAAGCAACCGGACATGACAACAATGCGTGGCAGACGTGATCTGGCTTTATTGTCGTTGATGTATGATACAGGAGCAAGAGTACAGGAAATAGCCGACCTGACAGTTTCATCCGTCCGCTTCAACAAACCATGTGTCATAAAAATCAAAGGAAAAGGTAACAAGATGCGGATTGTACCAATGCTGGATGGACAAGTAGCACATTTACACAACTATATGATTGAACATAAACTCACAAACAAGTATGCCAATCAGTATCCTTTGTTTTGCAATAATCATAATGAGAAACTAACGCGTGGTGGAATTACATACATCGTATTGAAATATACAGAAATGGCAAGAAGAGAGTCTGCATCGCTTATCCCTGATGGTATTAGCTGTCATTCATTCCGCCATTCTAAGGCAATGCACTTGTTACAAGCCAATGTGCCATTAGTCTATATCCGGGATTTTTTAGGGCATACATCTGTCACGACTACAGAGATTTATGCAAGAGCGGACTCTAAACAGAAACGTGATGCCATTGAGAAAGCTTATGCGGATGTACTCCCAAACGAAGCTCCCATGTGGGTTAATAATAACAACTTATTGGAATGGTTAAAGAGCCTATAAACAAAAAAGATTATGTACAGAGATATGAGAGGGTGTCTCTGTGTAGAAGACACTTACAAGATTGTACTGTGCATAATCTTTTACTGTGCATAATAGCAGTTATGTGAAGCTTCACATAACTGCAAGGTGAAAATCCAACATTACACGACACCCTCTAACCTCAAATATTCTATTCTGAATTACCTGTATCTCCATATTTTACTGATTTACAATTATTTACTATAAAATTCATTACCATTAAATGGCTAAATCGTTACCAACAGCTTTAAACGGTTGATTCATTCCAACTTCCTTATAAATTTTCTCAATACCTACAAACTTGTCGGATAAGTTTTTCATATCATTACTAATTTTACTATTGGTGATGCGAGCATAAATTTGAGTTGTTTCAATGTTTGTATGCCCAAGCATCTTAGATACAGTTTCTATAGGTACACCTTTTGCTAAAGTTGTGGTAGTAGCGAAAGTATGCCTTGCAAGGTGAAAAGTTAGATTCTTCTGAATACCACATACATCTCCAATCTCCTTTAAATAGGAGTTTAACTTTTGATTACTTATTACAGGCAAGAGCTTACCTTTAGGGAGCTTGTCTTCATATTTATCAAGAATCATCTTTGGAATTTTAAGGACCGGAACATTCACTGCGGTATCTGTTTTCTGGCGCTTGGTCATTATCCAAAGATTTCCATCAAAAGAGATGCGGATATGTTCTCTAGTCAGATTCTTCACATCAATATAGGCAAGTCCGGTGAAACAGGAAAAAATAAACACATCACGAACCTGTTCCAATCTTTCTGAAACAAATTCTTTCTGGCTAATTTTTGCAATCTCTTCTTCGGTCAAATAGCCCCTATCTACTTTCTTTATACGAATTTTGTAATTGGCAAACGGGTCACCTATCAAAATGCCGTTATTGCGAGCGATGATAATAATACGTTTGAAGAACTGCATAAACTTAGCGGTAGTGTTTGCTCCACATTTACAAGCAGTCATTAGATAAACCTCAAAATCATTTATAAACATTGGTGTTATCTCTTTTACTGAAATATCAGCAAGATGATATTTGTATTGGATAAATTCAGAAAGATGCTTGCGAGTTATCTCATATTTCTGATAAGTAGCTGCTGATTTTGAAATACCAACCAACGCTTTCACATCTTCATTGTGTTTTGTGAACATATTCAATAAAGTAACATCCGTTTGTCCGTGACCTAAGAATTCATTCTTGACTTTCTCGGCAGTAACACAGTTGTCACGGCGTTGCATCTCGTGGTAGATATTGTGTAGTGAAGACCTTACTTCTTCAAGCAGGTTGTTGATTTGCGTAATTTCGACAGAACGACCAATTGCTTTGCCTGTCGTTACACTCCAATTCTTAGGATTGATTTTCAATTTGGTGCTGAACTGACACAACTTACCATCAATGGTAATGCGAGCCATAATCATCACCTCCCCGCTTTTACTCTCCGCATTTCTTTTTAGGTAGAATAATACCTTAAATGTACTCTTCATAATCTCATTTTTTATGCTTGCAAAGTTACTTGCAAATGATTAATAATGAGATATATGCAGTCTGGACAAATTAGGACTTAGTGAAGCCAAATTTAGACAAATCGTTACCATTTTTGAGAGAGTTCCGAATGGTAACGAATTGGAGACAAAACCTTGTCTTTTACCGTCCTTTTCGTGTCCTTCGGGATGGACTTTGTAGAAACAAAAAATCCTACAAACCATTGATTTGTAGGATTTTGACCTTTACTTGACCGGTTTTGTCCGGTTAGTTCAGCGGAGAGATAGGTTTATGAACCTCTCTCTTTACTCTATTGAAATTCAGTTGATTATCCTTAAATATACCCATGTGGGGTACGAATTAGGAAATGTATTAAAAAGATCACTTTTTGACTGTCAATGACTTACGCTTGTCTGCTAAACTTTCAGGTTCAAATATACACAATTATTTTGAGATAGACAAGTGTCATATTACTAAATATTTATACATAGTGCAAGGTGCAAGTTTCTATATATAGAAACGCTTGCACCCTGCACTAAATTTTGTGCCACTGAAAAGTGAGAATTAATCCTGTTATATTCAGAAGAAACTTACTTTCCACATTAACTAGCATACTCTCGCTACAACAATTACAATTTCAAACGGAGTTCTGATTGAAAGTGTGCCCAAAATGCTTAGACTAAAATCTTAAAGCTGACAAATAGATTCATTAATAAAAAATATTCTATGTTTGAAGTATTATTTTTTACCAGTCGTCTACTTAAATATATGGAACAAGTAAACCCCACTCCTGACAGTACTGCCCATCAATCTATCTTGTTGGCCATACAAAATTATGGTAAGCGGCTGCATCAATTTATACGGAGTCGCGTAAAAACGGATGAGGATGCAGAGGATATTTTGCAAGATGTTTGGTATCAGCTAAGTTGTATTATCGACACCGAGCCAATTGACCAAATGAGCGGATGGTTATATCGGGTAAGCAAAAACAAAATAATTGATAGAAACAAAAAACATAAAACCTTGTCGTTGGAAGATTTTGCTTACGAAGATGAAGATGGACAACTGGTATTTCCTGAAGTCATTCTCGCGGCTGCATTGAATGAAGAAACGGAACTTGATACAGCTTTACTTCGGGAACTCTTTTTTAAGGCACTATATGAATTACCAGAAAAACAACGTCAGGTATTTGTATGGAATGAAATGGAAGATCTGACTTTACAGCAAATTGCCGACAAAACGGGTGAGAGCATAAAAACGATTATTTCAAGAAAAAGATATGCAGTTAAGCGATTGAGAGAGCAACTGCAAGATATATATGACGAATTACTAACTAAATAAGTAACGAAAATGAGAACAAGAATGAATTTTGAGCATAAACAGAGAACTGGTTTTAGAGGTAAAAAGGTATTTTTCATACCGATAATAGTGACAGGTATCTTTATTTTCAGCGGAGCGGTAATGCTCTTATGGAACGCCGTCCTTCCAACGGCGATAACCGGTATACACATTATAACATTCTGGCAAGCTATGGGAATACTGGTATTATCCAAAATACTTTTTGGAGGATTCAAAGGATTGCACGACCATGGTCACCAATATCACCGCCACCACCACATGGAAAGAGATTTAAGGGAAAAATGGATGCAAATGGATCCCCAAGAAAGAGAAAAAATGAGAGATGAATTGAAAAACGAATGGAAACAACGTTTTGGACACACCGTTAAACATGAATAATATTATCATGAAAAGTTTTAAGCCAAAACTCAACCGAATAGCTTTTGCCGGAGAAATTTTCATTAACATATCATCCTGCGATGGTTGCGGTAAGTGTGTGGATATTTGTCCGAATAAAGTCATTTCATTACGGGATTTATCCGATGCTGAAATTGCCGAATTACCTATTAAGGGAAGAGTAAAAGTCCTCTTCAAAGGAAAAAGGAAAGCGTATGTGCAAAATAACAATGCATGTATATCGTGCAGATTGTGCGAGAAAAATTGTCATGAATCTGCTATTCAGGTTGGAGATTAGATAGAAAACAAAAGGTATTTATTATTTTGATTAATGTATAAAAAGGAAAGGAATTATTAAGTGAAAACAAACAGCATTGAAGTGAGGAACTTCAGCAAAAAATTCGGAGATTTTACCGCCGTGGACAATATCTCGTTTGATGTGGAACAGGGAACTATCTTTGCCTTCCTGGGACCCAACGGAGCCGGTAAAAGCACAACCATCAACACCCTTTGCACGATCCAGGAAAAGACGGAAGGAACGTTGAAAATAAACGGAAATGATGTTTCCAAACAAAAGGACCTAGTGAGGAAAGATATCGGAATTGTTTTTCAGGATTCGACCATGGACGGAAAACTTACTGTGGAAGAAAATCTGAAACTGCATTGCGATTTCTACAAAGTGCCTAAATTGGAGATGAAAGAGCGGATTGACTTTGTGCTCGACCTGGTGGATATAAAAAGCAGAAAGAAATCACCTGTCGATAGTCTTTCGGGTGGGATGAAAAGGAGAGCCGAGATAGCCCGCGGACTGGTGCATTTTCCAAAGGTGCTTTTTCTGGACGAACCCACCACCGGGTTGGATCCACAAACACGTGCAAGTGTGTGGGATTATATCCATAAACTTCAGAAACAAAAAAATATTACCATTTTTCTGACCACCCATTATATGGATGAAGCGGAAATATGCAATCAGGTAGCCATTATTGATGGAGGGAAAATTGTGGCACACGATACACCCGCCAACCTGAAGAAAAAATATACCAGCACCACCATGAAACTGAAAACGAATGATACCGACAGCCTAAAAACATACCTGACGGAGCGTTCTATTAAATATAGCGTGGATAAAGATCAAGTGACTATTTATGCTACCAGCACCGCGGATGTGTTGAACATTAGCAATACTTTCAGAGAATCAATAGAAGATATAGAAATAAACAAAGGCACCCTGAACGATGTGTTTATTGCCATAACAGGAAAGGAAATAAGAGAATGATACGACCTATTAAAGCAATACTGTTACGCAATCTGCTAAAACTGCAAAGAGACCGGATGAAGCTGTTTATGAATCTGTTTATGTCAGGGTTATTTCTGTTTATTTTTTCGTTTATAATGAAATCGGCAGCTCCGGGCATGGATCATCCGATGAATTATCTGATTTCGGGCATTATCATCATGACAGTTTTTCAATCGGCACTAAGTAATTCGATGAACATATTGGAAGATATTACCTCGGGGGTAATGAAAGAAATTCTGGTTGCACCCATTACCCGTTGGCAAATTGCCATCGGACACGTACTTTCTGCCATGGTGGTGTCTGTCATACAAGGTTTAATCATTGTTATTATTGGCATGTTTATGGGACTCACACTAAGCTTTCTGTCAGCTATAGCCATGGTTGGACTTATGTTTTTAGTTGGATTGACATTCAGTACGCTGGGTCTTTACTTGGCTACATTATCGAAAGAATCCAGTAATTTTCAATTGCTTATTGCCATTGTTTCGTTTCCGTTGACCTTTCTTTCGGGAGCTTATATCCCCACCATGGCATTACCAAAAATATTACTTCCGCTTGTATACCTGAATCCGTTGACTTACACGACAGCCGCTTTCAGGTTTATCACTTTACACATGGAAGGAACACCAGTGTCAGGATTGGTTAAAGCAGGGGTAGCTTTTGATATCAATGGATTTATTATTACCCCGTTATTGAGTTTCCTGTTTATCGGTGTGCTGTGTGCTGTGTTTTTTGTGCTGTGTGTAAATCGCTTCAATTCAGCCGATTTCTCCAGAGTAAAGATTTTCAAACATGTTCATTAATTATCTGTGCCTGCCTACTACGGTATAAAATATCTGCGCTACCCTTCGAATTCTATGATTTTCTTGTTCTTCTGTTTGCAATCCAGAAGAATCTTCCTAAATTTGCAAATCATTAAAAACAACTCGTCAATTGTAGCGACAATTGCATTACATATTACCATAGCATTAGCTATTATTCTTACTCCTGAAATCTGGCGATTAAATATTTGAGTACACAAGAATAAGTTAGTAAATGCCTATGCTCAAACGAGCGTGGGCTTTAACTTATTTGTGTACAGGCTCCGCCAGAGCCTCAGGCGTGGATACAGTTGAATGTCCCACGCTTTTTTTATGCCCTATCTTGAAAATTCACGACCAAAACAAGATATATGAACCATTTTATAACGAAACTCAACAAAGATCTTAGTTCTCAACTGCAAAGCATTGACATGGAGGAATCTGATCATATAAGGAAAGCTCAAAAATCTATCAGCTGCATAAAAGATGCCTTGACTCAACTCAGAGCATTCACTATTCAACATACTTTTTGCGATGATGCTGAAGAAATCCTTTTTTTCAAAAAGACAAAACCAGAGCTAGTCAGCAAACTTATTTACTACGTAAAAATCCTGAATATCGAAAACCGCAGACCAGTCGGTAGCCGTGAAATACAAATAAGCTATTTACGAGGGGAGCTCAAAAAACTCACTTTTTTTTTCGAGGATCATCTTGATTTTTATCAATATCACCGTATGGGCTCAACATACCTCGACAATAAATATTTCATGCGTGGTAAGGGAGATCTAAACCAGTATCAGGACACAGTGTTGATTTACATTGATCCGAATTTCTCAACTAGTCACGATTACATGGTATCAAAAATCATTGCAAACGATCGACTCAAAGTATTCTTAAATACCGAAATCGAAGCTCTAGCTATCAAAACTGCAAATTCTAATTAGGGGCATATTGGAGGTCTTACAAAATTCAGTCCACTAATAACTGACTTCGTATAGTGATTAAAAAACAAATAAAAATAAATATTCAAAGAGCATAAAATGCTTGTAAATAAATATATACTACTAAATAGCATCACTTTAAGATTCTTGATTTGAAAGTTAGTAATGATGTAAAACAAAGGTGTAGCCATCCTAATTGAACCAATAGTAAGAGAGCTATTGATAATATAATTTCGCCAGGAAGTTTAATTGTAAATAAGCAGGTGTATGTATTTATCATATAAACGATAAATACAATTTTCATCGTAATTTGAATTTCGCTATCTTGTTTGTCCTGTTCTCCACCGATTATGTCCATTTTATCATATATTACGTGTGAAAAATGAAAAATCTATCTTATTTTTGTGCTATGAAAAATCCATTTTTACATCAACGTTGGCAATTTTTAATAATCACGTCCATTCTTATTAGTATAATAGGAATATTGAATATGGTGCTCCAGTCGCAGGACTCTTTTGGGGCGAGGTATGTGATAGCATTCTCTGCTATATTTGTTATTTGTATGATAGACTGGTTTTTGTTGTTTGCAATGACCTACAGTAAAAGAAGAAAACCATCAAACAGTAATTTAAAGATATTATTGATTCCTACTTATTTTATTGTCGGTGTCTTTATCACATTTTGGATTATTGCAATTGGAAATAATATAGTCGCAAGTCTTGGACTAGAGTTACATATTCAGGAAAACTATGTCTATCGGCGTTTTTTTGCAGGGATAATGGTGTGTTTTGTTATTTTTATGACTAATTATACGTTTGATTTATTTACTGAACGTCAACGTGTTTTGGTGGAAAATGAAAAATTATTGCACGAAAGTATACAGGCGCAATTCGAAACTTTGCGTCAACAGGTAAATCCACACTTTTTATTCAATTCGCTTAACACATTGAAAACCATGATGCGAACTGACGTGGATAAAGCTGAAGAATATTTACTCCGACTTTCAGAAGTTTTTCGTTATTCATTGCAAACCACTAATGTAGAAAAAGTAACTTTGCGTGAAGAGATAGAAATTCTGAACGCTTATTTGTTTATGCTGAAAGGACGTTTCGGGCAAAATTTGATAGTGGATATCCAAATTGATGACAAGCAAATGGGCATGTGTGTGCCTCCTTTCACGTTACAAATTATCGTGGAAAACTGTGTGAAACACAATATAGTTTCAAAAGAAATGCCATTATCTATCAGAATTTTTAGCTGCGAGGCCGCAAAGCTAACTGTTTCAAATACTTTACAACCGAAATTTTCGGTAGAAAGTTCATCGCAAGTAGGACTTGCCAATATTAATAAACGCTATCAGTATCTTTCTGGACAATATATCGAAGTGGATGAAACCTCTTATTCTTTCAATGTAACAATTCCATTAATCGCAATAAAATGAAGATATTAGTCATAGAAGATGAACCTCAAACTGCTGTTGACCTAGCGCAAACTATTGTAAGGGCAGATGCTTCAACGGAGATTGTGAATATGCTTGATAGTGTAAAGTCTGCTGTAGCTTACCTGAAAACAAGCGAAATGCCAGATCTGATTTATATGGATATTCAGCTGGCCGATGGTTTGTCGTTCGATATTTTTGAGCAGGTGAGAATAACCTGTCCCGTAATTTTTTGCACGGCTTATGACGAATATGCCATTAATGCGTTTAAGCTGAACGGAGTGGATTTTATCCTAAAACCATTTGATCTGAAAGCCGTTCTGAAAAGTCTTGAGAAAATCAACCTGTTGAAAGCCTATTTTCACAAAGAGACGCAATATGCTGACTTAGTTAGCAACTTACTGAAAACACTCAAGCCTTCCACTAAATCAAGTTTTTTGGTGAATTACAAAGGGAAAATGTTGCCCGTATCAACTTCAGACATCGCCTATTTTTTCATAGCCGACGAACTGATTTTCATTTACACTTTTGAGGGTGAGAAATACATTATCGATCATTCGCTTGAAGAGATAGAAAAAATGGTGGATTCCAACCAGTTTTACCGTGCTAACCGGCAATTCCTGATCAACTTTTCGGCAATAAAGGAAATAGAACCCTACTTTAATCGTAAACTGTTGGTTAAGTTGAATGTAAAATGTAGTGAACATATTCTGGTTGGAAAGCTGAAGGTAACCGAGTTTAGGTCTTGGATGTCGGATAGATAGTCAGTGTTTTGTCCAGTTACAAACATAAATACTCATTGAAAATATATTTTCGATGGGTATTTTTTTTGCAGAAAAAAGAATCTAAATACTTGTACTTAAAATTTCGTTTATTTTCTTTTCTGTCCACTTCCCCGCTTATTTTGTCCATCTACACTTCTTTCTCCTTTTTTGCTGATTCGTAGTGCTGTAATTTTGAACCGAAATTTAAATTATAAAGCAATATGAAACGAGTATTTTTAACTTTTAGTTTTTTATCAGCAATTATTTGCATTGCTTCAGCCCAAACTTCTGCCCAAACTATTTTAGGAATTTGGACGAATGAAAATAATACTTCCCGTATCGAATTCTACCAATCGGGAAATAGTTATTCTGCCAAATTGGTCTGGCTGCAGGAATCCAACGACAAAAAAGGAAATCCTAAATTAGACAAAAACAATCCTGATGAGAAATTACGCTCGCGCAAAGTAGTTGGCAGTATCATTATTTGGGGGCTTAATTTTCAAAGCAACAAGTGGACAGCTGGAACGATTTATAACCCAGAAAAAGGAGTAATGGCTGATTGTGTAATAACGATGCCTGATGCCAATACGCTTAAAATGAAAGCATCTAAGGGTGTATTTTCGGTAGTGAAAATTTGGAAACGACTTAAATAATAAGGTATGAATTGGTATAAAAAAACAGTTATATTAGTATTATTGTCTGGTTCACTTTCGGCTTATGCTCAAAAAGAATATTCTTTAGCCGAATGCATTGATTACAGTCTAAGTCACCACGCTTCGGTAGACATTAGCAAAAACAACGTGCAAATTGCTAAAGAAGGACAACATCAAGCATATAGTCTTTATCTGCCACAGGCTAGCGGGACATTCAATATGACCGATAATCTGCAACTGCAAACTACGGTGGTTCCTGCCGGCATCTTGAGCCCCAAAGAAGTAGAATTGAAATTTGGAAAGCAATATAATAATGTTGTAAATATCGACCTCTCGCAAACCATTTATGATCAGGCAAAAATAAACAATATTAAGACTGGGAGACTAAATGTGGAAGTTGCTAAAATTCAAAATAAACAAAACGACGAGTCCATTATTTACAATACATCTCAGGCTTATTTTCAGGTGCTGATTTATAAAGAATATGAGTCTACGCTGACCACGAACATCATCTCCTATAAAAAACTATATCAGATTTTAGAATTGCAATACAAAAAAGGCGTGGCCTTGGAGATAGATTTGGATAGAATTAAAGTAAGCCTTAAATCAGCTGAATATCAGCTGAACGAAACTGCAACTCAACATAGAAATGCACTCAGTAATCTGAAATTCAGGATGGGACTCCCACTAGATTCGACATTGCATATCAATGACTCAAACGATTTTTCGTCATATGCTTCTTTGCCTCAAATAGTAGTATTTGATTTCAATAGGCTGACAGATTATTCGCTAAATAAACTAAATGTGGACTTGCAGAAAATCAATATGCAAACGAAGAAAGCAGCTTTTCTACCTGCGGTTAACTCATTTGCCCGTTTTGGAAATCAATCTTATGATGAGGCATTTTCCAACTCGTTTAGTAACTGGAAAGATTATTCGTACATAGGCGTTTCGGTAAATATTCCAATTTTTAGTGGGATGAGGCGTTCCAGCCAAGTAAAGGAAAGTAAGCTGACTTATAAAAATGCTACTGAAAATCTCGAATTGGCCGAAAGTAGTTGCAAGCTCCGTTTCGACAATGCCGAAAAAAGCCTTTTGACTGCTTATAACAGCTATATGAGTAATAAGGACAACCTGGATTTGGCACAAAAAATCTATGACAAAACGAATCTGAGTTATCAGAAGGGAGCAGCGTCGATGAGTGATTTCCTCAGCGACGATACGGCATTGAAAAATGCTCAGACAAATTATATGAACAGCCTATTTTCCTACATGCTTGCCAAACTCGATTATGAAAAATCCAAAGGTACGCTGTCAATATTTTACAACCAATTAAAAACAACTAAATAAAAGTACATTATGAAACGTAAAGGTATTATAGCTGTAATAGCAGTGGGCGTCATTATAATAGTAGCCATGATTGGAGTATTGGCTTCTAATAAGCATAAAATAAACGAAGCTAAAAAACCGATTGACCGTACACAAGTTCCTGTAACCGTCACTTCATTTCAAGTCTTAGCCTCAAATTTTACAAGTCAAACCACACTCCCAGCCAAACTTCGCCCATTCGAAGAAGCGAATATTAGCGTCCAAACACCAGGTCTGATTAGTTACTTGAATATTGATCTGGGGAGTAAGGTTAGTAAAGGTCAGATTATAGGGTCCGTTGATACGAAAATAGCCAACCTGAATCTAAAATCGACATTACTGACCAAAAATAAACTAAAAGATGATTATAAGCGAGCCAAAGATTTATACGAAGGTAACGCCACCACAGAAGTGAATATGACCACTACCAAATATAATTACGATAACACTTCTGTTCAAGCGGAAATAATTAATCAACAAATTGAAAATGCTAAAATCATTGCGCCTATAAGTGGAATTATTACGGCACGTAATATTAAAGCAGGTGAATTTACCAATGCCGGTTCGGTCATTGCATCAGTGCTGAATATTTGTAAATTGAAAGCAACTGTATTTGTTGATGAAACCGAAGTGTATTTCATTAGCATGAATCAGCATGTTGACGTTGTTTCACCAATTTTTCCGGATAAAAATCTCACAGGGAAAGTGATCTATATAAGCCCGAGTGGTGACGACAACCACAATTATCAAATTGATATTGAAATAAATAATTCGCCAGAACTACTCAAAGCGGGCACTAACGTAAATGTATCGTTCAACTTTGAAACAAAACAAAATCAGATACTTATTCCCAAAAAAGCATTGGTCAACGACAAGAAACTGCCCTATGTCTATGTAATCACAAACAATATTGTCAGTGCCAGACAGGTGCAAGTAGGCATTTCACAGGGCGAGAGTATTGTGATTGTCAGTGGTCTGATGCCAGGTGAAAAAATTGTCGTTTCAGGTCAGATAAATCTGTCCGAAGGATCAAAAGTAAATGTAGTTAAACAATAATCTGGAAATATATGTCTATAACCGAATTATCCATAAAACGGCCACTGTTAATCACTGTCGTTTTTGTAGTGTTGATTCTCTTCGGAGTTTTAAGCTTTATGGGACTGAATTATGAATTGCTTCCCAAATTTGATGCAGGTGCTATCACCATCAACACGGTTTACCCGGGTGCTTCGCCAGAAGTGGTAGAATCGTCGGTAACAAAGCCCATTGAAGATGCTGTGTCAACGGTGGAAGGACTTGATATTATTACCTCACGTTCTATGCAAAATGCATCGGTAATTTTAGTTCAGTTGAAAACCGGAGTCAACGATCTAACTGCCCAACAGGATATTGAAAGGAAAATTAATCAGATAAAAGCCAATTTGCCTGATGATGTTCGGGATCCTGTTGTGAACCGCATGAGTAGTGATCAATTTCCTGTAATTAGCTTGTCAGTTTCGGCAGGGATGAACGATGCTGACTTATACAAACTGGTTGACAACGATATTATTCCTGTTCTTTCGAATGTTTCGGGTGTAGGGCAGGTTTCGTTGATAGGAGGAGTAGAAAGACAAGTTAATATTAAGCTAGATAATGATAAACTGAATGCTTACAAGATTCCTATCACACAGGTTTATCAAGCACTTAATGCTGCTTCAATTTCATTACCGGCAGGTAAAGTAACTTCTAATCAACAAGAGTTTGCTATAACTCTTAATGCTGATTTGAAAACCTCTGAAATGGTCAGAAATATTATTATCCGTGATAACAGCAATGGTAGTCGCGTATTATTGAAAAATATTGCTGACATATCAGACAATACCTCAACACCAGTTACTATTAATCGTATAAATGGTAAAAACGGTATTGGTATTCAGGTATATAAAACCAATACTGCAAATGCGGTGGATGTAAGCGAAGGTGTGAAAAAGAAATTTGATGAACTGACAAAACAATATAGCGTTCATCAATTCAAATACGAAATAGCTAACGATCAGTCCGTATTTACATTGGCTTCGTCCGATGCAGTAGTCGAAGACCTTATCATGGCCATATTAATTGTAAGTTTTGTGATGTTACTTTTCCTACACAGTGCCCGCAGTTCGATGTTTGTGCTGGTTGCCATTCCGTCAGCAATGATTCCAACTTTTATTATGATGTATCTCTTTGGATTCTCTCTAAATATGATGACGTTGATGGCACTTTCGTTAGTTGTTGGTATTTTGGTTGACGATAGTATCGTTATTCTCGAAAATATTTTCCGTCACCTTGAAATGGGGAAAAATAAAGTACAGGCAGCCCTCGATGGACGTAATGAAATCGGTTTTACTGCTGTGGCTATTACGATGGTCGATTTAGTAGTATTTATACCGATGGCAATGACCACAGGGCTTGTTGGAAATTTAATCCGTCAGTTTTCACTGGTGGTTGTGTTCTCCACGCTGATGAGTCTTTTTGTTTCATTTACGCTTACACCGCTTTTGGTTGCTAAATTTGGCAAGCTAACTCATTTGACCAAAAATACCTTATGGGGTCGAATTAATCTGGGTTTTGAAAATATTATTGATACGATAAAAGACTATTATGCAAAAATACTAGGCTGGACATTGAATAACAAACGCTATTTATTCATAGCGGTAATCGTTTTAATGGTAGCCACTGTTGCACTTGTTCCTACTGGTTTTATCGGTTCGGCATTTATTGGAACAACAGATACCGGACAAATCAGTCTGAAAATCGAACTTGCGTCGGATGCCTCACTGTACCAAACCAATCAAGCGCTCCGCGAGGTAGAAAAGGTCGTTCTTGCTCATCCCGAAGTGAAAACTGTTTATACACTGGTGGGAACTCAAACAGGTATGATTGGTTCGACCAATAGCAATAACTTGGGGCAGATTGACTTGACATTAACGGATAAAAAAGATCGTGAGATTCGCATAGAACAATTCGGTCGTGTAATTAGGGATGAATTGGAAAGCAAGATACCTGGAATAAAAGTAACAGCACAACCTGGTACCATTACAGGTTCTTCAAATACACCGATACAGGTTGTGGTCAAAGGCACCAATTTAGATTCGGTAAAGCGAACTGCTGCTGTGATTAAAGAAATTGTTCGCACTACACCTGGTGCCGATTATGTAGCCTATTCCACTTCGTCGGATCGCAAACAAATAAAAATTGAACCCGATCGAAACAAAATTAGTGCTATGGGATTTACAGTTCAGGATGTATCGCAGTATGTAAATCTTGCTTTCAACGGAAACGATAAAGTGCAATTGAAAGAGGCCGGAAACGAATACACTATTGATATGCAGATTGACAACCAAAACAGTCAAAATATTGATAACGTACGAAATATGATGGTGGTAAACAAATCAGGTAAAGTTGCCCGCTTAAGTCAGCTGTCAGCTGTTGAAGAAATTTCAAGCCCTACTGTATTGCAACGCACTGGTCGAATGCCTTCTGTCACTATTACTTCTTCTACTGTTGGTCGTCCGTCGGGTTCTATTGTGGCCGATATTGACAAAAAAATAACAGCAGCACACATTCCGTCTACGATTTCGATTGAATATATGGGTGATGCCAAAAATCAGAAAGAAGCTTTTGGAAGTTTAGGGGCAGCGTTATTTATTGCTATCCTGCTGATATATTTCGTGATGGTAGCCCTGTACGAAAGCCTTATTTACCCTTTCGTTGTGTTGTTCTCAATACCTGTTGCTACTATCGGGGTGTTTTTAGCACTCGGATTGACTATGAATAGTTTGACTATTTTTACACTGAGCGGACTTATCATGTTACTAGGTCTGGTAGCTAAAAACGGTATACTGATTGTAGACTTTGCTAACCACCTAAAGAGTCAGGGAGTTCCGCTTTTCGAAGCATTGATTGAAGCGGGTAAAGAACGGTTACGTCCGATAATCATGACAACACTTGCCATGGTTTTGGGTATGTTGCCTTTAGCACTGTCGCAAAGTCCGGGTTCTGAAATGAAAAATGGTATGGCTTGGGTTATTATCGGAGGACTAACAAGTTCATTACTATTTACTTTATTGTTAGTTCCTAGCGTTTATATGGTTGTAGAAAGAATCAAAATGAAAATTTCCAAGAAAAATTTAGTCCAAGATAAGCCAGTGGATGTGAAACACTCAATATAAATGCGAAATGTTTATTGCTATAAAAATGCCATTAACTACTTAATTATCTTACTAGTATGACAATAGGTTTATTCGCAATAAAAAACTGAAAGCTAGGTCTGTCTTTTTTATAAATGATTCTTTTAATCTTTAGGAAATATCTATGATATCGAAACCTGACGAGAATGAATAATCAGGGATATTCAATTCATACATTAATAAAACCCGTAGTGCATTTGGCTCAGAATACCTGTAAAGCACATTGGTGTTTATTTTCACTATTTTTTTAGTATAACAAAGACTTTAGGCTTATAGACTTTTTCAATAAAGTCAGATAATAATAGCTTTATTGGAAAAATTTGATTCCAAAAAGACAGAATATAGAGAATCGATGGTACGAAATAAACGTGTTATTTGGTGAAAAGTGCTCCACAGCTACTTAAATCCCAAATGCACTACGGGTTAACTGATATTATTTTAAATAATGTAAAATAAAAGACAATATAGTTTTAAATAATAGTTATTTCGAAAACATCTATTTATAAAAAAAAGAGTTCACATTAAAACAGTATAAAGTATGAAAATATCATTAACCTATTTGTTTTGCATTGTATTATTTTTCAGCAACATGCGTGCGTACTCTCAGGACTTTTATGGCTCAAAAACTTTGACCGAAATTAGGAATGATGAATTAGTTGAGATGAAAACACTTAAAAATAGTTTTGCTATTGGACTACAATGTGGATATTTCGGACTTTTTTCATTTGCTAAAGCAAATGAGTACTCAAGTAATGTTAGAATTGGTGATTATCATAATCAGTGTAATCTGAATATTGAATACTATCCATCTGAAAAATCAGCCGTACTACTCACTGTTGGTTTATTTCTTATTTCTAAAGAAACAAACATCGATAATATCTCGTGGACAGATGGTGCAGGTATTGGTGGAATTGAAGTGCAGGGAAGTGGAAAAGGGGGTGCAGTTATACCTGTAACTCTCAGAATAAAAAGAACACTTTCAGGTGGGTTAGTTCGCCCATATGTATCCCTGTCATCGGGTTTCACATATATCAAAATTGGATCTGGAACAGGTAGCGGAAGTATATATGGAGTAGATAAAAACATCGATTATCAGTCTGCATTTAAATTTTGTTGGTTATTGGGTTCAGGAATTCAAATGAGAATGGGTAAAGTAGTTCGGCTCGATTGTGGGCTAAATTATTATGGGACCCCTCACATTTCTCCAACAATTGGAGGCATTAATTCATATTCAGGCCTGTATCTTTTGGAGGTGTGAGTTTTGTAATAAACCACAAAAAATAAGAAGTATTTGCGTGTTAAATTAATAATTACATTTTTGTTGAACCTATTTCGTAAATTAAAAGAGTATGCTTTTTCGCCAAACAACCGAATATAAACTTTACCTGAGAAAACTTAAATCAAAAACAGTTAAATGTATAAAGATTCCTTTAATCACAGTTCTATGTGTATTTGCTGCTGAAAATGCCGAGAGCCAGGAGCTAAGTCCACTTGCACTTTCATTCAATAGATTTTCGAATGAGCACTCAGACAAACCATTATTGAGTAATGCAAATTTGTCAGTTAATTTTCCGTATTATCACGATAGCACATTTGTGGCTCTTGTTGGATTAAATATACGATACTACAATTATCAACTGCCTGAAGATTCGTTAATGAATTCACATTCGTTCTATGCATTTTCAATACCCTTTAAAAGTATTTTAAAGTTGTCTGAAAATAAAATACTAACAGTACTTTTTGAACCGTGTTTAAGTTCTGACATGAAGGGTATTAGTAATGATGATTTTCAATTTAAGCTGTTGGAGCTTGAAGAAGAGTATAACGAAGATATAGCCGAAAAACAAGCCCGATATGATGCTGCACTGAAAGTTGTTGAAGATAAAGAAGCTGAAAAAGCTAAACCTACCGCAGCACAAATCAAGGCATTGAAATCTGCTAAAGCAAGCCTTGACAAACTTACTGCCGAAAAAGAAGGCAAAGAAATAACAGCGCAAGAACAGGCCGAAAAAGAAAGCAAAGCCATTGATGCAGTTGAAATAGAATTGATTACAATGCTGCAAGACCCCGAACTGCGAAAACGCTATTTCTCGGTTGTGGAAATGGAAGAGTTGGAAGAAAATGAGTTTAACCTTAATATCCCTCGTTATGTTGATACGTTTGAGCCCGAAGAGGAGATTAATTTAGCACAAGCTATTGAGGAGTTTAAAACAGTTTTAAAAACGGAAGAAAACATTCACCAAAAACTTCAAAACCTCTTAGTGTTTTAATATGGAAAATATTGGTCAATACATAACTAAATATGTAAAAGGTAAAACGCCAAAGCAATTATTTGAGCAACAAATTAATGGCTCAGAGCCATATTTGTCGCCTGATTATTTGAGAAATAAAGCCAATCCTGAATTTTATGGCATACCTACAACTAAAACAGTCCAAGTTGAAGATGGTGAGGTTATTGTTTTATGGGACGGTAGCAATGCCGGTGAAGTCTTTGTTTCAAAAAAAGGAATTCTGGCTTCTACAATGGTGAAACTTGAATTTGACAAAGAAGAACTTAGTAAGGATTATTATTCATATTCATTTCAATACTTGGAGTATTTTATAAAAGCCAAAACTGCTGGTTCAGGAATACCACACGCTGATAAAGGAGTGATAAAGAGATTAAATTTCTTTAAACCACCTAAACCCGAACAAACCGCGATAGCCACAATCCTTTCAAAAGTAGATGAAGCAATTTTGGCTACTCAAAACAGCATTAAAGCTGCCGAAAAACTCAAGAAATCATTAATGCAAAATCTACTCTCAGGTAAACTCAAACCCGATGGTACTTGGAGAACTGATGAAGAGTTCATTATGACTAAGATTGGTTTATTACCTAAAGATTGGCAGGTTAAAACAATAAAAGAAATTTGCACGCAAGTAACTGATGGTGAACATACAACTCCCGAAAGATCGGACAGTGGGTTTTATTTATTATCTGCAAGGAATATAAAAAACGGTTATTTAGATTTGTCCGATGTTGATTATGTGCCTGAAAAAGAACTAAAAAGAATTCAAAAAAGATGCAATCCGATATCAGGAGATATTTTAATCTCTTGTTCTGGAACCATTGGAAATGTTTGTATAGTGCCAGAAGGATTAAATGCAGGAATGGTTAGAAGTGCAGCCTTAATTAAACTAAAAAAAGAGGAAATAGAACCCGATTACTTAGAATTAATTCTTCAATCAGATCCACTTCAAATCCAAATGAAAATTTCTGTTGCCTCTTCAGTACAGGGAAATATCTTCCAAGGTGCTATTAAGAAGCTACGCATACCATATCCACCTTTAAAGTCAGAGAGGGATAATATTTCTAATCAGATAAAGTCCGTGATGAATTATGCGAATGAAAAACAAACAAAAGTTCTCACACTTAAACGTCTAAAAAAGTCACTCATGCAAAACCTGCTTACAGGTAAAGTGCGAGTGGATGTAGAAAAAATTTTAGAGCTATGCCGAGAGAAATAGAGAATCTTGATATTAAAGTCAAGTTACTACGTGAGTATCTTATAAACGGAGGTGTAGAAAAGATAAAAAACAACCCAGAACTTGTTTATGATTTATTTAATATCAAAAGCGATGCAGATGATAAGGTGAATCCTGATACAATTACACCACGTGTTAATGCATTTATGTTAGCTATACTTGGGTCGCATTCAGTTCCACCTGTTTTTGTTGAAAGTCAGAAGTCGGAATACAAATCTACATTACAAAAATCTCTATGTTTTGATCAAATAAATATCGATACTGAAGAACAATTTGATGCTATCTACGAAGAATTTAAAAATAAAACAGATTTTCTCTTTAGAGGTCAGGGAGAAGCAAAATGGAGATTATATAGTACATTACAGCGAAAGTTGATAGAAGACAAACTATTAGACACTGAGCTTAGTTATCAAGAATTCCTGATAAAGTTAGTAGAAAATGGGAAAGCTAAATATGAAACTGAAATTCAGGATATTTTAAATGCTTATCATATCGATGCAACAAATGACGTATCTGTATTAAGTTACCTCCAACACCATAAATGCCAAACGCCTTTGTTAGATTGGACTTATAGTTTTGGGAATTCTCTTTTTTTTGCTCTTGAAGGAATCACAAACTCAGAACCCAAAAGAGAGATAGATGAATATTTCAGTGTATATTATTTAGAAGAGGAGCAATTTGAAGGCTCTAACTTAGTAAAACTTTTATCTAATTCATTTCAGGAATTATCAGAAGAAATGAAAATAGCAATGATAGAAAAAATTGCAGGTGTAGATGACGCAAAAAAACTAGAAATGAAAGAACGGTTTAAAAATGCCGGTTTTATTGATTATTCAAAAATACAAGGAATTGGATTTCTTGAAGAACAAGCCAAGACAAATAAGTTATTCCAATTTCCATGTCCAATAATATATTTTAGTGATTCTAATCAAGATGCAAATTTCATATTTTCAGTTTCAAACAATGCAAACATAAAAAATCAACAAGGAGTTTTTATGTTTAATTCCAGTCCAACGAAACCCATGGAAATGGTTGCGGAGGAGTATTATAAACAAACTGAAGAAGCAAAAGAAACACCAGATTATGCTTTTTGCAATTGTTTTGACATAAAGAAAGAACTTGCAGGATATGTACTCGCAAAACTCGAAGCAGATGGAATAACAAGAGAATTAATATATCCAACTGCTGATGTAGATGCAAGTGCTATTTACGAACAATCAAAAGAAAATAAATAAAATTTTACTATGAAACCACCCTGGACAAAACAAGAAGTTTATGATTATTTTGATGCCTTTTTACAAACAAGTATTATAGGCAATGATAGTTACATAACAGATAATCCCGGAATCTTTACTGTCGCAAACCTTGATGCATGTGTCATGGCTTTTGTTGATAATCCCGATGAAGGTGATCGTAATTTTGATGAAAAGTCAAAAGATCAGTTTTCAAAATCACCTAAAGAGGTTCAGGAGGTATTTGCCCATTTCATTTGGCTCTGGGGGTTATCCACTTCCGACATGAGAAGTTGGGGCAAAAAAAGTGCTGTAACAAGGTTTATCGGAGATGATTATAACGATACACTTAAAAACATTTATGTAGATGGTGGCATTGGTTCGGCTGGTCAGAGACATAAACTAAACAAAGCATTTGAAATCGCTTATCTACTTCTACTTTTCAGAGATGTAAAACGGAATTTAGAGGCTAATAATTTGATTGATATTGCTTCTATAAAGAAATATACAGAAACACTTTGTAAAGAGCTTTATTATAACAATAAAGCCACTACAGCTACAACAGACGAGAAGCTAAGAATTGCAGGGAATTCATTTCTTGCCATGCACCATATACTTCTACATTTGTGTGACCCTGAAAAATACGAGGCTATTGCAGCTCAAAAACACAAGAATGCAATAATTGAAACTTTCTTCAGCCTTATAGATGCTGAAAATACGGATGGTCTCTACGACGATATTGATGAAACTATATATGCAATCAGGAAAGAGCTTGATGAGTTTTTCGGATATGAAGTGAGTTTTTACGAAGAGGAAATTCAGGCAGCTTGGAACTTTGGCGAAAGTAAAGATGATGTTTCTGAGGTAACTCTTTTTGAATACAAAAAAGCCATGGTTTTTTATGGTCCTCCGGGAACTTCAAAAACATATTCTGCGACCCGATTAGCTGAATTGCTTATTACGAAACATTACTTTCGGAACAAGCACAGCATAAAAGAATACTTTGAAGATACTCAAAAGATTTTTGATGGTCATATACATAATCTACAACTGCATAGTAATTATAATTACGAAGACTTTATTGCAGGTATGCACATTGAAGATAAAAGTAGTGTAGTAAAGCCGGGCTATCTTTTAAATCTGATTGATGAGATAAAAAATGATACTCTTCCTCATATTTTAATTTTAGATGAAATAAACCGTACAGATATTTCGAGACTATTTGGTGAACTGTTTTCGGCTTTGGAGTATCGCAATAAGAAAATAAAACTTTCTATTGGCGATTTAGAAATTGCTCTACCTGATAACCTGTATTTTATAGGTACAATGAACGAAATAGACTTTTCATTGGAAAGAATTGACTTTGCATTGCGTAGAAGATTCTTGTGGCAATTTAAAGGTTTCGATAGAGATATATTATTTCATATGATTCACCGGAAAAACAATGACTTGAAAACAAATATCAATGAAAATGATATAGATACTTTTATTAATCGTTGCGATAAATTAAACAGAGAAGTTTCTGCTATGCCTGAGTTGGGTGAAAATTATCAGATTGGTCATACATTTTTTGCAGAAATAGTGGATATTTTCAAAACTGTAAAGGGGATTCATTCTGGTCGGTTAAACTTCTTGGTTCAACCTGCCAATATCTTGTGGAAAATTAGTATAATGCCTATTTTACAGGCTTTTCTTGGCAACATGGATGCCGATTCTAAAAGAGAAAAAATAGCCGAATTACAGAAGGTATTCATTAATGGCTGATACATACAGACATATTGAGGCTTATGATTGTTTGGCGTTTGATAATGAAACGGCAACAGCCAATGTCTTGCAGGAGTTTATACAATCACAAAGTAAAAATGTGTTTTATTTTTCTTCAGACTATAAAGCAGATGATGATTCTAAGTTAGCTGAATACGATTACCGTAATAATTGTTGGATAGCTGGCAGATTTGTTGGTGAGGCTGTTTTCAATTATAATCAAATAGATTACAAAATAACTATTAAGCCACGATTTGGAGAAAAAATGTTGTTCCGAATGTTGGAAGAGATTTTCAATATTAAGATTACTACTTCGGCAAGTGACACAAGTAAAAGTGTTGAATGGCAACATTATATTAAAAGAATTATTGCATTTATTTGGCTGCAAAAATTAGCGAATGCAAACTTACACGGTGTTTCCAAAGTTCAGGTAAAGAAAATTCATATTGGAGAGTCTATCAGAGGTCGCTTAGACGTTCGTAAATCTATGAAACCTCTATATAGGAGTAGTGAAGTGGTTTCTTCTTATCGGGAAAAGCATATTGATGCTACTATTGCTCAAATTATATTTCAAGCAAATCAAATTCTCAAATCAGATTTTGATATTGGAAAAATAAACATACCTGATTCAGCACAGGAAGCTGTAAATCAGGTCAATACTGTAATCCAGAATAAAGTACATATTAGTGAAAGTGATTACAAAAATATCCGATACAATGATATTTACATGAGTTGGAAACCGTTGGTCGATTTATCTTGGGATATAATCAAACGCAAACAATTTAGTTTAAAACAGGATAAATCGAAAAAGGGTTTTGGGTTTTTTATTGATATGGCAGAGGTTTGGGAGCAGTATCTAAGAGCAATACTTAAGAAGAGACTTTTCCCATACGGTTGGCGTTACAAGAACGAAAAACAAATTGCCTATAAGAATTATTTTTTTCAACGAGAATTAATACCGGATTTGGTTTTTCAGAAAGAAAATGAAGTTGCAGTCTGGGATGCAAAGTATAAAAGAATGATGGGTAGATATTTTGACGTCGATCGATCAGATTTTTTTCAAATCCATACATATATTCAATATCAACTAAAGCATAAAACAGTCAAAGCAGCAGGACTGCTTTATCCAATTTCTACAACTCCAAACTTTGAGAATTACAAAAGTCCATACCTTATAACTGAGGACGGTTTTAAACTCAATTTTTCGATTGATGGTGTGGAATTGTCTGAAAAAGAAGAAAACGAAAATCATAAGAAATTTGAGACAGATTTTGTAAACCGAATAATCAATAGCATACTATAATATGGGTAACTTATCAGAACTAAAAGGGGTTGAAAGACCGGTTACGGAATGGATTAGTAAAATGGGTTGGACTTTCAAAACCAACAAGGAATTGGGCGTGTACAATCGTCCGTTTTCAAATCCAATTATTGAGCAAATTTTGTTGGAACATACGATAAAATTCAATAAAATTGACATTGCTGATGCAAAAAGAGCAATAGAAATTTTATTGCAGAATATCAACAACCCGACTCCCATACTCGGCAATGAGGCCTTTTTGGATAAGTTAGCCCAAGGCGTAAACATTTCGGTTCGCGATAACGATATTACCGTTCAGTTTATCGATTTTGAAAACATCTGGGAAAACGATTTTATCGTTACAAACCAATACTGGGTACAAGGTTACAAAATGGTGAAAACCGATATTGTGCTTTTGGTGAATGGTATTCCCTTAGTGCCTATCGAGGCCAAACAAAGAGCACGTAAAGGCACAAACTGGATGGAAGGTGTACGGCAATTCTCTACTTATGACCAACGTGCCGACCGCTTTTTCATGTGTCATGTCTTTGGCGTTGCCTGTAATGGTCGCATTACAAAATACGGAATCCCCGGAGCTTCCGCTTCCTACTTCAATGAATGGAAAAGTACAGTAATCGATACTTCTCAATCAAATCCAATACTTGACCCTCTAAATGACTTGTGCCGCACCTATCAGGATGAAAAAGATGGACTTTGGAACTTCGATGTAGATCGTCTACCTAATGGAGAAGTGTTGGAAAGAATGAAGCTGGGAATTGTTGGATTATTACAACCGGCACGAGTGTTGGATATTTTGCAGCACTTCTTGGTATTCGAGCGCACCGAAGGAAAAATAATAAAGAAAGTAGCTCGTTACCAACAACTCCGGGCTGCAAACAAAATTGCAGACCGAGTAATTAATTCAGACCTCAAGCAAGGGGTTATTTGGCATACACAAGGTTCAGGTAAGAGCTTGACCATGCTTTATACTGCATACAAATTACGTCAGGCAAAAGAATTGAAAGACCCAACTATTTACATTGTTGTTGACCGCAAAGATTTACGAGAGCAAATTGGTGGTACTTTCGACGATTGCGAATTTCCAAATGCTCGCCCGATAAATAACATTGGTGATCTCAAATACGTCATTAAAAGAGCACCGGCAGGTGTTTTTATAACCACTGTTCAGAAATTCAATGAACTTGGTAATGTGCAGGATTTAAGGGATAATGTAATCGTTCTGATTGACGAAGCTCACCGCACACAATATGGCGATTATCAAATGGAATTACAGGCAGTATTGCCCAATGCCAAACGGTTTGCCTTTACAGGCACACCTATTCCAAAAACGCATCAGGAGTTTGGTATTGTTCGCAAAAAAGGAGAACACGAATACTATTTAGACCGCTACAGCATTCAAGATTCTATTGACGATGGAGCAACAAAACCTATACGTTATACATTTGGTCCTATTGAATGGTTTTTGGATAAAGACAAACTAAAAGCCGGTTACGATGAAATTACTGAAGATTTAAACGAGGAAGAAAAACGCCTTGTTGAAAAACGAGTACAGGCTTGGAAAGTCTTTTTGAAACACCCCGACCGTATTAATACACTGGCTAAGGATATTGCTGTCGATTTTCGTGAGATGATAGAACCACAAGGGTACAAAGCTCAATTAGTAGCTTGTGATAAAGAAGCCTGTGTACTTTATTACAATGAGTTACTCAACTACTTTGATCGTTCTGAAATTGCTATCGTATTCTCTACAGGAGCTTATGATGAAGGAGAACGTTATGAGTTGTTCAAAGACCATTACAAAGAAGATGCTGAACGCAAACGGGTAATAAAACAATTCAAACGCAGATTAACAGAGGAAGAGCTTAGTTTGGGTAATAACTTGAAAGTGCTTATTGTATGCAATATGTTACTGACTGGCTTCGATGCCCCAATTGAGCAAACAATGTACTTAGATAGTCCGCTTCGTGACCACAATCTGTTGCAAGCCGTTTCGCGCACCAACCGCCCTTATGATGACAAAATAACCAAGCTATCCAAAGAATTTGGTCGGATTGTTGATTATGTGGGTGTTTTCCAAAACTACAAAGAAGCACTGAATTACGAGCCGGAGGATATTGTCGAATTTGAAGATGTTGAAAGTCTGGTGGCTACTTTCCCTAAAGTGTTGAATCATGCCTTTAAACCTTTTGAAGAAATTAAATTAGAAGATTCGTATGAATGCTCAATGGCAATCGTCCGCAGACTTACTGAAATTGACCACGGAAAGTTTGAAAATAATTATAAGGAAGTAATTCAACTTTGGGAATCAATTTCACCAAATCCGGCATTGCGTGAACATAAATTAAAATACCTGTGGTTAAATGAGATTTATGAAATCTATTTAGAAGAGTTCAAACGCATAAGTTTCGATGCTGAAATATATGCTGCCAAAACAAGAAAGCTCATTCATGAAAGTGCTAAACTGATAAATTTCAAAGGACATTTGCCTGAAATTATTATTGATTCTGATTATCTCAATAAACTAAAAGACACAAAACTTGATCCTTCGGATAAAGCTGAGAAAATCATTCGGGATATTGAAACCGTTATTCGTCAAAATGAAGTGAATAGTGCCATTTATGTTGAGTTCCAAAACCGATTAGATCAACTTATCAAACAAAAACAAGAACAGAGTCTGGCAATAGAGGAGATACTTATTCAACTTGATTATCTCAATAAACTAAAAGACACAAAACTTGATCCTTCGGATAAAGCTGAGAAAATCATTCGGGATATTGAAACCGTTATTCG
>Ga0183099_1000460_pt1 | contig 30307 bp, 26 predicted proteins | sample Biomet1_FD_127788 | JGI IMG/M metagenome (GOLD analysis project Ga0183099, IMG submission 127788) | Microbial communities from bioreactor (seeded with anoxic lake sediment) at LBNL, California, USA - Biofuel metagenome 1 | ecosystem: Engineered > Bioreactor > Anaerobic > Unclassified ...
GAAATCGCGCACTACTTCTTTCCCAAATGCAAAACGCCGTATGCTTGCATTACTGTTCGGTAATATCATCATGGGGCTTGCTATGAGCATGCTTCGTCTAAGCCTTTTTGGCAACGACCCATTTTCCTGTATGAACCTTGGTTACAGTAACATATCAGGTTTGAGCTTCGGGACCTGTATCATTTTATTCAATTGTGTACTCATCATCCCTGTTCTGCTGTTTGAACGGAGCTATATCCAAATTGGCACGCTGGTCAACATGTTTCTTCTCGGTCCGTTTTCTGATCTTTGGTACGACCTATTGCTCATCTTGTTTGGCCGTACAGAGCTTCCACTTAGCATACGCATTGCCTTACTTGTTTTTGGCGTAACCATTTCCTGTTTTGGGGCCTCCCTCTACATCTGCGCAAAACTTGGCATGGGCCCTTATGATGCAATCGGCTGGATTATCGTTGCCCGCAGCGGACAAAAATTCAAATTCCGTTATGTGCGCATGTGCATAGATTTTATTGCGGTCTCCATTGGTTTTACCTTTGGCAGCATCGTCGGTCTCGGCACGCTCACCATGGCTTTTTTCACAGGGCCTTTGATCTCTTTTTTCAACAACAAAGTAAATATGCGCCTCATTTATCCAAACGAGCCCCAAGCTATGGATCAAGTCTTGTAAAAATTCTCCGTATATTCACCCCTTCTTATAGGCAGCTCGTAAACTTTGGCTGTCTCGCGAATCGCAGGCAACGGGTTCTTCTTTTTTATTGGGCCTGCCATTTCCTCCGATGATTGCCACAATAATCAAGAGTACGCCAAGCCACTGCAATGGTGTCACCTTCTCTGCCAGAATAAAAAAAGACATGGTCACCGCCATAGGCAGTTCTGAGGCTGATAATATCGTGCCCAAAGCCGGCCCTACATGTGGAAGCCCAATCGAAAAGAGCAACGGCGGCAGAGCCACACCAAAAAAACCCAAAACAAGTCCGTAAGGAAACAGTGTCCCCATCACGGAAGCGTCCAGCAAGAAACTCGGCGGAAACAGTATAGAGATAACCAGTAAACCACCTGTAGACAGCAACGCACTTTTCAACACAGGCGGTGCGTCTTTTTCCACCGATCCACTCAAAAAAATAAACGATGTATACGTAACGGCAGAAAGAAGTCCCAAAATCATTCCCTGCCACGAAAAATCTCCCGTCTGCCCCAAAGCGATATTAGCGGCCAAAACAGAACCAATCAACAACACTGCAATAGAAATAAGTTTACGGCGACTCGGCTTTTTCTTATTGAATACCCATTCAAAGATTGCTCCAACCCAAACAAATTGGAACAAAAAAATGATGGCAAGGGAGGCATGCAAGGTCTGCAGCGACTGATAATAAAGCAGTCCTGTAAAACCAAACGGAATCCCAGATGCCAAAATCTTCACGACTTGCCGCCACGAAAGTCTTTTCTTTTTCGTGAACAACACCAAAAGCCATATGAGAACTGTGCCAAAAAAATATTGGCCCCCAGTCACCTGCGTCGGCGTAAGTCCCACCCGATACGCAAGTTTTACAAACGTCGATAAGGCTCCATAACAACAGCCTCCTAAAAAAACAATAAATGTATACTGCCAGTTTTTCAAAATATTCCTCTCCTTTTCCACGCAAAAAAGCCACACAATTATATTAAGCAATAATTGTGTGGCGAAAATAGAATCTCTCTAGAAAAATCCACATCCAAGACGGTTTTATTATTTAATTTCGAAGTATAGTATAAAATCATTTATGTAAATTGTCAAGTTTATAGGCATAAAACTGCACGTATAGATAGCAAAGCATTTATGACAAGGATTTTCTTTGTTGACGGACTTTTTCCTGCCAATCCATGTACGAATCCTGAATGAATTCATGAATAAGATAGGCTGGCTGCAACTTTTGCACCAGCCTTTTTGCTGCATCCGTACGGAATGGTTGATGCTGATCCACCTGCAAAATATATTCCATGATTTCATTCCATTGCAAAGGATTTCTCAGTTCTTTAACTGCCATCATTTTCTTTGTATATTGACCTGATAACGAACAATGCAAATGCATTCCTTGAATCTTTTTTTGTAAAGACCCCAGCTGCCCCGTTAACGAAAGTATATACGCTACTGCTTCTGTCTCGGTTTTAAGCTGCAAGTTCGTATTCATCAAATGCCCTGTATCGAGCATGAACCCGGTATTTGCATGTGAAATATTTTCCAATAAAATCGTTGCATGATGCGGATTGCAAAAGGTCAGACCCGGCCACCATAGATTTTCAAATAAAAGCTGGCAAGTCTCCGGCAAGTCTACAGCTATTTCATTGACGAGTTGTGCCGTCGCTTTGATGACTTCTTCACTTGTATAGGCAAAGCGCCTTGCATAAATTTCAGAAGATCGAACATTAGACACATGAAAAACGACATATTCTGCCTTGCAAGCGACTGCCTGTCTAATATTTTCACGCCATTTTTCAAGCCAAGCGTCGCGCGTATTGCCACCGTATTCTTCCTCGATAGCTGCCTCAGTACCAAATGTCTCTAAAAGCGCATTTTGATTCCCCCGCCAAAAATCGAGCCAATCCGGCCAAAAGCGCAAATGCACGCCTCTAACATACCTCGCCGGGTGCAGACGCTCATTCCAAGGTCCACAGAGCATCAACTCTACCCCAGCCAAGTTTTCTTGCCGTAAAAACTCCACCAGCACTTCGCCTCTTCCTCGCAGCAGATTCTCCGTATCAAAGCTCGCATTCGACAAGTTCACTAGTTCAAGCATATTTTCACCCCTATTTCATTTTAAATTTAATGGTAACCGTTGTCATGCACCGAACTGCATCGCCATATCCATCAAATGCTGGCGAAAAATGATAGGTATATGCCGCATCACTGGCAGCTTGATCCATTTCCATATAACCAGAAGAACTCACGACATCCACACTTTCTACATTTCCTTCTTTTGATATGGATAATTTAAGGCGTACCGCACCTTCAATGTTTTCTTGATGCAAAGTTTCAGGATATATAGGTGGCGAAGTACTCAGCAGTTTGGGTCTTGTCTTTGGTCCTTGTGCTTTGCCTGTGCCATTTTCTTCATTCCCTGACCCATTACGCATGCCAGAAACATCGCCGCTGCCACTACCACCTCCAGGTCCATTGCCCTTGCTATTTTCATTAACTGCTACAGAGGCTTTCCCCTTACCACTCGTATCTGACGTTTCTGTTGGCGTCTTTGCATTTGTTGTTTGCTGCTCTCTAAAGACTTTTTGCATTTCAGGCACCTGTGTGTATTCTTCCATAATCTTCGGCAAATTCGTTTTTTCAGGCAAAACAATCGAATCAGCTGCCAAAGTCCCGGATCCATCAGCACCTGCCATTTCTTTTGCAGCCTGCGCCACCACATCGGCATCGTAAATTTCAACTACAGTTTTATCTTTAGGCTTAATTGCCTTAAAAAACAGACCTGTAGATGCAACAAGGAAAAATACCATTATATGAAGCAGGATGGAAATTGCTGCCGCTTTATATTTTGTTTTTTTATCGACAAACATTTCTCTTACCTCCCCGTATCCGCAGCTAATGCGAACCGCTGGATTCCCGCCCCTTTGAACTTATCCAACAGACCAATGACCATGCCATAGTCCATACCTTGATCGGCCCGCAAGACCAGCGCAAACTTTGGATTTTTCTTATTCTCTGCCTGGGCTTGCAAAATCAGGCTTTTTTCATCGATTGCTTTGTCTTCAAGCCATAAAGATCCATCTTTTTTCAAGGTGACAAGATATGTTGCATTCATCTGTGTCTGTGCATGTTCTGCTTTCGGCATGTCGACAGCGACAGTCTTCATATTTACCATATACAAGGTGCTGAGCATAAAAAACACCAACAAGAAAAACATGATGTCGATCATGGGAATGATCATCACTTCGGGCTTTTCAAAGCGACGGCGGTCACGCAATTTCATGGCATGACACTCCCTCTGCGATTTCGATTGTTTCCGTAAATACCGCAGGATGCAGCTCGGCAATAGAAAAGCACTGTTCCATATCTGTTATGATTGCATCGATACGCTGCGAAAAATACGCATGCACAGCTAAGGATATGATTGCAACACATAGGCCCATAGCTGTCGCAATAAGAGCTTCCCCGACTCCACCGGTTATGGCTCCGGCTTGTCCGGCATCGAGATTGAACACACTAAACGAGGATATCATCCCGCTGATTGTTCCTAAAAGCCCTAAAAGAGGTGCCATTGTCACAATAACACTCAAATAATATAAGTATTTTCGCAGTCTCGCCAAAATAATTCCCGATTGCATTTCAAAATACGTCCCGATTTGCTCCGGTCGCAGTGTTTGTGCCGACAAAAGAAGTTCCGGTAAATCTCCTGATGTAGTTTTCGCCAATTCCATGGCTTTAGCCATGTGGTTCGCCTTTAGCAGAGTGTAAAAATTCTCAGCAAAAGCTCTTCCGGCATCGACTTTATGAAAATACATCCCTCGTTCAATCGCAATAGTGACAACGATCACAGAACAAAAGACCAACACATACATCACAATGCCGCCTTTATGAAAAATCCCCCATGCATTCATAAGATATTCCATATAAAAATCCTCCTCCATAAAACAAACAACAACAATATCTTTATACCATCAATCCACTATGGTTAAACAGCAATTTTTGATTAGGTATTTAAACGACAATTTTTCCTGAGCAAGTACAAAAAATACGGCGTTCCCAAAAAAGCTGTCATAATCCCCGCCCGAATCTCAATTGGTGGGCTAATTACCCGGCCAAGGCAATCGCAAAGGACAAGAAATGTACCACCTGCCACTATGCTTACTGGCAGCAATCGATAATGATCCGGTCCCACAAGAAAGCGCATCATATGCGGCACAACCAGCCCGACAAAGCCGATATTGCCACTGATGCAAACGCCTGTCGCCGTAGTCATCGAAGCGACGGCCAATAATACTAACCGATATGCCGTTACCGGCATGCCTACCGTTTTGGCCTCAATGTCACCTAACACCAGCACATTTAGCTGCCGGGCCATCAAAAACATAAGGATGAGACCTGCAGCAATCGGTCCGATCCCCAAAACTACATGATCCCAGCGCCGATAATCAAGGCTGCCGATTGTCCAAAATAAATATTGCTGCAGTTTTTGATTATCGATCATGGTCAAAATTCCAGAGGTCATGGCCGCTAAAAACATCCCGACAACAACTCCCGATAGCAATAAAGCCATTGCGGGGACCTTACCTTGACGCATTGCTAAAAAAACAGTGATGCATACCCCAGCCAAGGCTCCGGTGAAAGCACAAAAAGGCATATAAAACATACTTAGTTCCGTCAGTCCCAAAGCTATCGCCACAACAGCCCCAAAAGAAGCTCCGCTTGAAACGCCTATGATGCCAGGATCAGCCAAGGGATTGCTGAAAATTGCCTGCATGACTGCCCCAGACGCAGCCAAACCAGCCCCAACCAAAAAACCGACCAAAGTTCTTGGCAAACGGATGTAATACAATACTGCCACCTGTTCTGGCGTCAAGGCAACATCTTGATAAAACGGTAAATTTACCTGTTGGCACAAAAATGCCAATACATGCTCTACAGGAATCTCAATCTGCCCGAGTGACAAGGATGCTGTCCCTACAAGCAAAAAGGCACAGATTGCCAACAGTAGGATTTGCCAAAGAGACATTTTGCCGGTAAATTTTTCACACCATGCATTTATTCTCAACGGACTCCCCCCTCGCCTTTTTCCCTTCCATTTGCTTTGCTATCTTCTGCAAGGCGCTGTGCCTCTCATCGACTCGCATATCCTCGGTGAAAATCTCCAAATGACCTGTACGTGGGTTTTCTACTACTTTCACTTTAGTCTTATATGCATTTTGCAAATGCTCTTCTGTCAAAACTAACGCCGGCGCACCATCTGCCAGCAGTTTTTTATGTCCGACCAGCAATAACCGTGAGCAAAAACGAGCCGCCAGGCTCAGCTCATGAACAACCATAAAAATGGTTTTACCAACACTGCACAATTCCTGGCAAAGGCGAAAAATCTCCTCTTGATAAAAAATATCAAGCCCCGTTGCCGGTTCATCTAAAAAAAGCAATGGTGTTTGCTGTGCCAAGACCTTTGCCAACAGCACGCGCTGCTGCTGTCCACCAGAAAGCAGTTTAAACGGTGTATCTGCTAGATTCCAGACACCGGTATACTCCATACAAGCCTCTATAATATCCATGTCGGCTTTGCCTTCCTTTTGCCACCAGGCAAGGTATGGATATCGCCCCGCCAGCACAATATCACAGGCCCGATAGCCAAAGGAAACCGCCGTCTGCTGCTGTAAATAAGCTGCTTTACGGGCAAACTGCTTATCGGTAAAGCTTGAGATTGGCTCTCCTTCAATGTAAACAACACCACGTTTAGGCGTCAATAATCCACGCAAGGCTTTGAGCAATGTGCTTTTCCCTGCACCATTTTGCCCGATGATACCGACGAGCTCACCCTTTTGTGCCGAAAAGCAAATATTTTCAAGAACCATGCTATCCTTATAGCCAACAGATAGGTCTTGAACCGCTAAAACTTTATATTCCATATTTTACCTCGCATAGATTGTTTTGTTCCCAATCATTCATCTACCGCCGATAGATGGCAGTCAGCTGCTTGCTTGAATTCTTCCCCATAAGCGCAATAAGCGATTTCCTGAATACCATAGACGATGTCTTGTGAACAGTTGTAGATATATCCTTCACGCGGATTAACCAGCTGTTTTTGCTCGATAGCCTTCATTGTCTGCAGCGAAGGGTCTTGTATATAACTATTGCGAAAAGCTTCTATATCAAAGCTGCCGTGATTGTTATAGGTCGGCAAAAACAAGATATCCGGATTTATCGCGATAAGCTGTTCTTTACTCATGGTCTGCCCGGTTTTTATACCAATTTTTGCCATGCCGTTTATGACCCCGGCATTTTGACAAGCATCATCAAAGGCACAACCACTTCCTCCATAGGCTCCCATCAACGACAGCAGTACCACCGTTTTTCGCTTTTCTATCGGAATCCGATCTACTTTTTCTTTTATTTCCTGCTGTTTATCTGCCATCTTTTTGAGCAGCACCTCACCGCGCCGAGTTTCACCTACAGCCGCCGCCAACAAAGCGATCGTATCTTTTATTTCAATAATGCTTTTGGGGCCCTCACATACGACAACATTGAGACCAAGATCACGCAGTGCCCCGACACGTTCGAGATTCCCCCAATCCGGTACAATGACTAAATCCGGATGCAACGAAACGATTTCTTCAACCGATGGATTTCCGATCCTAGCAGGAATCTTAGCGACCAGTTCGGAAATATTTGAACTCACCGGATCATCGAGCAAATGGTTGACCGCCGCTATTCTCTCTGTCTCAACCAAACCAGCTATGATTTCATCCGTACTCATCGATAGCGTCAATATTCTCTGCGGTTTTCCATCCATATGGACTACCGTTCCTTGTATGTCTGTCACATCGTAGCCGCCACCTTGCATTTGCGCATTTTTTTGTATGCCGCAGCCCCAAAGCAGGATACTCAAAAACAGGCAGCCAATAAGGCAAAACCAACGTTTTCGGCAAAAAATTTTCCCCATCATAAAACATCCTTTCTTTGCCGGCAATGCCCGTATTCAAACAAAACAAAACCCCGATGCATTGTTTTCTGCATCAGGATTTTGCTGTTTTGCCAACGATCTATTCTCAAACAATGCTTTTTCGATCAAAGCTCATCGTTAAGTTTTTCTTCACCCCGATGACCAAAAACCTCAATGAGCTTTTGCGCAGCTAGAGTCGCCGACATCTGGTCGCCAGTTACTTGCCTTTCTATTTGCGGTCGCAAGTTTTTCACCGCTGCATCTTCATAAAACAATGTGCGCAAATGCTGCTCAATCATAGAATATACCCATTCTAAAGTCTGCTTCGATCGCCGCTTTTTAAACACGCCAAATTCTTTGGCCTTGCCGGTAAAATCTTCAATCACAGACCAAAGTTCTTGAACCCCTTCTCCGGTATATGCTGAACAAGTACATGCTCTTGTCGTCCAGCCTTCAGTTGCTGGCCTTAGATAATGGATGATGCGCTCATAGTCGACCTTGACCATCTGTGCTTTTTGTTTATTATCACCATCCGCCTTATTGACAACAATGGCATCGGCAATCTCCATGACACCTTTTTTCATGCCCTGCAATTCATCGCCAGCACCAGTCAAAACGACCAGCATAAAAAAGTCTACCATGGAGCGAACTGTGATTTCACTTTGTCCAACCCCCACAGTTTCTACAAGGATGACATCGTAACCAGCTGCTTCACATAAAAGCAATGTTTCTCTGCTTTTCCGCGTAACCCCGCCAAGCGTCCCCCCCGATGGCGATGGCCGAATAAATGCGTTTTGTTCCCGTGAAAGCTTATCCATCCTCGTTTTATCTCCCAAGATGCTTCCTTTTGTTATGCTGCTGCTCGGGTCTACTGCCAGCACCGCCATCTTATGGCCGGTTTTGCATAGTCTGCAGCCCAAGTCTTCGATCAATGTACTCTTCCCTGCTCCGGGAACGCCTGTTATGCCAACCCGTATAGAATTTCCCGTATAGGGCAGCACCGCTTGCAGCACCTCTTGTGCAAGCTTCATATGTTTTGGTGAATTACTTTCTATTAAGGTAATCGCTCTCGATAAAATCATTCGATTCCCATTTCGTATCCCATTTACATATTCTTCTACTGATAAATCTTTTTTCTTGATCGTCAGCGGTGCAGCACGCTGAACGATCGCAGTATAGTTTTTCATGCCGTCGTGGCCGCCGCCTTGTACGCCCTCCATGACCTCGCAGGCAAAAGCTGAGGTATCTTTTTTCGGCGCCCATTCGGGCTTATGGCTTCGTATCATATCAAGCTAGCTGCTCTTTTAATTTCATGAGAATTTTCTCTGCGGCAACGGGGATGACGGTTCCCGGGCCAAAAATTGCAGCTGCACCATGTTCGTAAAGGAACTCATAATCCTGCGCCGGAATGACGCCGCCTATGCAAACCATGATATCTTCACGGCCTCTTTTCTTCAATTCTTCAATCAATTGCGGCAAAAGAGTCTTATGTCCTGCCGCCAATGAGCTCATGCCAACCACATGCACATCATTGTCGACTGCATCTTGAGCCGTTTCTTCCGGTGTCTGGAAAAGCGGGCCGATATCGACATCAAAGCCAAGGTCAGCAAATGCCGTCGCAATGACCTTGGCACCGCGATCGTGTCCGTCCTGCCCCATCTTCGCAATCATGATACGCGGCCTACGGCCTTCATTATCCTCAAATTCGTCGGTGAGTTTTCTGACATTGGCAATTTCTGAGGCATCGGCAAACTCACTGCTATACACCCCGGAAATAGAACGTATCACCGCTTTATGGCGACCGCTTACCTTTTCGATCGCATAGGAAATCTCACCCAAACTAGCTCTGGCACGGGCAGCTTCAACAGCAAGCTCCAAAAGGTTTCCCTCCCCGGTTTCCATAGATTTGGTGATCGCATCTAAACAAGAATTTACTTTGTCGCCATCGCGGTTCGCTCTCAATTTTTCCAAGCGCTTGATCTGGGATTCTCGAACGGCTACATTATCAACAGCCAAAATGTCGAGAGGGTCTTCATGTTCAAGTCTATACTTGTTGATACCGACAATCATTTCATCCTTTGAATCGATATGTGCTTGTCTGCGGGCTGCCGCCTCTTCGATGCGCATTTTCGGCAAGCCCGTTTCAATCGCCTTTGCCATACCGCCAAGGCCTTCCACTTCCTGTATATGAGCCCAAGCGCTTCGTGCCAATTGCTGTGTCAACGCTTCTACGTAGTAAGAACCGCCCCATGGATCGACCACTTTGCAGATCTTTGTTTCATCTTGCAAATACAGCTGCGTATTACGAGCAATACGCGCCGAAAAATCCGTTGGCAGAGCAATCGCCTCATCAAGTGCATTCGTATGCAAAGACTGCGTATGCCCAAGCGCTGCCGCCATCGCTTCAATACAAGTACGCACAATATTGTTATACGGATCTTGCTCCGTAAGGCTCCAACCAGAGGTCTGCGAATGCGTTCTAAGTGCCATAGACTTTGGATTTTTGGGATCAAAACCATTGACAATCTTTGCCCAAAGCAATCGGCCCGCACGCATTTTAGCTACTTCCATAAAATAGTTTTTACCCATAGCCCAAAAAAATGACAAGCGCGGCGCAAAATCATCGACATGAAGTCCTGCCGTAGTTCCCGTCCGAAGATATTCAAGACCATCCGCCAACGTGTAGCCAAGCTCAATATCTGCAGTAGCCCCAGCCTCTTGCATATGATAGCCTGAGATGCTTATGCTATTGAATTTCGGCATATTTCGTGACGTATACGAAAATATATCGCCAATGATGCGCATCGAAGCTGCCGGTGGATAAATATATGTATTTCTCACCATGAATTCTTTCAAGATATCATTTTGAATGGTTCCGGCTAAAACTTTTTTATCTACACCCTGCTCTTCTGCCGCCAGGATATAAAAGGCCAACACCGGCAAAACTGCCCCGTTCATCGTCATCGAAACGGACATTTTATCAAGTGGTATACCAGAAAAAAGAATTTCCATATCCAAAATCGAATCTACCGCGACACCGGCTTTCCCCACATCGCCGACCACTCGCGGATGATCCGAATCATAGCCGCGATGTGTAGCCAAGTCGAATGCGATTGAAAGACCTTTTTGTCCAGCCGCAAGATTTCGCCGATAAAATGCATTGGATTCTTCTGCTGTCGAAAAACCCGCATATTGACGAACCGTCCAGGGACGCGTCACATACATGCTAGGATAAGGACCGCGCAAAAACGGCGGTATCCCTGCCATGAAATGCAAATGATTCATATCTTTGAGGTCCTCACCCGTATAAAGAGGCTTTACATTGATCTGCTCCATCGTTCGCTGCATGAGTTCATCAAGCTTTTTTCCCGACTGCGCCTCAATGCGATCTTTCCATTCCTTGAAGCTTTCTTTTTCTGGCATTCCCTTAAAATTCATTTGCAAAAAATCCGGATTGCTCATTATTGTACGCCTCCTTTTTGCTGAAGCCATGTCAAAAGCTCCAAACAATTTGCCCGCACATGGATGAAATCATCCACCCCGGCCTTGCGGTAAACCACTTCGAGTTCCGGATCTGCTGCTCCAGCTAACAGCACCGTCATATCTGGACATTTCTCTTTGATGCCAGCAGCAACAACCGGTACTAACTCCGGATATGTCGCATCGGTCGAACAGATCACAGCGGCAAACGCACCAGAAGCAGCAGCAGCTTCAATTGCCTCGGTTGGATTTACAAAACCATTATTTTTGATGATTTCAAAGCCACCGACTTCTAAAAATCCTGTACTAAAATCAGCTCTTGCCTTATGCTGCGGAATTTTTCCCATATTACATAGAAAAATCTTTGCCTTTTCTCCATTCTTTTTTTCATAATGGTTCATGTGATTTCTCAATTGCTCAAATTGCTCTGCCACAAAATGCTTTTCAACTTTTTTATCTATATACAAATCATTTTGGCCTTGATGAAGTGCTATGACAGCTTCGCCAAGAGTACTCCCTGAAAGAAAGGCTTCCTGTAGAGCTTCAATAAGCCCAATCCGTTTTCCGTTGAGTGACGGTGCTATTTTGCGGAGAAGCATATCGCGCTGCTCACTGTCGACATCGTCTGTATAGTTCTTTATTTCAGCCAAACGCTGTGCCCGGATTGCAGCTACATCGATTTTACGGATGGTCTGTGGTTTTTCCAGCATATTTGCATACATGTTCACGCCGACAACACGATCTGCTCGCTGAGCCAGTTTTTTGAATCGCTGTGCTAAAACTTTCTGTACAGCAGACTGTACCATGCCATTTTCCAAAGCGGCAAACATTCCGCCTGCTCCCTCGATTTCTTGCAAAATACTCCAAGCTTTTTCTGCAACTTCTTGTGTCAAGGACTCTACATACCATGAGCCGCCAACAGGATCTGCCGGCCTGCAAAGATTGCATTCTCCTTGAAGTATAAGCTGTGTATTACGAGCAATGCGCCGGGAAAAATCATCGGAAGGTTGGATATTCACGTCAAAAGGGCTTGTTTCCAGGTTATCGACACCCCCGATTACTGCCGAAAACGCTTCCGTTGTTGTTCTTAGCATGTTGACATACGGATCATATGTCGTCTTATTGAAACGACCATTTTTAGCATGGGACTTCATCTTCTGTGCTTCTTTACTGCCCCCAAAACTTTCTACGATTTGTGCCCAAACCATTTTTGCCGCTCTGAGTTTAGCTATTTCCATGAAAAAGTTCGATCCCAACGAAAAAGAAAAATACATGTGACGTGCAGCAATTTCTGCGCTGACTCCGCGCAAGCCAAGTTCTCGTATATACGTGATTGCGGTTGCCATCATATAGCCAAGTTCTTGTGTAGCTGAAGCGCCACCGTCATTATAAGGTGCGCCATCAATAAGGATCGTTGCCATATCTTTCATATGCATTTCTGCCCACAAAGTACTTTGTGCCAATTCATCATAAAGAGCACCGATCTCCATCGGCAGCATTGCCTCCGATGCCAGCGTCCCCAATGGATCTGCGCCGATCATGCCCGAAAAATGGTCTGTCTTTTCCCCATTGGCTTTTTGCAAAGCGGCAAAAAGTCCGATAAGTGCGGCATTTTCTGCCCCAGTCGGAATAAAAAGCGGATTATTCTTTACGTCTACGCCTTGCAGGATTTCTTGCAAATCTTGCATTGTGCTGATGGATGCCTCGCTCTTTTCTATCGCTTCATCCTCCAGCGCTTCAACGTCTTGCCCATGCTTGGTCGCCCAATCAAGCTCAATTTGAACCGCTGTCGCACCTTTTTCAAGGGCTTGACGAATAGTGGCGTTCAGTTCCTTTGGCAAGACCGCGGCATTTCGTTGAGTGATTTCCCACGGATTGGTCACATAGCCACCAATATGAGTGCCTCTCATATAATTTTCCATTCCTGGTAAATTTGCTAAAAGTGCGGGGTCTGGCGCATCTTCCATCCGATATATTGGTTTTAATGTGATTTCTTCATAGGTTTTTGTAAACAGCTTTTTTTCAAAGCTCGCCCCCTTCAAAACCGCAGTTGCTTCTGCTTTCCATGTTTCATAATCCGGCGGTGTAAACTCCGAAAAATCGACCTCGGGTAATTCACTTGGTATTTTTTCTTCCGGGATTGACATTTTTTCACATTCCTTTCGCAACAAACCTTACAAAATGAAAACCAATCTACCCACCTCAACTGCTAAGTAAAATGGTTTGTAACGTCCCAAAAACATTTACCCTACGACCTTAACAAACTGAACAGAAAAAGCTTCCTTCAATTCCTTTATACAGTCTCTTTCGATGGCAGATCTTTGCAGCATATTTTTTGCAACCACCAAAAGAGTATTATTGTTTTTCGTCAGATTGACCAGCGATGAAATATTCTTTTCAAAGCGCTCTTCACCAAGGAGCTCACGCAGTTTTTCCAAACCAGCTTTTAACTGCGGCCGTTCTTTTTCGATGCGCTGCGCTAACGGCACCATCTTTTCTGCTGATAGATATGGATTTTCCACCCAGCCAAAATCATTTGTCATCAATACTCACCTCATTTATTTTTTAGGGAGTTTGCCGAAAGCACCTGCTTTCGGCAATGTTTTATTACAACGCCACAATAGGGCAGTTGTTGGAAAAATAATGCTTAGAAGATTTACTCTTCCAAGCATTTGCCGCAAGTCGCGGCAACAAACAGGCACCAAATAATATATGAGCAACAATTTCTTCACGGAGCTGAAGCCGTAAAGAAAAACCTTCTGACAAAAATAAAAGGACCGCTCCCGTAAACCATAGGAAGCGATCCTCAGAAAACACAAGCCATGTCATAAAAAAATCCTAGCTTTCGCTAGGATTTAAAGAACACATAAAATTGCATGATCTAAAAATCCCCATCCCCATCGCTCGCAGGTCAAACGGTGATTGCTGACTAGGCAGCTCTCCTGGCTCCCGCTCCTCGCTTCTCTGCGCCTTCCCAAAGCTTTTGCTTCAGTGACATCATGCAGAGTCGCTCCCTGTTACAGTGGCGGGACCGCGTTGGTTTTACACCAATCTTCCCTATTAAGTCCTTTCGGACACCTAATCCAATCGATATGAAATTGTTTAATCAAATCATAAAAAACTTACTTGGTTATCATAGAATAAATATTTCATATTGTCAAGTGGCAATTTGGAATTTTTTTAAAAAGCACGTTCAATCCCAAATACCAGATTTCTGCCCGGAGCTGAATACCAGCCAGTACTTGTCGGATCCATGTCATAACATTGTTCCGTATAAAACTTATTGAAGATATTATTCACGCGTAAAAATACCTTTAAATCTTTTTCTGCTTGATAATTAAATGCGGCATTCCAAATCCAATAGCTCTGAAGGGATGAATCAACAGCTGTCCCTTTTCTTCCAATACGATCGATCACGCCCTGACCATCAAGCGCCAAATCCCATTTGTTTTCTGTATAGTTTAAGCCTATATTCCAAAGGTTTTTTGGCAAATATCCATTGTTATTTGCGTTGGTACTCGCACTTGCCGGACGGATATATAGATACGTATAGCCTGCATTTACGGCAAAATGCGGCGTTAGTTCCTTGTTTATTTTCAGGTCAAAACCCTTAGCGTGCTCTTCGCTGACATTATAGTATTTATTCGTAAACGAATTATAGGCGACTCCATTTTTGGCATTTCGCTCAAATACGTGGAAATTCCCCTTTGTCGATTTATCAAATTGATAATTGAGCCCGAACTCTGTTGTCGAGCCAGTTTCTGCCTGCAAGTCCATCGAGCCATATGGAGAATACAACTGGTATTGGTTCGGGGATACAAAAAATTCTTTATAGCTTGTATAGTAATTTGCTTTTCCACCTGGATTGTAAGCAAGCGTAAAGCTAGGGGTATCATGTTTTCCATAGATTGAATGATCATTGACTCTGATTCCGCTCGTCAAATTCCATTCTTTAGAAAAGTCCCAGGCATCCTCTAGATAAAAAGCCCGATCCGTAATATTCTTATCCTTCCAGGCAGACGTATAGCCATAGCTTGTACTCGAATAATTTTTGATTTGGTCCTGATACCATTCAAAACCGGTGACAATGGTGTGCTTTTGTGTCTTATAGGTCAGTTCATCACTCATACCTTCCGTCACAAGGTCCATTAACCAAAGGTTTGACGGGTCATTATATCCATCTTGCAAAGAATTCTTATTTCGATAAAAGGATATTTTATTCTCCGCCTTTTTGGAAAAGCGATTACGATATACTAGGTTCAACCTGCTGTTATCCTTTTTTCCAAGCGTAGTAGACGTTTGATCGATACCACCATCGGTCAGTCTGAGATAATGGGATGCATACGATTGATAATCCATAACCAAAGAAGTGTCTTCGTCAAAATCTTTACCCAGCTTGAACTCAAAATCCTTTGAATTCAAATGATTGAGAATTGTATTGCCATGGCCATCGGAGAAATTGCCGGCAATGTCCTTTTGTACGGAAATCGTCCAAAAAATACCATTTTTATCCCGGCCGATATTCGTGACATTATACTGTTCCTTGCCAAAGCTGCCACCAGCTGCACGAACCGTGGTCTTCATACTTTCTTCTTTAGCTTTCTTCGTAATGATATTGATGACACCGCCTTCGGCATCCGAACCATATAGCGTCGAAGCTGATCCCTTGAGAACTTCAATGCGTTCCACGGTGTCCATATCAACGACGCTCGATGCGTCAAATTTACTAATCGTGCTGCCATTGGTATTGACACGCATTCCGTCAATTAAGACAACGACATTTTTACTGCCATTGATATAAAGCGAGTTTGCGGTATAGCTGCCTCCACCATTGCCATAGTTTTCTATGATGACGCCAGGAACTTCTCTTAGGGCATCCGTCAAATTTTGATAATGTTTTTTTTCAATTGTTTTACGATCAATTACCGCCATGTTCGCACTCGTTGAAAAAAGATCTTTTTCAACTTTGTCTGCTGTTACGACAATATCATCGAGCGCATATTCATCCACTTGTTCATTTTCTGCCGCTGCAGCCTGGGCAAAATGCAACGGCTGCCCAGCTGTTAATGCCGCCGAACACGCAATCGCGGTAATGACTAAATTCTTTTCAAAACCTTTTTTTCTCACTGTAATCGCTCCTAAATTATAACCTATACAGCCAGCATGAGCAGATCTGCCCATAATGACGATATGGATTCAGCTTTCGATAAAATACAGCCGGTGAATTGACAAGGCTGATTTTTTATTATATAAATGTAGGAGTTGCTCATATTGGGCAAAATACCCATATCTTAGTGCTTTGTCTGCACTTTAAAATCATAATCGAACAGGAGATGGATCGATTGAACCTACTGAAAACCTTGTTTTTGACCGTATTGCTCAGCACCATATTTTATAGCGCCTGCTTTGCCAGTTCCCAAGATGCCACGGATTTTTCCAATGACGTCACTGAAAATATGTTATTGGCAATTAATGAAAATCAATTTCCTACCGCCTCGCAATTTTTTGACGACAAGATGAAAAAAGCGTGGAATAAAAAAACTTTTTTATCGGACGCCGCCCAAATCAAAAATTTTTTTGGTCCCTATATATCAAAAGAACTTCTGCGTACAGAGTCTCAAGATCCTTATACCATCTTGATTTATAAAGCAAAATTTGCCAAAGACGATAATGTAACGGTAAAAACCGTCCTAGTCAATGACGCGGATAAGTTTCTGATATCAGGGTACTGGGTATTAAAGAATTAATATATCCTAATCAAAACAGCTATAAACAATCAAAAAGGCACCCAAAGCTATAAAATCACATTATAGTTTCGGGTGCTTTTATATTACTTATACAAAAACATTTTATTATCTCTTCATCATATGGTGTTTAACAGGGGGTGCTGTTTCAGTTTCTAATGCATTCCAGGATTCATTCGCACGATCGACAAAGAGCTTACGAACATTTTCATTTTCACCAAGGCCATGAATATATGCCGATACCTTAAAACCTTCTTTTTCAAGAATTGATTTATGTGAATCTGCATCTGCGCCAGCCATATCATTATTGGCATGATCGCCAGCAACCATCATCATTGGAATCAATATTACATTCTTGACGCCTTTAGCTTTGAGCTGCGGTATTACCGTTTCAAGACTTGGCCATCCTTCTACTGTATATATCAAGACATTGTTCATGCCCATTTCTTGAAGCCTTGCCTGCATAACCGAATAATATGCATTCGATGGATGTGGTGTTCCATGATCCATTAATAGGATCGCATCTTTTTTACCGGTTTTTGGGAATTCTGTACTCATTGCCTTCAATGCTTCCGTCACATCATCACGTTGCTTTTCTTGACCCATCCAATACATCAAAGGAGTTCCTAAGGTCATTTTCTTGAATTGTGATTTATACTGATCAAAAATTGCGCTGTCATAACCATATTCCATGCCAGGAATTACATCAAGTGTAGTCAAAGCGACGCGTGTATAGCCCTGTTCTTTCAAATCAGCTAAAGCTTCTTCCGGCGTTGGAATCTTGATTCCTTCTTTTTGCTGAATTCTATCGACTATGATGTGTGAGGTAAATGCCATGACTACCTTTTTATCTGGATGGGCTGCTTGGATGTCCGCGACCGTTTTCTCAATAGTCGCTTTGCGTGAATCTGTATATGTAGTCCCAAAGCTCATGACAAGAATTGCATCCTTGTTTTCGGCATCTTTCATATCTGCATTTTCATAGACACGCACACCAATTTCAGCCGCCTGTCTTAAAGCCGGAGTCGCATTTTTCACCTCTGGATTGAGCTGATAACTCGCATAAGTTGTCGCCGAGCCTACACTGATGATTGCGGCGCAAGCCATAGATGCTACTAACATCTTTTTCCAATTTTGTTTCATGAAACTTTTCCCCCTAAATATTTATTATAGCTATAAAAAAATAAGCCTTTTCTGCATAGCAAAAAAGGCTTATTTAGATACCAAATATATCTATCTAATCCCCATCCCCATCGCTCGCAGGTACATACGGTGATTTTTCAGCAGGCAGTTCTCCTGGCTTCAGATCATCGCTCCTCTACGCCTTCCCAAAGCTTTCGCTCCAGTGACATATATGCAGATTCGCTCCCTGTTACAGTGGCGGGACCGCGTTGGTTTTACACCAATCTTCCCTATTAAGTCTTTTCAGACACCTGATGCTATCGATATAAAATTTTCATAAAAAGTAAATCACGATGAAACTCACTCGCTTATAATACCATCAATTTTTCCTATCGTCAACTCCAGCTTGTTATTTAAATCAAACGCATTTATAATAATCATTTTTGTATGTTTATACAAAATATTTATCTCTTCAGCAGTCTCAAACACGCAATCAAGGGCAATGCCAAAGCTGTCTCACCCACTATGATTCCGAGCGGATTCAAGCTAAGCGGTGCAACCATACCAAGGAAAGAGCATAGCATAATTAATCCCGGCCATTTCCACGAATTGCTCGTGCAAACCTTTATCGGCACACTTACCTTTACAGCTGAGCTTGTCCAGACCGGATGTTTTCTGCGTTTTTCAAAATAAACCCATACACCAGAAATAATTGTGCCCAGCGTCAAAACCAGATAGCACGCCCACAAAATTTTCAACAAAAGAGTTGGATGATTATGAATATGCATATCTAAAAACACCGCAGCAATAAGCAAATAATTCGGCAAAAGCTGCGTGTAGAACACCTCGCTTTGAACCGATGCACTGAGCAGTACTTTTTGCCCCATAAAATCTTCCATTGCAGCCTTATCCGGTGTTAGATAAAACGCATAATAAGCCCTGCCTTTTTGCGGATATTCCACTGACAATAGATTGCGATCGGGATATTGCTCTTTAAGCCAGGACATCGCCTCGCCGAAACTTCGTTGCTGTGTCATCGGAATCTTAGCGAATTGCTGGCTTCCTTTCACATCAATGCCGTGAAGATATGCCCCATAGCCAAGCGAGAAAACGACTATCATCGTCCCACTGACGCACAACAAAAAAGCCCAGACTCCGGCTATCATCCCAATAAACTTATGGGTATCTGCCAAAAAAATCGATCTGCTAAAGTCGCGAATCGTACCAAACGATATCTTTTTCATCATTGGCCAATACAAAAACAAACCAGTAAAAACAGAGAATGCACTCAAGGCACAAAAAATCCCCAAAAAGGCCATGCCACCTTGCCCAAACCCCAACCGTAAATGCAAAACATGCATCCAGTGCATGAAATCTTTGACCGCAGGATACTTTACCGCTGCCTGGGAATGGCTGAAAAGACTATCGCTATTCGGCGAAAAAGCAAGCTGTTCACCGCCCATTTTCATCCGGGCATGCCCTGCCATCTCACCCGGGTTTTCTACACGAAAAAACAACTGGCCTTTTTCAGCATCTGCCGAAATTGCTTTGACGATCTTACCGGGATATTCCCTTGAAAGTTGTTCCTGCCCTTTGCTGACCGTATCCCATAATGCATCATACTCCATTGGGCGCATTGGCACACTTTCCACACTGTTTAAAGATGAAATTTCCTCTTTAAACAGCAACGGCAAGCCAGTTACACATAAAAGCAAAAAAAAGACTGCACAAAGAAAACTCACCCAACGGTGCAAACGGTAAAGCCAAGAAACGTTCTTAAAAAAATTCTGCATACGATTAACTCCTTTGATAAAATTGCATAAAAAAAGAGCTTCTCCGACAAGAAAAGCTCTCTATTATTCATAAAAAGAAATCCCCATCCCTATCACGCGTAGGTCAAACGGCAATCGTCCATAAGGCAGTTCTCCTGGCTCTAGATCATCACTCCTCTGCGCCTTCCCAAAGCTTTCGCCTCAGTGACATAACTATGCAGATTCATTCCCTATTACAGTGGCGGGACCGCACCGGTTTCTCACCGGACTTCCCTATTAAGTCTTGCGACACCTTATCCAATCGATATTGAATTTTCATACACACATGCTGACTCTTTTTATTCGTAATGATTCTAGCATTAAATTCTTTTTAAGTCAATTGTTAAAAATACTTAATTCATAACTTTATCATCAACCAAAAACCTAAACACTATCCAGCAAATCACTCAAAAATAATGTATAATCATTATACAAAAACAGATTCGACAAGGAGTGTCTTTTCATGAATATACGATATGATATCCCACCAGCCACAGATTACATTTCACTACGATTAAAAACAAATATGGGAACAAAAGACCTGCAAAAAGCTCAGACAGCCCTCGAAAATTCACTTTTCATCGTTTCTTTATGGGATGATGAAACCATGATCGGTTTTGGACGAATCGTTGGCGATGCTGGCGTAACCTATATCGTCTCTGACATCATGGTCGATCCAGCTCATCAACATAAAGGGTATGGTAAAATCATCATGCACGAAATCGACGTGTATTTGAACCAACATACAGATGAGCACGCCTATGTCTGTCTCATTGCCAATAAACCTGCCGATAAGCTCTATGAACAATTCGGCTTTGCTTACGTAGCGCCAAAAGCCTGCGGCATGAAAAGAATTCAGTCAAAATAGGATGCAGACAGCCTTTATAAATCAAATTCCCGGTTTTTATAATAATATTTTTTATCTTTTTCACCAATCGCTCGCAAAACCCGACAGGGATTGCCTATGGCAACAACATTGGCCGGAATATCTTTTACGACAACACTGCCTGCGCCAATGACAGAGTTTTCCCCAATGGTTACGCCTGGACAAATAATCACGCCCGCCCCAAGCCAACAATTATCTTTAATCGTTACAGGATCTGCATACATGTATGAACGATACTCTGGATGAATTGGATGTCCAACCGTAGTGATGGTAACCGCGGGGCCAATTAGCACATGTTTTCCGATGGTGATTTTTGAATCATCTACAAAATTGCAATTGAAATTCAAATAAGATCCTTCCCCTATTTCAATATTCGTGCCATAACAAAAATAAAACGGCGGTTCTACCCATGCTTTGGTTTCTTTATTAAAAATAGCATTGAGCAATTCTTGACGCTTTATTGTCTCATCTGCCCGACTCGCATTAAAATCATACATTCTTAGTTTGGCCTGCTCACGTTCTTCGGGCAGGCCTTCTGTCATATCCGTAAACAATTGTCCGGAAGAAATTCTCTCTCTCATCGTCATATCGCATTATCTCCTTTATGATATATTGCCTTGCCTTTGCCTGCGTCGATAAGTACCTGGCGTACACCCTTTTGTTTTAAGAAATAATTCACTAAAATAACTGGCACTTGAAAAGCCACAAATCGATGCAATTTCCGTAATTGTATGCGTCGCATCATTTAATAACCGCATACTAACCTGCAATCTATACGCATTTGTAAATTCAATAGGCGTTTTACCTAAATAAGCTTTGAAGATCTGGCAGCATTTGCTGCGACAAACGCCACCGGCCCGGGAAATTTGTGTTAAAGTCATTTTATTTGCATAATTTTTATAGATATATTCAACCATAGCTTTTTGTATTTCAGCATTTAAGTCAGAGGACTTAACATTTTGTAAAAACTCCAGTTGAAGTAACCGAAATAAATTTGCCCATAGCAGATAAATTTTACTCAAAAGTTCAAATTCGTAACAAGGTTGCGATTTTTCCTGCAATAAAACAAAATCATCCAGCAAATCTAAGATCGTTTGATGCTTCGGATTTTTTACAGATATATAATGCTCTGAAATACGATATTGCTGAAGGATTGTATTTACATATTTGTCACGAAGCTCACGGTTGATCGTCAAGAGCTCGGGCTTAAATAATATGCATAGAAATTCACAATCTTCACCGTGGATAGAATAGCCATAATGTGTTTGCCTCGAATTCACGAGAATTGCATCCCCCTCCTTCACAACAAAGGATTTACCATTGACATCATAAGCAAAATTACCATGTAACGCTTTCATAATTTCAATATCCTCATGCCAATGTCCCAGCACTCTCTGATTTGGAAATGCTGATAAATGACCAATTTTCACATAGATAGGTATATTAGGATCCTCATAATGAATAATTTCCGATAAATCTTCCATGACACTCAATTCCATATAAAACACCACCTTTCATTCAGATAAAATACGATTGTTATATTTTTATCTTATATTCCGCTAGAACCAGATACGAATTCATACTATTATTATAATAATAAATCTTCTCACTATAATCAACCAGGAGGAATTCTCAATGAAAAAAATTATCGCAATTGATATCGATGGCACACTGTATAACGATGAAAAAAAAATTACACAAAAAACAAAAGCTGCTCTTCTTCAAGCGCAGCAAAATGGTCATATTCTCGTACTCGCTTCCGGCCGCCCAACTGCAGGTCTAAAAAAAATCGCCAAGGAGCTTGCCATGGACCAGCATCACGGTTTACTGCTCGCCTATAACGGCGGTATTGTAATCGATTATACAAGTGGAGAAGTACTTTATAAAAACACAATTCCAAACGAACTCGCCAAACAACTGCTGCATCATTTGGAACGAGTCGCCGTAAACCCCATCGTTGATGATGGGCAAACCATTTATACGACAGATCCGGAAAGTTTTATGGTTCCCTATGAACGAACCTCTAATCATCTCGAAGTAAAAAAAGTTACCGATCTCTGTGACGCCATAGATTTTTCTCCAGCAAAAATATTGATCGCCGCTCCAGAACAAATCTTATCCGAAAATATTGCTTTTATAAAAAAACCTTTTCAAGATAAGCTTTCTTTTGTACTATCTGCACCATTTTATCTGGAAAGCACCCCACTTGGCATAAACAAAGCAGATTCAATGGAGAAAATTTGCACATTGCTCAAAACGACAGCCTCGAATGTCATTGCCTTCGGTGATGCGCAAAATGATATCCCGATGCTTGCATTTGCTGGTACCTCGATTGCCATGGGAAATGCCTGCGATTCACTCAAACGGATTGCCGATATCGTGACAGCGTCCAATAATGAAGATGGTATTGCCTTAGCCCTAGAACGAATTGCTTTATAAGATTTTATCAGTTCACTCAAATTCAAATGATAGAAGCGATATATAATGAAAAAAGTCATCGTAAGCCAGCAACGCTTTAGCCATCTTACCGCCTTATACATGCTCACGTCGATCCATGGACAAATGCAATGGTTCTGTCAATGTGACTGTGGAAAATTTTTTATTGTCGCTGCGGCAGAACTCTACTCAGGCAAAACAACAAGTTGTGGCTGCAGTAGTTCAAAATCGTTCCAATAACAAAATACAATGGTTAGCGTGCTTTTCCTTCCAGTGAATTCAACAAAATAAACAAACAAGCAATGGGGATATGGAGAAAATGAGAAATCATTTTGTCCACATCCTTTTTTGGTGCGCAATCCAGCACTTCACCATAAAACAAAAAAATTTGTTTATGCCTCGCCCCTTTGCTGCACTTATTTGAATATAACCCGTCGCTTTATCAATATATTTATATATTAGGGAATTTTTCACAAAGGAATATAGTTATCCATAGAGAATTAAACCTTTTATAGAGCTATAAGCATTCGTCTGTTGATAAAGGAGGAATTTTATATGCATTTCTTATTTAATCCAGCTATTTCTTTCTTGAATCGATTGCGGTATCCTCAGAAGTTCTTAATTATTGGAATATTATTTCTCTTCTCTTTAGTTTCCTGTCTAACCTTGCTTTCAGCTGAATTGACTAAACAAATCCAATTTGTTGAAAAAGAGCAGCAAGGTCTGGTTCATATTGCAAATATCCGAAAAATAGTAGAATCGCTGCAACAACATCGCGGTTTTAGCAATGGCTACCTGAACGGAGATACGTCATTTCGCAGTAAAATCACGGATAAAGAAACCTTACTTGCCGAACAAATCGATACATTGACTGCTGACTTGGCCCAGGATAAAGAGCTCTCTTTAGACAATAAATTGATCCCCATCCTTGCTGATTGGCAAGCAACCAAAGACAAAGGCCTGTCTTTATCTGCAAAGGAAAATTTCACGCAGCATACAAAAAGCATCAATGACTTATTAGTTCTAGTGAACTATATTTCTGGCAAATCAAATCTTACCCAAGAACCTTCTTTATCTGCCAATGCTTTAATTAATATCATGAACAAACGCGTACTATTCAATATTGAACAGATTGCCATTGCCCGTGGTAAAGGAAGCGGCATAATTGCAAAACATACACTTGATTTCAATGACACTCTTCAGATGCGCCTTTTAGAGCAAAATATTGCTGCACAATTCCGTGAAACCAATGATGAATTGCCCTTAGTCTATGAAGACGATCTGACATTGAAAACCATATTAGAACCACTAAGCCAGCAAGGTTTGGCAGAAATAAACACCTTCATCGGCATCATCAATAAAGAAATCCTAGAGACCTCTCCAATGACACTTCCCCCCCAACAATATTTTGATGCTGGCACGAAGACAATAACCAGTTGCTATGCCTTTTATGATGCAGGCATCGATGTACTCCATTCCGTACTGGCACAAAAACTTGCCTACTACCAAAAAATCCGTCTTATTGCCATTGCACTTTCTCTTCTCACCGTACTCGTTTTAACATATCTACTGATTGCCTTCTATCTTTCTGTAAAAGACGTTGTCTACGAGCTTTCTATTGCCGCCAAAAAGGTCGCCGAAGGAAATCTCACGATGCAAATCCCCATCACGACAAAAGATGAGCTCGCCGATATTATTGCAGCATTCAATAAAATGACAGCCTCTCTATCGACACTCACAAAAACCGTGCAACACTCTTCCTCGCAAATTGATAGCGTCGCTAAAGAAATGAGTGATAAAAGCACAATCACTCGCAGTTCCATGCAAACCATCACACATAACATGCAGCAAGTGGCTACTGACTCTAAGACCGGCGAAGAAATCATGGCAGCTATGGCTGCTACGTTCCAGGAATTGACAAACATGGTCGATCATTCTAAAGGAAAGACGACGGCGACCAATGTATCCTCCTGTCACACGTTAGAAACAGCAAAAGACGGTCTTGATGTATCAAACCATGCCATTCAAAGCATGGAAAAAATCAACGAGCAAAGCGCTGCAACAGAAGCACATATCTATACCCTAAAAAACAATATGGACAAAATAGGAACCATTACCGATACCATCACCGCTATTGCCCATCAGACCAACCTTTTGGCACTGAATGCTTCAATCGAAGCCGCACGTGCCGGAGAACAAGGTCGTGGTTTTTCTGTAGTTGCGGAAGAAGTTCGTAAATTAGCCGAACAATCGAAGAACGAAGCCCAAGAAGTCGATTTTCTGCTCAGCAAAATCGCCGAAGGCATCACTCTCGTTGTCAGCAGTACACAACTTAGCCGTACAGATGTCGATTTGGGCCTGGAAAATGTAAAAAAAATGGAGAATTGCTTGAAAAATATCATTGCAGCCGCACATCAAACCACAGAAAATACTACGGAAATCACTACGCTCCTACAACAAGAGATCCAAAAAATCCGGGAACTCGCTGCCTTATTGGAAAACAGCCTGCAAAAATTCACGACAACCTGTCAAAATGCTCAAGAAATTTCTACAGAAACCATCGATATCAATCAATCGATTCAAGATATCGCCGATAGTTCTAATGTAATGAAAAATGCTTCTGAAAACTTACAAACTTCTATTACAAAATTTCAAATTTAAAATCCCAGAATAAATATATCTCTAAAATATTTAAGTAAATGAAGCCAACAATAAAATTTTCCAGGAGATGATTCTATTGAAAAGCCCAATTTGTCAAAGCTGCGGCATGCCGCTGACCGACGAAACAATTCTCGCAACAAACCAGGATGGTACACAAAATCATGAGTATTGTATCTATTGTTATGAAGATGGCAGCTTTACCGAGCCTAACATCACTATGCAAGAAATGGAAAATATATGCGTACATTATATGCTAAATGAAAACCATGGGTTTGATGAACCAACTGCCCGTAAAATTATGAATGATCTATTGCCCACCTTGCATCGTTGGAAATAATTCTCAGACAGTTTCTTTAAACAAAAACCGGTATCTTCAGCAATGAAAAGAACTTCAAAAATTAGATCATCTGAACTAATTTTTGAAGTTTCTTTTATTACATCGCTTAAGATACCGGTTTTATATTGAGCCGCGTCAAATTGTCGTAATAAATACGTCTGTCATCAAGGTCATATACCATATTCTTTTAGTACAACATCTACAATTCTTCCGATATACTCTCGAGAAACCACCTCTTTAGTAATGAGCAATTTATAAAACAATGGACCAAAAATCATATCGATGATCATATCCAAATCCGCATTTTTTTTGAGCTCTTTACGATCAATACCCTGTCGCAGCAACACCTTGGAATTTTCCCGGCGTGGGATAAAATAACGCACTAGACATTCCTCTGCAACTTTGACATCAAACTGCCCTTCAGCAATCAACTCGATAAGCAATTTCCCCTCTACCGAAAGCAAAAAGTCCACTAAAGTCAATGCCTGCAATAGCAAATCCTGATGCAAATTCCCCGTATTGGGCAAAGGACTTTTCAACATAGACTTAGAAAATAATGCATCCATGATAATTGCCGTTTTATTCGGCCACCATTTATAAATAGTCGCTTTCCCTACATGTGCCTGCTCTGCAATTTTTTCAATGGTTAATTTGTGGAATCCCTCTGTCTGAGAAAGCTCCCATGCCGCTTCCAAAATCGATTTTTCCGTCTCTTTGTTTCTCGGACGGCCCCTTTTTTTTTCCATAAAACCCCTCCAACACAAAATATACGATACGTCTATTATATTAAATATCGGAAAAAAAACAAATACATATTTACAAAACGATACGTTCAGTATATAATTAATTTAAGGTTAACCATTATTTTAAAAAGAGGCGATTTTTTATGGAACACACTTCTTCAAATCATCAAAAGCCGAGTACTTTTCTCATTTTATTATTGGCATTCTCTTGTGGAATTTTGATTGCCAATATCTATTATGCACAGCCATTGTTAGAAACAATTTGCCAAGATTTGCATCTGTCTTTGCAATCCGCCGGATTAATTGCCACTTTTACCCAGTTAGGCTATGTTGCTGGCTTGCTTTTCATTGTACCGTTATCTGATTTTATGGAAAACCGGAAATTGTTTTTCTCAGTAACTTTGCTTTTAATCGCGTCCTTACTTTCGATTTTCTTTGTAAATCAAGGACTGCTGCTTTTTCTCTTATCTACGTTGCTAGGCTTAGGCTCTGTTGCAACGCAACTATTAGTGCCCTACGCGGCCTATATAGCACCGATTGAAATGCGCGGCAGTATTGTTGGACGTGTTATGAGTGGACTGCTATTAGGAATTATGCTTGCAAGACCTATATCTGGTTATCTAGCCGAATTTTATGGTTGGCGAATTGTATTTTTATTATCTGCTGGAGTTGTTTTTTTCTTACTGATTCTTTTATATTTTTACCTACCAGAAAAACGCCCCGTTGTATCCATCACCTATAAAAAAGGCTTACAATCACTAGGTAAAATATTTATTCAATCAAGCACGCTAAGAAAACGTGCACTCTATCAAGCTTGTCTTTTTGGCAGCTTTAGTTTATTTTGGACAGTAGCACCATTATGGCTTCATCATCATTTCCACCTGTCCTCAGTCGAAATAGCTATATTTTCATTGGTAGGCGTAGCTGGCGCTATCGCCGCCCCGATTGCCGGACATCTAGCTGATCATGGCGATATTCGAAAGCTAACTGGCATTACGATTAGCATTGGAATCTTATCGTTTATTGTAATGAACCTAAGCCCCTTCTATGGGCAAAGTGAATTATACTGCATTGCAATTGCTGCTATTTTCCTCGATATGGCTGTTTCGGGAAACTTAGTTTTGAGCCAACGTCTTATATATTCCTTGGGAGACGAAATTCGCGGCCGTGTAAATGGTCTTTTTATGGCTTTATTTTTTATCGGTGGTGCCCTTGGCTCCTTCATCGGAAGCTGGGTTTATTTTATGGGTCAATGGGAATATGCAACCTATGCCGGTATTCTCCTATGTAGTCTTGCATTGTTATACTATATTTCACATGAATTTTGCGAAAATTATCTACTTGAAAAAGAACAATAGGACTGCATGCGCCGAAACAAACAAATAAAACAGGAGGCGAAGGATTTTTCCTTTGTCTCCTGTTTTTCTATAAGATGCAGTCGAACATACAATACGAAAAGAATGTTGCAAATAAAAACCGATGTTATATATGTACTATAAAATTCAACTTACAAAATCGCACTGGGCACACGAATTGCGATGTTACACTTTATTTTCCTTTCATGAAAACCTGTACGGATTGTTGCAGCGTATCGGCAATATCGGCAAGTACCTGGCTGCTTTCCGAGACTTCATGAACAGCTGCGGTCTCATTTCGTATAGAATCCGAAACATGTTCGATTTCACTGGTCACCCGATTTGATTCATTTTTAAACACATGGATCGATTCCATAACATCTTCAATTTTGTCCACGATATTTTGTGCAGCTTCCTTCATTTTATCCGCTACGACGTTGGCTGCCTCACTGCTTTCCTGTAAACTATGAATGACCTCACCGGTTTCTCCGATGATCTTTGCCCCGGCCGAAACCGCTTCTTCGCCAAGTTGTACTCCATGGACAGCTTCCTCCGTTTTGCTTTGAATGCTTTCAATCAAGCTAGAAATTTTTCTAGCCGACTGCTCGGATTGTTCTGCCAAATTGCGAACCTCTTCAGCGACAACAGCAAAGCCTTTGCCATGCTCACCAGCCCGAGCAGCTTCAATCGCCGCATTAAGTGCCAATAGATTGGTCTGCCCAGCAATTGCTGTAATTGTATCAACAATCTGCCCAATTTCTCTTGAACTCGTTCCCAATTCTTGAATAGATTTTGCCGAATTCTCTGTAGTCTGTTGAATAACAGCCATTTGTTCCATCGCTTTGCCTATCGAGGCCTTGCCTAGTTTTACCGCAGCAACAGCTCTCCCCGCATGCGTAGCTGAAACCTCAGCACTGCCTGCCATTGCACGTGTATTTTCCATAATCTGTTTTACGCTTTGATCGAGATTTTCTGCTTCTTTTTGCTGTTGCCGTACGGCTACGACGACGCCAGAAGACGAGTCACTTATCGTCTTCGTCATTTCTAAGGATGCAGAGGCGCTGGCAGTCAATTCTTCTGATGCTGATGCCGTTTGCTCAGCTGCTTCTTGTATCTTCTGAACCATGCGACGAAGTTTTTCTTCTAAATGATAAAATGCCTGCAGCAATGCTCCAATCTCATCCGCAGAAAAATTTTTAACGGCTTGCTTTTGATATACATTGCCTTCACTCAGTTCTTTTGTCATTTGTTCAATCGGTTGCAGTAATTTTTTTGCCTGCAATACCGCAAAGATCAGACAAAATGCAATCATTCCAAGCAAAATTAAAAGTGCGCTCAGCTCAAACATTTGCATGAATTCCTGTGCGTCCTGACGATATCGATCCGCTTTAGCCTGCTGTAGATTGATAAGTTGATCAAATGCCGTCGTAAGATTTTTCCGCTGCTCTCGGCCTTCACCAAAAGAAAGAGCCTGTGCTGCTGTAATGTTGCCTTGTTCACAATACGTCAATACGCGGTTGTTGATGTCTGTAAAGGCAGTATGGGTTTCATCGATACGCTGTAAAAGCTCTTTTTCTTCTGCGGACATCATCAACGGTTTGATTTTCTCGATGTTCTCCTTCACCTTCTTAGATTTCTCCGCTATTTCCTGACGAAACTCCGGTTTGCCGGTGATAATTCCCCCACGTTCATCATTGGCTTGACCACCAAAATAAAATTCAATTTCCTTCAGCCCCATAATAGAAATGTCTGCTTCATTTACGATTTTCTCATATTTGTTTTGCACATGATACAATCCATAAGCGGCTCCACTAGCTCCAAGGAAAAAAAGAAATGCAATCATTGCATACCCCGCAATGATTTGATGACGGATCTTCATGTTTGTAAACAAAATATCGTCCCCCTAAAGTATTAATCACTCTGCACAAAAAAAATAGATTTTTTCAGCAACATGTTTATATCCACTACCTAATATTACACTAATTTTCCAAAGAAAATTGTTAAGAATATGTTAAAACCTGAATTATTCACGTAAATTTAAAAATCCGCTACAATGCCAATAAATTTAAGTATTACAAGCCTTCTCCTTTTTCACCTAATG
>Ga0183099_1000462_pt1 | contig 30215 bp, 27 predicted proteins | sample Biomet1_FD_127788 | JGI IMG/M metagenome (GOLD analysis project Ga0183099, IMG submission 127788) | Microbial communities from bioreactor (seeded with anoxic lake sediment) at LBNL, California, USA - Biofuel metagenome 1 | ecosystem: Engineered > Bioreactor > Anaerobic > Unclassified ...
AGTGCGTTGACTCTCGCGCCAGCAACGGCGGAGGCACCGGCCGCTCCCTCGCCTTTTGCCACGTAAGGCGCAAGCATCTCCCTGGAGAGTTTGCGCCGGATGAATTGCGGCGCAAGGTCATAGGCTGTCAAATCACCGAAGTTTCCGGCCTTGCCCTTGCCGTCCATGTGCGACCGCGCGCCGTTGAGGTACACGGCGAACTCGCTCACGAAGCCCAACAGTCCTTTGCAGTTTGTCGTCGCCGTGAGCGATGCCGAGGAGCCGACCAACACAAGCCGTTTGCAGGAATACACGGCAGCGCCTGTCTGTTCATCAGGTGCCACCGTCGCCGCTCCGGTGATGACTATGCAGTCCTGATAAAGCGTGCCGTCAAGAAATACGGCTGGGTTGGAGCACGTCCCCAGCCTGCACGATATTGCCAGAATATGTGCCGTCGCCAAACAATGCGCCGCCGCCACCCCCAAAAAGGTTTCCGAAGCGCATGGCCGTGGGCCGGGAGCAGCCCGCAAGGACCGCCCCCGGTTTCGGGTTCCTGTCGCCACGCCGCAGACTACGCGCCAGCATACGTGCCCCAGCGGGCTTGCACGTTTATGGTCTTGCCGCTGGTGGGCGCGGCCAGCAGTGCAGCCTGGAGCTTCCAGCCCTGCGGGAGTTCAAGGAACTTGTTGCCCGCTGCGTCGGTGCCGACAAACGGAGCCATGTTTGCCGCAGCCAACAGGTTCGTCACGGCCTGGATGTTGAACAGGGCGATGACGGCCACGCCGTAGCAGGCGGCGCGGGTGGTCATGCTGGCGGTGCCGATGGTCATGACGGTATCGGTCAACGCGGTGATCGCCTTGGTGCCGTCCAGGTTATTGGCTGCATCCGGGCAGTCTGACACGATGGGCATATCGCCTACCTTGAAGCCGTCCGCCAGGAAGGAGCCAGCCGAGCGCGTGATGGTGGTCGCCGCCCAGGCGAACGTGATACCGCCGTTTGTCACGGAGTTCTTGACCGGACGAGTCAGGGTGATGTTGCTCATGGGGTAGGAGTTGGTTCCGTCCGAGATTTTGAGGGCCAGCACACCCGCCTCGTCTGCGGTCGCGGCCAGAGAGTCGATGCGCACCGGGCCGTTGGCGTCCGCCGTGGTGATGTCGGCGTAGGTCAGGCCGTTGGCGTTGGTGAACTGCGTCAGCTTGCCCGCCATGTTGCCGCAGAAGATAGCCTCTTTATACGTGGTGCCCATGCTAGAAACCTCCATTCATTGCGTGGTTGAGGATGCGGCCAGCCACGATGGCTGGCCGCAGGGCCGGAGTTGTGGAAATCTGCGTGGCGTCGATGGACAGACCTGTGGAGGAGAGCGCCAGCCCCGCGCCAGGGCGCACGCGCAGCAAGCCGGACGCGAACTCCAGCCCTGACGCGGCGGCAAGGGCCACGCTGAGACGCAGGGACTCCTCCGCGCCGGGGCATAAAAGGGTTTCGGCCAAGCCATCGCCCACCGCGAGCTTGGCGCTCAGGCTCTGGGGCAGCGTGTCGCCCGCCGAGATCTTCACCAACCCATCCGCAGTGGCGGCAACGGCCTCAGCCGCGGCAGCGCCCAGTTCGGCGCGGCTGGCGGCGCTGAAAGCGGCGCTTGCGCCCTGCCCCGCCTTGGCGGCGCTCTCGGCCGCGTCCTGCTGCGCAAGGCGGGCTCCGGTCTTGCTGGCCTCAGCCGCGGCAAGAAAGCTCGTGGAATCGAGGATGTCTCCGTCCGGCGTGCTCACCGGGTACACAACCGCCCGGCCGATCTGCTCCTGCAGCGACTGGCAGATCATGGTCAGCAGATCCAGCGCGCCTTCGTGGGTCTCGGCCGGGAAGGCAGAATTCTCCACATAATCCACCTCCTGTACGATGGCCGGGGCGCGGTAGACCACAAGGGTCTGGCCCGTGGCCGGCGGCACGAGCATGGTCAGTTGCCCGCCCGCGGAGCTGCCCGCGCCGGAGAGGATGTAGTGCGTGCCCAGCACCAGCGGCGTTTCCGCGCCGTCATGGCTGACGATGGCCTTGATGTCGGCCTCGCGCAGGAAGGGGAAAGGCAGGGGAAACGCCGTGCTGACGCCATTGCCCAGAAACGAGGCTTTGGACATTTGGGTGGACAGGGTCATGGATGCTCCTTGGCCGGAATTCCGGCGGCTATTCGTTGATGGCCAGAGTGGGCGCGATGAGCAGCACGGTCATGGGCAGCGGCTGGTCCTGCACCAGGGTGAGCACACCGTCCGGGCTCCAGCCCTGGGGGAAGCGCACGGACTTGTCGCCCGTGAACAGGGCAGGGGGGCCGGCCATGGAGTCGGCGCTGGTGCGGTAGAGCAGCGGCTCCAGGCGCGCCAGGTCCGGTCCCACCTTGCCGCCCAGGGTGCGGTACAGGCGCAGCCCCACCTCGGTGATGCGCTTGGTGCGCGTTTGGGCGCTGCCGCGCTGGCCCGCGTACTCCAGGCGCATGGGCCGCAACACCGAGGAATACCCCAGCCCCACATGGACGGTCGTGGCCTGCTGCCCCAGGGTGATGCTCCCGTCCCCGGCCACGGTCTGCTCGGGCAGCACGGAGCCGTCGGCCAGGATCTGCACCCGGCGGCCCGCAAGGTGGCCCAGGCCTGTCAGCACGCGCACCGGAGCGCCGGAATAGCTCAGGCCCGCGTCCACGAAGAACGCGCCAGTGGTGTCCGCCGCCGTTTCGGAAAAGCCGGGATCAAGGGTTTCGATGCAGCGCAGGGTCCGCTCCACGCCGTTCTCCACGATGCTGCGCCGCACCACGAGCCACAGCTCGTCGCGGCAGGCCGTTTCGTTGAACACGGCGCAGGCCGCCTCCACCGCGCCCTGGGTGGTGATGCGCGAAAAGGCGCAGACATCCTGCTCCGGCAGGTAGGTCATGACCAGCAGCACGCCGTCCGCGCGCACGCAGTAGAGCATGGGATCCGGCTCCTGCACCGCGGCCAACTGGATGATGCCCGCCTCGCCCAGATGCGCGGACAAGAGCGTCAGGTCCTGGGAGGTGTATGAGTCGGACGCCAGGCGGTAGGCCATTTCGCGCACCTTCTTGCCGGAGCGCTGCACGTACAAAAGCGAGGCACCGGCCTGGCAGGGCGGCACCAGGGCCGAGCCGAAGGTGCCCTCGCGGTTGGCCTTGACCCCGCCGGGCGTCACGGGCGTGTTCACCGAGCTGCCGGAAACGGTCCACTCCCCGCTGGTCGAGCCGATCCACAGCTTGTCGCGCGGGGCGAGAAAGCAGATGCGCCCGCCGCGCGGCGCGGAAAGGGTGATCTCCACGGCGTCGTCATCAAGAGGGTCGTCGCCGGGATCAGCGCCCGTGCGATCGCCTATGGCGAACATTTCCCAGACGTTCGTGCGCAGGGCCCCTGCCGCGTCCCGCACGGACTCGATCTCCGAGGCGGTGGAAGGCGTCGCTGCAAGGCTCATGCGCAGGCTGGCCGAAAGCCCGGCAGTGACGCTGCGGCTGCCGATATAGCGGTAGTAACAGAGGGTGCCGTCGCTCATGACGCCGGACACCGCCGTGTTCTTGAGGAACGAATCGCCCGCGAGCAGCAGGATGGTGTCGCCGGGCTTGCCGTCGGACAAACTGTCACCGTTGGTGTCCGTGATCTCGAAATCGTCCCAGTCGTCGAGGGGCACCTCGCGCGTGGCCAGGCGGAAATCCAGATGATCGCCCGTGCGTGAGAACCACAGGGTGAAGGGATCGTCCGGCGTGGCGGCGAAGACAAGCCTGTCCTCGTGCAGGCAGCACAGGGCGGGCCAGTTGCCGTCCTTCCAGGTTTCCGGCTGGTCCACAAAGGTCATGACCGTGAGTTCGAAGCCGCCGTCCGCCCGGCGCGAGAGCTTGCGCGGCGCAAAGGCCTCGTGCGCCAGAATCAGGCTGTAGCGGTCCTGCACCCAGCGCAGCCCATCCAGGTGCTGGGCCAGATAGGGCGTGGCGAGCTCCATGATCGCCCCGCCGGACGCAAGCACCCGCCCCGAACCGGAAAAGAAGCGCAGCACGCCCGCGCCCGCCTCGTTCTGGGCAAACTCCAACACCCAGCCCGCGCCCGCGGCGTCCTCATAGGGCACCAAAAGCGAGGGACCGCCGCTGCGCACGGCCTTGCCCACGAAGCGCATGCCGCTGCGGCGCACCACGCCGCCGTGGGGCTGCACCAGAAAGTTCTCCAGGCGCTGGCACCCGTTGAAGTACTTGGACACGTCCACGCGCCCGGCCAAACGCGGCGACAGCTCGCCGGAAGTGAAGTTCGTGAGGATAACGGGAACGAGTGACATGACGGCCCCCGCTACAGATTGATCTTGAAGGGATTGGAGGAGCCGAGGCTCTGCGCGCCCAGGCGCAGCAGCGAGCTTAAGCCGCCTTGCCGGCTGTCGGCCACACGGCCGGAGAGCCGGATGCTCCTGGCCTGGTCCGAGCCGCTGTCGAGGATGCTCTGGATGCGCAGGGCGGACTCATCCATGACGCGGTTCACCTTTTCGTCGCCAGCAGCCTCCGCGCTGGTGAGATTGAGCAGGGAGCTGCCGGAAAGGGCGAGCCCGGAATTGGCCGCGGCCACCCGCGCAGAGCCCATCTTGTGCTGATTGTCCTCGCGCAGCTCCTGCACCTGCTCGCGGGTGCTGCGGGCCTGGGCCTCGGCCTGGCGCCTGGCCTGATTTTCCGCGCTCTGCGCCCGCGCCTCCACGGCATCGCCCGAACCGCCCGAACCGCTCGTCAACGCGCCGGAGAGCACGCTTGCGCCGGTCTTCACGGCAATGGGCATCACGCTGCTTACGCCTTCCATACCTGAAACCTCCCGTAGATCTGGTGGGTTGCCTGGTCCGGGCCATAGCCTTGGCAACGGCCCTCCAGGGAAAGTCCAAGAAACCGCGCAAAGCGCTGCGCCCGGTCGTCGTCCTCGCGCACGTGGGCCTGCACCCGGTGGAAGCCGTGCCCGACGAACAAACCATCCACGCTGCCTTTGGCCAGCCGTGCAAAAGCCATTGCGCGCTGGTCGGCCTCAAACCCTGCCCAGCACCACAGCTCGCCCACACCGGGCCAAAAACGCACAATACCGCCGCACGCCAGCGGCCAGTCACCGGCCATGAGCGTCCACGCCGGGCCGGCCGCGGCATAGGTGCGCGCCAGCTGAGAAACCGGTCCCAGGCGGCTGAGAATCTGCCGCGCGCCGGGCCGCAGACAAAGAGCGTCCGCATGCCGGACTTCAAAGGGGATGAGCTGGACGGATTGGGACATGAGCGCTCCTTTTGCCGGGCGCTTGCCCGGTGTGGAGCGAAGTATAGCCGTATTTTATGGCAGTTGACAAAATTGGCGGGTCTTTGGCCGGTAAAAGGACAAAAATTCCGTCTTGACAGCTTTCGTGAGCGCGGGCGTCTGCACTCGTCGCCACGCGTGTACAGCTATCATACAAGGCGATCCTCACGGTTCTGAGACGACAAGGCGCGCCACTCGGAACGATGGCGAAAGTTATTGCCAACTGGCAATTCTATCAGAAACAGGGGCACTGTTCTGGGAGTGGGGGAACCGTCTCGGATACGACAGCATGAGCGCATAAAACACCACGGCCCGGACACGCACAGGGCGCTCCGGGCCGGGAGGGCGTGGCGTTTGCCGCCCGCCGATCAAAGCAATGGGGGATTATTCTTCCGTCACCGAACCGCGGGTGAGCATCTTTTCACGGGTCTTCTTGGCCGCGTCCACGCTGGCATATGGTCCAACGAGCACCCGGTACCATTTGCCGCCGCGCAGGTTTGTGGCGACGACCTTCACCGGCAAGCCCTTCTTCTCCAACCGCTGCGCCCGGCGTTCCGCCTTCTCGCGCGACTGAAACGAACTTTCCTGGATGGCATACGAGCCCTTGCCCGTTTTACGCTGCACCATATTTGGGGAAGGCTTGTCGTTGTCCGCTGGCTGCGCCACAGCGCCCCGCACCTGATTGGCGCGCATGTCCGCCACCTGCTGGGCGGCTTTGAGATCCTGGTCCTGCTGGCGCGGGGCCGTGCGCGCCAAAGAGGCGGGCAGCGCGCCGCGCCCCTTCTGCTGGTCCAAAGTGGCCAAGGATTGTCCCTGGTTCACACGCTGAAAGGCCATGTCGAGCAGCTTGTGCGTGGTGGCGGCGCGGGCGCCCGCACTGCGCGCGCCGAGAACCACGGCCACGATGCGCGTGTCGCCGCGTTTTGCGGTGACCACGTTGTTGTAGCCGGAGGCCTGCACAAAACCGGTTTTGAGCCCGTCAACGCCTTCATAGGTGGTCAGCAGACGGTTGGCGTTGTGATGGTTGTGATTGTTGTGCACGTAGGTGGTCATGGAATGGAAGGTCAGCGCCTGGGGAAACCGCCGCAGATAACTGGTGGAGAGCTTCAGCATGTCGCGGGCGGTGGTGAGCTGCCCCTCGGCGGGAAGTCCATTGGGGTTTTTGAACACGGTTTCGGTCATGCCCAGTTCGCGGGCCTTGGCGTTCATGGCGTTCACAAAGGGATGGTAGTCCTCGCCGCCGGAAAGGTGCTGCGCCAGGGCGATGCAGGCGTCGTTGCCGCTGGCCACGGCGATGCCCTTCATCAGTTCACGCACGATGACACGCTCGCCCGGGCGGATGTTCATGCGCGAGCCGCCCGCCAGCGAGGCTTGCGGGGTGACCAGCACGGTGTCGGTGAAGGAGAGGCGGTGCTCCTGCATGGCTTCAAAGGCCAAGTATAAGGTGATCACCTTGGTGAGCGAGGCTGGGGGAATCTGCTGGTCGGCGTTCTGCTCGTAGAGAATGCGCCCGGTTCCGAAGTCCATGGCGATGGCGGATTTTGCTCCCAGTTCGCCGTAGGAGGAATGACGCGCTGCCTGGACGGGTCTTGCCGCCAGCATGATGAGCAGCATTGCGAGGAAGAGAACTCTGCTTTTTTCGCGCATGGCTATCCACTGGGTTGGAGGTTTTTGCGACCCGCGTCCGGCACCTTGCAGCTAGGGGGATGTTATCCCCGGAACGAAAGGCTGGCAACCCCGGATCATGCGGGCCGCGCGAAGACAGGGGAGAGGCGTCAAAGCCGGAAGCCGGGACGCGGCCGTGCTTGCAGCGCCTGCCGACGCAAATTGTTATAGTGATTCTTTAAGAAATGTCTAGGCATATTTTTATCCACCTGTCAACGAACCGGCCTGGATAAAGGGGATAAACTACTGACCGTAGCCGCAACTCTGGACAAAGGCATGCCGGCATCCTATAGAATCACCATAATGAGCCATCCATTCCCTGTTGCCCTGGGAGCGTCATGATGCTTTCCTGCCCTGCCTTGCCCTGGCCGCCGCGCGTGCTCGTCGTCGAAGACGAGAGCATCATCGCCCTGGCCACCACTGCGAACTTGAAGCGAATGGGATGCGAAGTTGTCGCCACGGCGGCGACTGGCCAGCAAGCTGTCGAGTTCGCAGTCAGAAAACGACCGGATGTCGTTCTCATGGACATCATGCTCGAAGGCTCGATGGATGGCATTGAGGCCGCCACGCGCATACGCGAGCGCCACCCCGACATGCCCATCATCTACTGCACTGCCTACACCGATGTCGGCACACGCGTGCTGGCCGCCCGCACCAACCCCAAGGCCTTCATGGGCAAGCCTCTCGACTATGGCGCGCTCAAGGACCTCATCGACGATCTGCAATGAACAAAATACTCTTCTCCCTTGTCCTCGCCACGCTGCTGCTGAGCCAAAACGCCGCATTGAGCGCAGGCGCCCAGGCGCAACACGCTCCCGCAGACGGAGCGCAAAACGCCACAACGCCGACAGATGCCGACGGCTTGGCGCAGTATCAGGTTTTGCGGGAGTACTTCGAATGGCAGACAGCCTTGGACGACCGGCTGCCGACTGTTTTTTCGCGGCGGGTGCGCGATGAGGAGACCATGGCGTTTTTGGCCGCGCGGGAGACAGTGAACCGACGTGGCCAATTGGAGCGTTTCCGGGGAGCCAAAGTCGACCTGAGCGGCCTCGTGTTCAAACGCATCACCGCAGACCCGGATCTGGCGCGCATCCAAGTCACTGGACACTATAGCTTCACCATCTCGCCTGTGGTGCAGATGGTTGAAGAAGATGCGCTTTTCGTACTGCTGCCGGAAAATGGCAAGTGGAAGATCTACGAACGCCGCGAGGGCTGGCGCTAAAACCTAGAATCCTCCGCCCGCACGCCGCGGCAGCTTCAAGCCTTCCGCTCCGCGTGGCTCTGCCAAAATCTCCTTTTGAGACACTGCGCCCTGCTCTTCAGTCTGCAATCCGGCGTCCTCTGCAAGAGGCTGCTGCCCGGTTTCCGGCCCGGCCACCACCACCCGGTTGCGGCCGCCGTTCTTCGCCAGATACAACGCCTGATCCGCCAGGGAGACCAACTCCCGGCTGCGTGCCCCGGGGGCCAAAGCGGCCACGCCAGCGCTCACTGTCATGCGGACCTCTCCTTGACACTCGCCGAAGTTACGGTTTTCCACGCGGGCGCGGATGCGCTCCGCAAGCAGCGCGGCATGGTCACGGCTGGTGTGCGGCAAAATAACGGCGAATTCCTCTCCGCCGTAGCGGGCTGGAAAATCGGAACTGCGCAGGCTCTCCACCAAAAGGGAGGCGGTGCCGCGCAGCACGGCGTCACCGGTCTGGTGCCCAAAAGTATCGTTGATGCCCTTGAAATGGTCCAGATCCATAAGAATGAGCGACAGAGGAAGATCATAGCGGCCATGGCGCTGGGCCTCTTCCTCCAGGCGTTCCTCAAAGCGGCGGCGGTTGCCGATCTTGGTCAACCCGTCGTGATCGGCCATGCTCTTGACCTGGCGGAACAAAAAGGCGTTGCGCAAAGCCAGCGCCAAGTGATTCACCGCGGCATTCAAGGTCTGCACCTGATCCTTGGCCAAGCGCAGCCCCTTATGGGTCATCAGCGCCAGGCAGCCGAAACTCTCTCCGCCCGCGGCCAGGGGCAGCATGAGCAGCCGGCCTCCGGTGGGCGGCGGGGTCAGCCGCATGTGCGCGCCGGGCGTCAGGCATATCTGGCGAAAGTCGGAGACGGGAGACCCTCCCAGCCGCTCCGCCGCGGCGGAAAGAATCTCCTGCCAGGCGATATTCTCCTCCGGGCCCATGACGCAATGCATGTACATCTCCGCTTCGAGCCCCGGCCCATTGTCGGCGCGGTTCCAGAACACGGCGCACAAAACATCAACAGGCAGCAAATGCCGCAAGTCCGTCTTGGCCTTGGACAAGATCGTTGCGGTGTCGAGAGAGGCCGAGGCGCGCGAAAGCACCCGGTTCAGAAAGCTCAAGTTGTTGCTCTTGCGCTCCAGCAGCTCCCGTTCCAGCATGACCTCGTCGGTCTTGCGGCGCAAATCGGCGGAGAGCGAATCAAGCTCGCGCACGCGCAGCAGGGCGTCGCGCACATTATAACGCGTCAGCGGAGCGCGGACGGCTGTCAGGAAGCCCTCGGCCAGAACGTGCTCGGTCTCGACCGGTTCGGCGCCCTCGGGCAGGATCAGAATCCGCCGCAGCGAGTCCATGCCCCGGCAAGCCTTGCGGCGGGATTTTGGCATCACGTCCCACACGGCCTGCGGAATCCATGCGGCTTGGCTCTGGCCCTCGCTTCCGCGCATCCAGGCCACGGCGTCAGGGGGCAGATTACGCAGGGTGAAGCCTGGTCCGGCGCTTTCCTCTATGACGGCCGCAGCGTCTGGATCAAGTCCAAGACCCCACATTATTTCAGGATGTTCCGTTCTGTGCATGATCGAAAGCCTCCAGGTGACGGGCTGCGTACAGAGCCAATCTTGCAAGAAGGGGGCCAGCGGCAATCAGTGCCATGCGCCAGCGCAGATTATGCCGCCCGGCTTTGACAAACGACGGCAAGTGTGGCTTGGTGCGGACATGGAAAAGCCCCGCGTCTTCGGCACCCTGGACCCCTTCATGGAGGACGGGCCAATACTCGGCCGCCGGGTTGCCAACGTGGGATTCCTGCGCGCGCTTCTGGCCCGCGACCCCTTCGAAGCTTATGATTTCTTTCTTTCCGACAAGGCCCTGCGCGACTCCGTGGCCAAGAACCTGGCGGACCTCGCCCCGGACATCGCCCGGCCGGGCGTTTTTCGCCTCATGGACCGCCGCGACCTGCCCGCCCGCCTTGCGGACACGGCCTACGCCTGCTTCCACCAGTCCGACTGCATCAATTTCCCCACGCACATCGCCCGGCTGCGCAACGCATACAGCCCGGAGATCTTTCCCATCACAGGCCCGGTGCATTCCCTCTCCTACCCGGACTACCCCGTGGCGTTTCTGCGCCACCTGTGGGCTGGGGCCACCCCGCGCGACTGCATCATCGCCACCTCCGAGGCCGGAAGGCTGGCCGTGGAGGGCTTCTTCACGCACCTGCGCGCGGGCTATGGCCTGGAGCACCTCAAGGGCCCCAGCATCCGCCGCGTGCCCCTCGGCCTGGACGCGGAGAGCCTTTTGGCGCTGCCCGGTCCGCAGCAAAAGGCCGAGCTGCGCCAGCGCCTGGGCCTTCCAAAGGACCGCGCCCTGGTGCTGGTGCTGGGCCGTGTTTCGCACGCGTCCAAGATGGACATGCTGCCGCTCATCCGCGCCATAAGCCGCCTGTTCGCGAAAGCGCCGGACAGGCCCGCCCCCCTCCCGCGCGAGAGCGTGGCCCTTGTGGTGGCTGGCTGGGCCGAGGCAGACGACCCCTTCCCGCAGACATTGGTGGAGCTCGGCAAGCGCGTCGGCTTGGCCGTGCACCTGGACCTGCGCCCGGGAGAACGCCGCAAGAACGATCTGCTGGCCGCCTGCGACATCTTCGCCTCCATCGCGGACAACCCGCAGGAGACCTTCGGCATCACCCTGCTGGAGGCCCAGGCCGCTGGCCTGCCCGTGGTGGCCTCGGACTACGACGGCTACCGCGATCTGGTGGTCCACGGCGAAACCGGCCTGCTGGTGCCCACCACCGGGCCGGAGCCCAAGGACGGAGACGACTTTGTGGACCGGCTGGCGCCGGTGCTTTTCGACAACCAGTACCACCTGCTGCTGGCCCAGCGCACCGTGGTGCACACCCCACAGCTGACGCAGGCCCTGGCCGCGCTGCTCACCGACGCCCCCTTGCGCCAGCGCATGGGCCGGGCCGGGCGCGAGCATGTGCGCCGCCAATTTCTCTGGTCGAACGTCATCGAACAGCACCTGGCGCTTTGGGACGAGCTGCGCGCGCTGCCCGCGCCGGACATCGCAGCCTTGCGCCACATTCCGCACCCGCTGCATTTGCCCTACGCCCGCGTGTTCGCCCCCTATCCCACGCGCACCCTGGCCCCGGCCGACAGGCTGAAGCCCGGACGCGCGGGCGCGGCCCTCCTGGCCGGACGCGAACATCCCGTGCTGTATGCCGGGCTGGACAGCCTGCTGCGGCCGGAATCCATCCGCAAGCTGGTGTTCCTGGCGCGCAAGGGCGAGGCAGCCGGCGCGCTGGCCGAGCGTTTTCGCGAACTCTGCCCAGGGGTGGACGCCGAAGCCGCCGCGTATCACATTCTTTGGGCCCTGAAGCACGACCTGCTGGAGCCGGAGGACTGAAGGCCATGAGCCGGACCGTTCTGCATCACGCGGCCCTGCCGCACCGGGGCGGCGCAGTGCGCGTGGCGCGGCTGCTGGCCCAGGCGCAGCGAGAGGCCGGGCTGGACGCGCGCCTCTCCTATGAGGTTCAGGAAAACGATCCCGAAGCACTGCCCCCTGCCACGTCCGAACGCATCCGGCTTTGCGGCCCCACGCCCCCCGGCGGCCTCGGCCAAGCCTGGGCCGAGCTGCCGGACGACGCCTGCCTGCATCTGCACACCAGCACGGACTGGCCAGCGCTGCTTGCCGGGCTGCCGCACCACGCCGCGAACCGGCAAATTCTGCTCACCCTGCACGACGCCACGCCCCTCACCGGCGGCTGCGCCTATCCGTTGGACTGCCCGCACTTTCCCGCCTGCGCCGATCCCTGCCCGCGCCAATTTCCAGACGCCCGCGCCAGGCAGAACGCCATCGCCGAATTGCTGGGCAGCCTCGCGCACGTGTGCGCCCTGCGGCTTGTGAGCCCCTCGCGCTGGCTGGCCGGGCTGGGCCGGCAGGTCTGGCCCGATATCCCGGCGCGCATCATCCCCAACGGCGTGCCCTGGCCGGATCTGGCGGATGTTCCGTCCCGCGCCAAGGCGAGACAGGCCCTCGGCCTTGAACCGGGAGTCCGCGTGGCGCTGTTCGCGGCCCATGGCGGCGCGCGCGCGGCGTACAAGTCCGGCCCGCGCTGGCCGGGCTACTGGCAACGCCTGCGCGAGACACTGCCCCAGGCAACGGCCTTTGCCGTGGGCGGCGACGAAGCCGGGACCAGGGACGGCCTCACCATCTGGCCGTACGTGGACCGCGCCAAGCTGCGGCTGCTCATGCGCGCGGCCGATGTCCTGCTCTATCCCACCCTGGCGGACAACCATCCCCTGGTGCTGCTGGAGGCAGCGGCCATGGAGCTGTCCGTGGTCAGCTTCGCCGCGGGCGGCGTGCCGGAAATCGTCCTGCACGACGAAACCGGGTTGCTCACCCCTGTCGGCGACGAACCGGGCTTCCTGAGCGCCTCCCGCAGCCTGCTGGCCGACCCGGCCCTCTCCCGTCGCCTGGGACGCGCGGCGCGGGCGCACGGCGCAAAACGCTTCACTGCGGCGCGCATGGCCGCGGACTACGCCGTGCTTTTGACGTGACCGCCGTCCCGCAAGCCCCTGCAACCAAATAGCCTTTGACGCAGCCCCGCGAATGCCGTATTTGAGCCCTCACATTCGGCACTCTGCGTTTCGCATTGTTCCAACAAATTCAGCATGTTCGAGGTTCACGCATGAGCAAACTCGCAACCCTGCCCGGTGACGACATCCGCCAAATCATGTGGCGCTACTCCGACCGCTTTGAACTGCAGATGGTCGTCCAGTCCGCGCGCGGCGTGGCCCGCGGCCATGTGGCCCGCATGGTGGCCGATGGCGTGCGCAACACCCACGAGTGGACCGAGCGCAAGAACACCCTGCTCGACGCCTTCGACGCCTCGGGCCTGACCGCGCTCTACATGGACACCACGCAGGGCGGCTACATCGACGGGCCGAAGAACTTCGCCCTCTGCCTCACCACCTTCGAACTGTCTTGGGTGGATGCCGGCGCGGCCACCTGCGGCCTGGCCACCAATCTGGCCCTGGCCCCCATCCACGAAAAAGGCACCCCGGAGCAGCGCGACCATTACATGGCCATCGCCTGCCCCGGCGAAGGCCGCCAGACCAAGCGCGGCGCCTTCGCCCTCACCGAGCCCCTGCCCTACGTCGGCGTGGACACCGGCATTCTGACCAGCAAGGTGCGCGTGGCCGAGTGGAAGGACGGAGAGGAGCCCATGCTCCAGGTGGACAAGCGCGGCCGCTTCATCACCGGCATGGACTTCGCCGACTTCGTCACCGCCGCCGTCATCAGCGACGACGAGCGCATCAAGGGCTCCTGCATGGTGATCCTTGAGGCGGAAGACCCCGGCACCTTCGACCGCGGCGCCGTGACCAAGAAGATGGTGCACCAGCTCTCCAGCACCTGCGACCCCATCCTGAGCCTCCAGGTTCCGGCCAGCCGCATCATCGGCGGCTACACCGTGAAGGACGGCGTCATCATCCCCAACTACAGCCACGCCGAAATCATCGGCTCGGTGTTCCACCGCACGCGCATCCCGGTCGGCGTCATGACCTCGGCCAAGCTGCTCTCCGCCGTGGAGCCCATCATCCGCTACCACCGCGGCCGCTTCCGCGGCGGCGACGCCCAGCCCGGCACCCCGCGCTTCGAGCAGGGCCTGCAGATGAAGGAAGACGCCGTGCAGCGCCTGGCCGACCTCTGGTCCGTGGGCGAGGCCGGCTGCTCCCTTGGCTTCGACGCCGCGCGCAAGGCCGACCTCCTCGACCCCCTGGAGAAGGAGAAGGAAGCCCAGTTCAAGGCCCAGGGCATCACCGGCCCGCGCGCCCAAATGAGCGCCCTCAAAAAGATGGAGCCGCTGGTCCTCGAATACCTCGACCTGGCCCTCACCCCCGAGGGCGCGCGCGCCGCCGCCCGCCTCGCCGGCGGGCCCCTCGTCGGGGTTCCAGCCGTCGAGCTCGGCCTTGGCGGCGGGGAATATCTCCTCGAGCTCGGCCGGCGTGCAGCGGCGGCCGAGGAGGGAGAAGAAGAGGTTTTCGTTTACTTCGATCTTGGGCATGACATCCTCCGTTCAGCTCGGGTTATTTTTCGCTAGATCTTGGCGCGGCGGCCGCGCACGCTCTCGATGTCCGAGCAGAAGAGCTCCCGGAGATCGTTGAGGCCGAGAGCCATGAGGGCCATGCGGTCGATGCCGATGCCCCAGGCGAGGACGGGCACGTGGACGCCGAGGGGCTCGGTGACCTCGGGGCGCAGGATGCCCGAGCCGCCGAGCTCGAACCAACCCAGAACGGGGTGCTTGATGTGGACCTCCACCGAGGGCTCGGTGAAGGGGAAGTAGCCGGGAACGTACTTGACCTCGGTGGCGCCGGCGACCTCGACGGCGAACATCTCGAGGAAGCCGAGGAGGGTCCTGAGGTTCACCTCGTCTCCGAGGACGATGCCCTCGGTCTGGTAGAAGTCCGAGAGGTGGGTCGCGTCGACCTTGTCGTAGCGGAAGCAGCGGGCGATGCCGAAGTACTTGCCGGGAATCTTTGCCTTCGCGAGCTGATGCGCGGAAAGGACCGTACCCTGGCTGCGGAGGATCAGGCGTTTGGTGAATTCGCGGTCGAAGGAGTAGCCCCAGCCGCGACTGCCGGAAGCGCCGCCGTTCTCGTGGGCCGCGGCGATGTTCGAGAGGAAGGGCTCCTCGATGGACTTCGCCTTGGTCGGCTCCTTCACGTAGTAAACGTCGTGGATGTCGCGCGCGGCGTGGAACTGCGGCATGAACAGGGCGTCGCAGTTCCAGAAGTCGGTCTCGACAAGCGGGCCGTCGAATTCCTCGAAGCCGAGGGAGCACAGTTTGTCCTTGACGCTTTCGAGGAAGCTGACGTACGGATTTGTCCGTCCGGGGATGATTCGCGCCGGTTGGATGGCTATGTTGTATCCGCGGAAGGTCCCCTTCTTCCAGTCGCCGCTCTTGAGGAGCGAGGGCGTGATCGAGCCAATTTCCTCGCCGGTAATGCCAGCCGCGTCGAGGGCGGTCTGTACCTCTGACGCTCCGGGAGTGAGGGTGTATACGACGGTTTCCCGCTCGACGATACGGAACGGGGAGTCGGCAGCACCGCGTTTTTTGGCAAGCGTTCCCATGACCGCGATCTCGTCGCCTGTCAGGTTTTTCTGGTCGATGGTTCCGGAGGGTGATTTGGAGGCAAGGCGCACGAGGGCTACGGTGATTGCGAAGCGTTTGTCCGCGGGCATCTGGACGAAGGAGGCTTTCTTGTCCTCGCCCATCCTTACGGCCCCTTCCTTTGACAGTGTTCCGAAGGAGGATCCGACGTCCTTGTTCTCGAGTCCGAGCGCGGCAGCGATTTCGGGCAGTGTATGGGAGCCCTTCTCCTGCAGGAGCTTCAGGATGCGTTCGTCAGGAGTTCCCTTGTCCGCAAATATGCGTCCGAGTTCGGTAATCTCGAAATAGGTATGGGCTTCGCGGCGAACCTCGGTGACGAGTTCCTTCCCTCCGAGCCATGAAAAAGCCTGATTGGCATGTCCGGGTTTGTAGTCCAGTTCCTTCTCGAGCTTTTCCGCTGTCAGTTCGGCTCCGGGCGCGAAGGTTCTGATGACGCGGATTTCAAGAGGATGCAGATTTTTTATTATTGACTGTACATCCATGACTTACTCCTGTTACAATATGAATATTTATACCACTTTATCCGGAGTACAGTAAAGAGTGCAGAGAAAAGTTCGTATCTGGACCAAAATCTTCTTCATTGTGCTGGTCGCGGTCATGCCGACGGTGATTCTTACCCTATATTCCGCGATTTCTTTCCGGGCCGTCTATATAAATGAACAGAAATCCGTTCTCTCAAACCTCTGTGACGGTTTCGTCAATGAACAGCGCCTGATTGCGCGGAACGCGGAGGAGATGCTTCTCGCAGTCTCCCAGACACCCCTGATAAAGGACGGGGATCATGGATCTCTTGACCGTTATTTCAAGGACTTGATGTCCGTGTATCCGGACTACGCAGTACTCCTGGTTGCTGACAGCGACGGGATGGTCATCGGATCAGGCGTCGAAAAAACGGGTTACTCGATCGCGGACCGAGATTATTTCAGGAAGGCCCTGAAGACAGGACTCTTCACGATCGGTACGTACCTTGTCAGCCGTTCAACCGGAATCGATTCCGTGCCTTTCGCCCTTGCCGTCAGGAACCGCATGGGCAAGACCGTGGTCCTGATCTGTTCATACTCCCTTCATAAGTATTCACACGAATTTTCTGTAAACCGGCTGAAGGGCAACTCGATTCTTGAAGTTTTCGATCAGGAAGGGCACCGGCTGTATTCAACCTCGACAGATCCCCACGACGGCTTGGGGAAACCCGTAATGAAACCGCTTTTCGAGCAGGCCCAAAAGAATACCGGAACAAAGGCCTCCAGGGTCACCCTTGCAGGGTCTGACTGGCTTTTGTCGTGCGGAACCTTTTTACGGAATGGCAACTGCCTGTACGTGACGGTACGGACACCGTTCGGTGATGTCCAGAAGGCTTCTGCCCTGCTCCTGTTCCGAATCATTTCGCTCATGCTTCTTGCCTGCTCCGCCGCCCTTGCCCTGTCGCTCTGGCTTGCCCGCCGCCTTATCGTCCGGAGGATCGAAGGCCTTACCTCCTACACCCGCAGCCTGGCCGAAGGAAATCTGGAAGTGCGGTCGGAAATCAACAACACGCATGACGAGATTACCGACCTCACCGAATCATTCAACAAAATGGCCGAGGCGCTTGAGGAACGGAACCGGAGCAACCTGCAGACCATCGAGGAGAAGGAGATCCTGTTGCGGGAGCTCCAGAAACGGGTCGCGGACAATCTCCAGCTCCTTTCGAGCATCGTGAGCCTGCAGATCTGCCATGCGCCGGATGATGCCGTGCGCCATTCTCTGACGACCACCCATTCCCGTATCATGGCCCTGTCCCTTGTGTACGAGACCCTGTACCTGTACTCGGATGTCCAGAAGGTACAGATGCGGCAATATTGCAACGGCCTCTGTGAGTTCCTCGTTTCCCTGTACGCCAATGTCGGTTCGGAGATTGCCTGCACGGTGAGCGGGCTCGATGTTTCGGTTTCACTGGACAAGGCTCTTGCACTGGCCCTTATATTGAACGAACTGGTATCGAACAGCCTCGTGCATGCGTTTCCCGGCGGGCAGAATGGTTCGATCTCCATCTCGTTCGAAGCCGTTTCCAAGGATACTGTCCTGATGCGCCTCTCCGATACCGGAATCGGTTTTCAGGGAAACACGCAGACGAATATCCACGGAAATGAGACGCTCGGATATGAGATGATCGAAGCACTGGTCGAGCAGATACACGGGAACCTGCAGATTTCGAGCGGTCCGTGCGGGACGCAGATCTCCATCCGTTTCCCCGCCGAGGCGGCTGCTTCCTAGAATGTCGTGTAGGGGATTATTTCCTGCATGTTTATCAGGACCCGTACCTCGGCGCCGAATCGGCCTGACTCGCTGAACAGGCGGGGTGCCTGCTTCAGTAAAACCTCTCCCCTGATTTCCTTAGGTTTGTTTTTTTCGAGTTTTCGTGCCTGCTCGCGGATGGCCTGCATGATTGCCTGTGTGTAGGCCTGCCTGATGCCTGCCGTTTCGTCTCCTCTTTCCCCGTAACCGCGGCCGGAACCGGTCCTGAACAATACGGAATCCCAGTAAACCCTTCGGCGTGACAGTGCTTCATCCAGGGCGATGCTGGCCCAGCAGGTAAGGCGTGGATAGTCTGCTGAAACCTCGGTGAGCTCCATTCGCGGATCCTCCTGCTGCAGGGAATCGACCGGATCGAGCGAGAAAAATTCCTCGACCTTTCGCAGCTTGTCGCTCGGGGTATAGGTGAAGGTCCATCCATATATCATCCCGCTCAGGATGTATCGTGCCGTTTCATCGAGTTCCTGGATGGGGGGCATTCTTGCCCTGAGTTCTTCCTTGTCCGGCGACCCGGGGACAGTCTCGAGATATACCCATACCGGGGCCTGTACTGCCCGGGGTGATTCCGCAGGGAGAGGCGTGCCCGTTCCTGCCGAAGCGGCAACGAGGACTGCCGCTGCCAGCAGGAGCGCCGGTCTCCGGGTCATTTCCGTGACCACACCTTTGCCGGGTTGATTCCGAACCGTACGATGAAATAAAACCAGGAGACGGCAAAACCTATCAGGTGCGTGCTGTGCGCAACCCCCTGGTTCGTGCCTGCGAGCATGCTGACCGTTTCAAGCCCGGCGTATCCGATGACGAGAAGCGGGGCCGGGACCGGGAGGATTCCCCAGATGTAAAGGACCGAGGCGGGGAAAAGCACCGCGTAGGCAAGGAGGATGGCGAAGACGGCGCCGGAAGCGCCCATCAGGAAGACGTACCAGGTTCCGGTAACCAGATAGATGAGCAAGGAAAAAAAACCGCAGAGCGTTCCTGAGAGCAGATACAGAAGTATGAATTCCTTGGAACCGATCCGTCTTTCCACCGTCAATCCGAAAAAAAGCAGCCCGATCATGTTGGAAAGGAGGTGGGAGAGGCCTCCGTGAACGAACTGGTAGGTGAATATCTGCCAGTACATCCCCCCTTTGACGATAAAAAGAGGATTCAGGGCGAGATATCGGCCCAGTCTCGGATCGACGACGGTAAGGAGATACACCAGCAGATTGATGCCGATCAGTACCAGCGCGGCATTCCAGAATTCGTAGCGGAAGGGTTTTCGGATGAATGAAAGGAATTTCATGCCAGAAACTTACCAGCAAGCCTTCCTGCGGGGCAAGTACCGGACGCGGGTATCATTCGGCAACAGAAACCTTGTTCCGTCCGGTCTGTTTGGAATTGTAGAGTGCCTTGTCTGCCCGGTCAACGAGACTCTTTGCCGTCAAATCGAGATCTGCGCTGTATTGGGCCACTCCTATCGAGATGGTCAGGTTCAGGTGCTGTCCGTCATAGAGGATGTCCAGGTTTTCGATGGAAGTTCTGATCCGTTCGGCAATCTTCTCGGCTGTACGGGAGGGGGTATCGCACAGCATGACGACGAATTCTTCGCCGCCATAGCGTGCTGCCATGTCCTGGTTGCGGGTATTCTGCTGGATTACCGAGGCTACCATCTGGAGAACCACGTCGCCGCAGGCGTGTCCGTAGGTGTCATTGAAACGCTTGAAAAAGTCGATGTCGAGCATCAGCACGGAAACGGGCATGTTCTGCGCTGCGCTGACCTCGAGTTTTTCGATCAGGACGGTATAGAAATAATGCTTGAGCTTGAGGTGGGTCATCATGTCTGTTGTCGTCATCTCGATGAGGCCGGCATTGCTGATGGCGATGGCCGCCAAGGAAGCGATATTCATGATGTGTTCTTTTTCGTATTCGGAGTAGGGTTCGGACGTTATCTGCTCGCCGAGGACGAGCAGTCCGTTGGTATGGTTTTTCGCCTTGAGCGGGATGATAAGCGACGGCTGGAGGGCGATCAGCCCCTCGATGGCCTGGTCAACGGAGATACTCTGTCGTATGTCATCAACCGTCACGCAGCTGTTCTGGAGGTTGAGCATCTTGATCAGTGGATGGTCTTCGGGAATCGAGTAGTCAAAGTCGTTCAGGAGCTCGAACCCGCAGTAGTTGCGGTTGAGCTGGAAGCTGTTTGCGTCGAAGTTTTTTTTGGTAAAAATGGCCACCCCAAGGGTTTTCATCTGGCCCATGCAGGTGTACAGGATCGCTTCTATCAGGGTTGAATAGTCGAGAACCGAGTTCAGGCTTTTTGAAATCTCCAGTAACTGCTTCAGGTCATAGATCTGTTTTTCAAAGGAAGCGTCAGTTGAACTGTTTTTTTTTGATCTCGCCATGTTGGTTTCAACTCTCCGTTTGTTCCGCCAAACTTGCGGAAACAGACAATGTACCTACTATAGCATATTTCTTCATAATTTCAAGGAAATTACGAAAAACCCCAATTTCTTTCTCCAGCAGGACAAAGGATTCCGTGTTTTTTGCCGTTATGGCCAGTGTCCGTATGTTCGTGATGTATTCGGGGACGGTTTTCTTGTAGTCCTCGAGAACCATCGAGCTGAAATTGAATATCTCCGCATACTGGCTTACCGACTGCTGCACGAACGCTTTTGCGTGCGCATTCATATTTTCGACCATTTTTCTCAAAGGTTTCTCGAAATCCATGCCTTTTTCAAGTTCGGTAAGATACCCGGTAAGTATCTTGATGCTGCAGGGCTGGTTCTCGTCAAAAAGCTGCTCGAATTCAGCCATTTTTTCTTTCATCGCCTCGCAGTAGTAGTAGGAAGAGGCGATTGAACTCTGCATGGATCGGTTGTTGAAGTATCCTTCGACGATCAGCGAACTGAGTATCTGCCTGAAATGGGGGTCGAAATACCTGTTGGTGAAGGTTTTGATAATTTCCAGCGGCTTGATCCATTCGAGGGAAAACGGGGTGAATTCCTGCAGCAGGGCATTGGTGTTTTCGCTGTATCCCGACAGGGTGTCAATTTTCAGATTCCCGAATGTCCCGTCGATCAGCTGCTGGATTTCAGTGTCCTGGTGCTCCTTCAGGAGCCGGCGTGAATCGCTGTGAAAGAATTCGGTTATCCTGGTCCGGTACAGCTGTATATAGTCCGTTTTCATTGTCGGCAATTCGGGAACGAAATCCGGTTCTTCCTTTGTTATCCTGATTATCGAAAGCAGGATATTTTTGTTCAGCCGTTTCTGGAAGAGGTAGGAAACGGCCTGGAAGATATGGGCAATCCTGTTTTGCGTGTCTTCCCCTAGGGGGAGGTTGCGTCGGCGGGCGTCAAGGAGCGAGACCACGTCGATTATTCCCGGTCCGAGGTCCAGTTTGACGAGGGTGTAATAGAGATCGAGCAGCGAGGGCACGACCTCTGCAACCTCGACCGTCTTGAAGCTCGGGACTTCCACGGTCGTGTCCTTTCCCGCATGTGCACTGAAAGCCGGATCGAAGAAGGCCAGAAAGCTGTTGAAGTCGAAAAGGCAAAAGCCTGTGAAATCGTCGAGTTTCTGCAGGAGGACTCCGGCTTGCCGCATGCTCGAAGAGTCCAGGAGCTTCAGGTACTGGGAGAACTGCTTTCCCTGTTCTTCGATTGCGTATTCCGGTGTGCCCGTACTGGCAAGAAGCGCTATGGACCGTTCGGTCAAGGTAAAGCTTTTCCGGAGTTCCCTCTGCTCGTCGGTCAATACGAGCTCTATGAGATAATCGCGGTACCGCTCGGCAGTCCGTTTGTCCGGACTCGCGATGGTCGAGGCAAGGGTTTCCCTGACCGGCTGCAGGAACTGGCAAGCCTGGTACAGTGTGAGAGGGAAGGACGGAAGCAGCGTACCGTCAGGCCTCCAGATGGGCGGATCGACGGACTTGATCGTGTTTGTCAATTGTTTGAGCTGTTTCTTTTTTTTATATTCGGGCGATGAAGAGCTGAACAACGACTGGAAGAAGTCCTGGACCAGATCAGCCAGAGATTCCAAAAAACCCATACGCCATTTTAGTCATAAGGTTCCGAATTTGCAAGCCGGATTTCCGTTCACGGAAAACTGAAACCGTACTGTCCGAAAATTTCGCGGTATTCATCGATTGTTGCAGCGTGGACGAGTGCGTTCCTGAGGGTCGCTCCGCCTTCGATGCCCTTCGAGTAGGCGCAAAAGCGCTTGCGCATCTCGCGGCAGGCGGTAGCCTCGCCGGAATCGGCTACAAGCTGCATCAGCTCCCTCCAGCCTGACTGGAGACGGAACTGTGCGGAAATCTCGCCGTAGGTACCGGTTTCGAGAAGCGAAATGGTTTGAGTGAAGATGAACGGGTTCCCCATCGCACCGCGGGCGAACATCACCCCGTCGCAGCCTGTTTCGGCGAGCATGTCTCGGGCCGATTCGGGGGAAAAGAGGTCTCCGGAGCCGAAAACCGGAATGCCCGGCCATTTGGCGTGGACCTGTTCCGTGAGGGCGGCAAGAAGATCCCAGCGGGATTTTCCCTCATATCCCTGTGCCTTTGTCCGGGGATGCAGGGTGACTGCCAGGGCGCCTGCGCTGAGTGCGGCTTCTGCCGCTTCCTTCCAGGTAAGGCTCTGATCGTCCCAGCCCGAGCGTATCTTGACGGTAACGGGAACCGGGACTGATCCTTTTCGTGCGCCGGAATCGCCCACTGCGGCAACGACTGCCCTGGTAAGGGCGTACAGGCGCTCGGGATCGCGGGTCAGGGCAGACCCCGCGCCGGTCTTGTAGATTTTGGGTACGGGGCAACCGGCGTTGATGTCGATGCACTCCGCCGTCGTTTTCTCCAGTACCAGGCGCGCCGCTGAGGCGACCCTGTCCGGTTCGCTTCCGAACAGCTGTACTGCATAGCTTTTCTCGTTGTCGGCGCGGAGCATGAGCTGCTCGGTCCTGCCTGAGCTCCGGACGAGGGCTTCGGCCGAGACCATCTCGGTATAGGTAAAGGACGCGCCGCATTCGACGCAGAGGGAACGGAATGCCCGGTCCGAGTAGCCGGCTACCGGGGCGAGAAAAAGGTTTCCGGGCAGGTCTAGCTGCCCGATCCGTACCGGGTGGTACAGGTTGGGCGCTGGACTCATTCGGGAATGCGGAAGAACTTGCAGCTGTTGGTCCAGAGCTGGGCCGCCAGTGTTTCGATATCCATCTCGAGCATTTCCGCGAGGAATTTGACGGTCGACGGGGTGTATGAAGGCATGTTCCTCTTTCCCCGGTAGTCGGCCGGAACCATGAAGGGGCTCTCCGACTCTACCAGGATGCGGTCGATCGGAAGGGACAGCACGGTCTCGTGGAGGTTGCGGGCATTCCGGTAGGTCAGGTTTCCCGCAAAGGAGAAATACAGGTTCAGGTCGAGTGCGATGCTGGCATATTCGGCGTCTTCGGAGTAGCAGTGAAGGACTCCTCCCGCTTCGGGAAGACGTTCCGCGAGTATGTCCAGGACATCCTTGCCCGCGTCCCTGTTGTGTATGATCACCGGAACGTCGGCTTTGTTGGCAAGTTCGAGCTGGGTTATGAAAAGCTCTATCTGGGAACGCTTGTCGCCGAATTTGCGGAAATAGTCGAGACCGATCTCGCCAAGGGCGACTACGTTGTGCAGTTTGAGCCCTTCCTCGATGGTATGAATCCAGTCCTTCCCGGGATTGGTCACTTCGGACGGAGATACCCCGATTGCATGATACACCGACGGCGCGGATTTGAGCGTCGGGTACACTACACTGAAATCATGCAGACTGTTGCAGATGCTGACAATGCGGGTTACCTGAGCCTGTTTTGCTTCCTGTATTACACGAAGCTGTTCTATGGGATCATCGTAGATTAGCCCGATATGAGCGTGAGTATCAAAAATTTGCATGCTGACTTCCGTGAGAGAGTGGTCACTGCCCGAAGGGGCAGAGGAAAATATATAATTATATAGTAACATACGGTTTGGCTGGCGTCAACAAAAAAGATGTTCTCGCAGGGTTGCCGGTTTGACAGCATTTTTCTTTCTATGATATAATCCGATGATTAAGGAGTCGGGAAAGGGAGTGAGCAGTGCCCAGAACAAGAGGCTATAAACGGATCGAGAACAACATCATCCGTTCTGTTGGACGTTTTTTCCAGAAATGTTTTGCTGCCATAGGGCGCGGCCTGTCGGCCGTTTTCCGGGGTGGCAGGCGGAAACTGACCATCATGGTCGTGCCCCACTCCCAGAAACGGGTTGTCAACTTCCAGACCTCCTTTTTTTCGCTTATTTTTTTCGTCGTGCTTTTTGTCGGTATTCTCGGTTCCTTTTTCTGGTTCACCCAGAACTCCATCACAAAAAGCCAGGATATCGCAGCCCTCCAGAAAGAATCCCGCGAAACGCGGGCAAGTCTTGACCGTCTGAAGGACGAGACTGGCAACCTCCTTACGGCTGCCCAGAACTTCCAGTCGGCTTTTTCCGGAACGCTTTCCCTGATCGGCCTCGATACGGCTGACACTGCGGCCAAAAGCACCATCCAGAACGGCGATCTTTCTTCGCTTTTCAACGTCAAGGAATCTGCACAGGGTTCGGTCAAGGAGATTGCGGAACTCCAGCGCCTTACCGGCTATCTCGAGGACTCTGTCCAGCCCATCCAGGAAATAGGCAAGCTGCTCGACTCCCAGAGCACCCTCTTTTCGGACATCCCGAGCCTCTGGCCCATCAAGGGCGGTATCGGCCATGTTTCCATGGTTTTCGGCCAGAACCGCCATCCCATTACCGGCCAGTGGTATATCCACAAGGGTGTCGACCTTTCCACCTACCGCTCGGGAGACGCCATCCTGGCGACCGCAGACGGCCAGGTTGTGACCGTCGAATATGATCCGGGCTTCGGAAATTACGTGCTCATCAAGCACAAGCACGGATTCTATACCCGCTACTGCCACATGCAGTCGTTCCGCGTTTCCCGCGGACAGTACGTACAGCAGGGACAGGTAATCGGGTATATCGGTAATACCGGCGTTTCTACCGGTCCCCATCTCCATTATGAAGTTCATATCGGTTCCGATGTTGTTGATCCCATGAAGTATCTCAATATCAGGGTCTCCGGCAACAAATAGGGGCATTCCAGTGGCTTTCCAGACTCCAGACGACGTTTCAATCAACACTATTGTCGGTTCGGGTTCTTTTATCAGCGGCGAGCTGAAACTGACGGGTTTTATCCGCATCGACGGCGATATTGACGGTAATCTGGACACCTCCGGCCGCGTGATTGTCGGGGAGAACGCCCGCATACGCGGCGACGTCCGTTCGCAGGCCATTACGGTCGGCGGCGTGATCCAGGGCGACGTCATCGCTCCCGAAGGGGTTTCGATACTCTCCACCGGAATGGTTATCGGTTCGGTGATAACAAAAAAACTGTATGTAGAGGATTCGGTGCTTCTGAACGGCCAGTGCTTCGCCGTCAATGATCAGGAGCGCTTCGATTCGGTTCTTTCCGAATACAACAACCGCAGGGCACTGTCTTCCTCCCTGGCGGCTGCCGGTCAGGGGCATGCCTGATGGCCGGAACGGGCCCCCTTGATTCTTCCTCCCCTTTTTTTGCCTCTATGGCCGGACAGGCGGCCCTCCAGAACGGAGCGGCCCGTACCGCGGAAAGCCGCAAAGAAAGAAAAAGCCCTTGCAGGACGGTTTGACCGCCTGCTCAGGAGCGAGCAGGACGGAATCGAACCCGCCGAGGTTTCCCTTCCTCCGCATCTGGCCGGGCTGTCGCCGGAGAAGATTCTGGAGGTCCTGCTGGATGACGTACATTCCTCGGGCGACGCGCTCAAGGAACGGCAGCTTCCCGAAAATATCATGGCATACAAGGATGCCGTCAGGACCTTTGTCCGCTATGTAGTGGACCGTACCTATACCGTCTCCGAACGTACCTCGGGCGGCAACATCCTGAAACGGAAAAAATTTACCCAGGTACAGGTAATTGATGAAAAACTGGAGCAGTTGGCTGCAGGGATCCTTACCAACCAGCGGGGTCAACTCGGGCTGTTGGGAAAGATCGAAGAAATTAACGGTTTGTTGGTCGACTTGATGTCCTGACAACCGGAAGGCGGAACAAGCATGAGTTCAGCATTTAGTGATGATATCCACAACGACGATCTCGCCAGCCTGGAAGATCCTGTCGGGGAACGGCTTTCGGAGGCGAATGACGCGGGATCCGGGAACTATGTCTTTCCGGAACCGCTGTATCACCTGAAGCTGGAGTATTCGAGCGAGAGTCTCTACGCCACTCACCCGACGGTTGAACTTGTCGGGGGTGACTATGTCATGGTTCCCACCCGGTATGGCAAGGACCTTGCCCTTGTGATGGGGAAGGTACGCGTGCCGCTCGGCATCAGGCCGGACGATGTTGTCGTCATCGAGAGAAAGGCCGATCCCGGAGACCTGAGCCGCGCGGCCGAATTCCGCGCGAAGGAAGAGCTGGCCTTCCATACCTTCCGCGAGAAGGTTGTGCTGCACCGGCTCGACATGAAGCTGATCGCAACCCATTATCTCCTCGACGAACCGAAGATCCTGTTTTTCTTCAGCGCCGAGAATCGGGTCGATTTCCGCGATCTGGTCAAGGATCTGGTGTCGATCTTCAAGATGCGCATCGAACTGAGACAGATCGGTGTCCGGGATGAATCGCGCATTACCGGCGGCCTCGGGGTGTGCGGACGTCCCTACTGCTGCCACTCTGTAACGGACAAGCTCCGGCCCGTTTCGATACGCATGGCCAAGGACCAGAACCTGTCGCTCAATTCCCTGAAGATATCCGGCCAGTGCGGAAGGCTTCTGTGCTGTCTTTCCTACGAACACGACTGGTACTGCGAGGAACGCAAGAACCTGCCGAATGAAGGGATCCGGCTTTTCTATGACGAGGCGAATTTCCGCGTTACCGAGGTAAATCCGCTGACCCGGATGATACGCCTCCAGGGCGAGGACGGACGGGTGCTCGAGATCCCGTCTTCACGGATGGCCAGGGTGGACGGAAAATGGCGGATTACCTGATCCGGTAATCCGGATTGCAGGTTGAATGAAGGCAGCTGCTTTGCGCGGCTGCCTTTTTTGTCCTTGGGTGTCAGCCCAGAACTGCGATGGTCGAAGGGCTTTCCTGGCTCCAGGACGAGCCGTTGAATCCGCCGAAGAGGGTGCAGGAAGCGAATCCCGCTTCCCTGGCGAAAGCCTCGATTTGTCCGGCCGTGACCGGCATCAGGCTGGTTTTCCGCTGGAGGACCAGTTTCCGTCCGTTTCCGAGTTCGAGCGAAGCGTCGAGAAGAACCCGTCCTTCTTCGGAGGGTATGAGGGTACGGGAGAGGGAAACGCGAATCGAGCTTCTCTCCGGCAGGATGACGGGATGTACGTCCCGCAGGTAATCGTAGTTGAGGGTGTGGATCACCAGCTTTCCGCCGGGAGCCAGAAGTTCGTGGGCATCGTAAAAGAATTTTCTGAGAAGGGTTTCGTCCGAGATGTAGGGCAGCGTATTTTCAAGGCAGGCGACGATGTTGAAAGAGCCTTTCTTCAGGAAGCGTTTCATGTCGATCGAGGAAAGTTCGAAAAAGCGGATTGTGGAGAAACCCCTCTTCATTCTCCGTTTGGCGGTTTCTATCATGCTTGCGTTCCTGTCCATGCCGGTCACGTCGAAGCCTTCGCCGGCCAGCTGGTTTTCCAGGTTTCCCGTTGCGCAGCCGACTCCCAGATACCGGCACATCGGCGGCGGGAGAATGGTCGACGAACTGGCGATCTCCTGTTTGAGGGCGGAAAAAAAACCTGCCGCAGCGGGGTCGAGCGGAAAGAGCTCGTCATAGTATTCGAGCATGGCTGAATAAAAATCGTCGATATTTTCCAATGCCACCTGGGAATCGCGGGAGGGTGGTGCTGCGTAGTTCATTCCGTCTCCTTTCGCATGATTGACCTATTCGATAAATATTTATACAATATTCAACAGGAGCACACAATGAATACACCGGAAAATGAAATCATCGTCTGCATGGGAAGCTCCTGCTTTTCCCGTGGCAACAACATCAATGCAGATATTATAGGGCGATTCCTTGTGGAGCACCGCCTGGAAGGGCACGTTACCGTCCAGGGCTGCCTGTGTAACGGGCATTGCAAGTCCGGCCCGAATATTAAAGTTAACGGGGAACTTTTACAAGGTGTCAAGCCCGAAATGATAACTGATTTGCTGGCGCACAAACTGATCCGGGGATGATGAGAATGAATTACCAGAATCCGATATTTACTGAAAAAACCCAGTGCCAGGATTGTTACAAATGCATACGTGAATGTCCCGTAAAGGCCATCCGGGTAGAAAACGGACACGCAATGGTCGTTTCGGAGCTCTGCGTCCTGTGCGGCCATTGCGTCACAGCCTGTCCTGCAGGGGCAAAACGTGTCCGGGACGACCTCTCCCGCGCGAAACAGCTCCTGAAGCTCAAAAAACGGGTAATCCTCTCATTGGCACCGTCCTTCGTTTCCGAGTTCCCGGGTGTTTCACCGATCCGGCTGGTCGAGGCAATGCAGCGGCTCGGTTTTTTCGGGGTTTCCGAGACCGCGATAGGCGCGGATCTCCTGTCGGCACAGCTTGCGGAGGACTTTGCCCGTGACCGCAGGACTGGCGCGCCCGGCTCTGGTGACGGGGGCCGTACGCAGCGCCGAAAGCTGTATCTGTCCTCGGCCTGTCCGGTAGCGGTTGAGTACATTAAAAGATATATGCCTGAATTCACTCCCTGCATCACCGACCGGGCGTCTCCGCTTCTCGTTCATGCGCGGTATCTGCATTCCGTCTACGGACAGGATACCGGTGTCGTGTTCGCCGGACCCTGCATAGCGAAAAAAAGGGAGTCTGATGTCTGGCAGGAGGTGGACTCTGCTATTACATTCCGGGACCTGAAACTCTGGCTCAAGGATGCCGGATTCGGGAGCGTTCTTGAATCTGCCGACGAAGCAGGCAGCGACCGCAGCGCATTCATCCCTTTCCCCGCGGCTAAGGGTTCACTCTATCCGGTTGACGGCGGAATGATTGCCTCCATCAAAAAATACAGCGGTGCGGAATCCGTCCACATGATGGCGGTTACCGGTCTCGACGAGATCTCCCAGGCTCTTGCCGGACTTGACCCGGCGGTCCTCGCGACCCCTCTTTTCATGGAACTGCTGGCCTGTCCGGGCGGCTGCATCAATGGCCCCCAGTCCGCTTCCGGGGGTCCTACCTCCCTCCGCAGGATACGGCTGCTGGATTATGCCCAGGGATCCCGTGATTCGCGGAAGGAGACCCGGCCTGCGATGGAAGGAACCCTGCCGGTCGTGCAGGCCGTGCTTCCCGCCCACCCGGAGGATGAGATCAGGACCGCCCTCCGTCAGGTCGGAAAATTCGATCTGCATGACGAGCTCAACTGCGGGAGCTGCGGATATGATACCTGCCGGAGCTTCGTGTCGGCAATGCTCGAGAACCGGGCGGAGCGGACCATGTGCGTCTCGTATATGCGCAAGCTGGCGCAGAAGAAGGCGAACGGACTGATACGCTCGATTCCTTCGGGAGTGGTTATCTGCGATTCGGAACTCCACATCATAGAATGCAACGAGAATTTTTCGCGGCTCATGGGCGAGGACATACAGCTGATGTTCGAGGCCCGGCCCGGCCTCGAGGGTGCGGACCTGGCAGCCATAACCGGTATGTCCCGTTTTTTCCGCGACGTGATGGCGGTCGACGGACCGGATGTCGTGGAGCATGAACTCCGCGAAGCCAAGAAAATTTTTCACGCAACGGTTTTCTCGATCGAAAAGGGGGAGAGCGCCTGCGGGGTAATCCAGGACGTAACGGCGCCCCAGATCCAGAAAGACCGCGTGATCAAGCAGACCAGGAAGGTCATCAACAAGAATCTTGCGGTGGTGCAGAAGATTGCCTTCCTCCTCGGCGAGAACGCCGCCGAGACCGAGGCAAGCCTGAACTCCATCATCGAGTCATTCTCGGAATCGGAAGAGGACGACCAATGAGCGATTCCGCGACGGGCTGCACCTTCATAGAGGTCGGCCATCATCAGCTGTTCAAGCATCACCAGGGCGCCGGGGGGGATTCCTTCCTGTCCCAGAAACAGGAGAACGACGGCCGCATAATCACGGTCCTCTCCGACGGTCTCGGTTCCGGGATAAAGGCAGGGGTCCTTTCTACCCTGACCGCGACGATGGCGATGAAATTCATCGCGAGCGACATTCCGGTCAGGCGGGCCGCCAACATCATCATGAACACCCTGCCGGTCTGCAAGGAGCGCGGCATCAGCTACGCCACCTTTACTCTCGTTGATATCGAGCCGAATTCGTCGGTCCGGATAATGGAATATGACAATCCCTCGTATATCCTGGTCAGACAGAACACCGTTGTGGAACCCATCAAGCAGTGTTCGACCATCGAGCGGAAAAACAAGAAATCCGCCCCGGCAAAGGAAGCGGTCATGTACTACTCCGACTTCAAGGCTCTGCCCGGAGACCGGCTCGTTTTCTTTTCCGACGGGATTTCACAGTCGGGGATGGGTACGCGGAACAATCCCATGGGCTGGGGCGATGTCCCCGTGCAGGATTTTGTTCTCGCCAAGATCCGCGATGATCCGC
>Ga0183099_1000463_pt1 | contig 30205 bp, 18 predicted proteins | sample Biomet1_FD_127788 | JGI IMG/M metagenome (GOLD analysis project Ga0183099, IMG submission 127788) | Microbial communities from bioreactor (seeded with anoxic lake sediment) at LBNL, California, USA - Biofuel metagenome 1 | ecosystem: Engineered > Bioreactor > Anaerobic > Unclassified ...
GGGTAGCATACAATTTTGTCAGAACTTCCTTTTCCAATGTTCCGTCTTTTGAATCAACACCCACATAGGTTACTGTTCCTTTTCCCATATTGTGTATAAAGTATTATATCTTTATTCTATTTAAACACCAAAACCCCGGCTGTAGGTATCTTTGTATCTCCTATAAGTACTTTGCTTCCCTTTGGTAACTGGAATTCATAAGGTTTATCGGAATAATTAAGAACGATACCAAAACCATTTCTATATTCCATTGTCACTCCATAAGGTAGGTCCATAACTGGAATATTAAGGGTAGCATACAATTTTGTCAGAACTTCCTTTTCCAATGTTCCGTCTTTTGAATCAACACCCACATAGGTTACTGTTCCTTTTCCCAGATGACGCATTGTAACAGCAGGCTTACCTTCATAGAATTCATTTATATAAGTAGCCCATGTTTCAGAATCTTTTCCTGGAATCAATATCTCTCCCCAGGTATTCCAATTGTGTTTTTTACCGTCCATCATAACGACTCCCGGATCTTCGGGTAATAACAGATCGTAGAAATCCATCTTATTCCCTGTCAGATTATCTATTTTGGAACCGAATGGAGCTTCAAACAATCTGCCACTACGATCTTTATGTCCGGTACGACAGGTAAGAATCAAATTACCGCCATTCTTTACGTATTCAGTCCAACGGGCAATCAAGGCTTCGTCTACCAACTGATAGGCAGGAGCTATTAAAACCGGATATGCACTAAAATCCTTATCCTCGGTAATAAAGTCGACAGGTGCACCAAATGCCTTTAGCTGACGATAGTATTTATCCACATGAGCCATTGAGTTCCAAGTCTCATTCTGTTTTTGTCGTTCAATGCTCCATGAATTCTCATGGTTAAAGAGAATCGCAGTTTTACGAGCTACATATTCTTGGGGTTTATCTTCGCGGGAAGAAGCTTCTTTGCGCAATTGTTTTACTTCCTGCATAAATTGCTGATATTCCTTTCCACCAGGAGTTACAGTTACTCCATCGGAACCTACAATTCCGTAATGATATTGTTCTGTACCATATAAAGGCTGACGATAACGATAGGTGCAGACAAAATCACTTCCTCCGGCAAATACGCTCCATAGCCATAGCCTTACCGCACCTGGAAGCGGTTGAGGATTAATACTTCCCCAGTTTACTTGTCCGGGTTGAAGTTCCATCACACCGTATGTTCCTTTTACAGGGCGAAAGAAATCGTTGGCAAAAGCTATACGTAATGGGTCGCCAACGCGATACCCTCTTCTGCCGATGCCTTCTTTTCCTCCATAAACCATATAACGGGTATAAGAAAGGAAATCAAGATCTTTGCTCCCACCAATATGTCCTTCTTCATAATTAGGGATATAGTTAGTGGTTACCCATTGATCCTTTGCATATTTCTTTATCAACAGACACTGATTATTCAGGAATGAGGTTGTTTGCTCAGCAGCAAAACGACGATAATCGAGTATCTGATGATGATTCATAAACATCTGGCGTGTTTTAGGAAGTGTAATCTCATCAAATGAGCTGTATGTCTCACTCCAGAAAGCTGTTCCCCATGCACTGTTTAGTGCATGTATATCATTATTATATTTCTTACGTAAAAAGTCACGATAACCAAGTTCTGCCTTTGAATTATAATCGAACTGAACTGCAGGCTCATTATCTAACTGCCAGCCAATAACGCGCGAATCATTTCCATAATGCTGAGCCAGTTTTTCAATCATTTTAAAAGCAAGCTCTCTGTAAAGTGGAGAAGCAAACGATGCATGTTGACGTGCACCATGATCCAATACTGTTCCATCCTCTTGTTTTAATAGAATCTCAGGATATTTACGACTCAGCCACACCGGAGGAGTAGCAGTAGAGGTACACATTATTACTTTCAATTTATACTTGGCAGCCAAAGCTACTGCTCTGTCAAGCCATGCAAAATCATATTTTCCTTCCTGGGGTTCCAGCTGTGCCCAGGCAAACTCGGCAAAGTGGGTAAACTCAAAACCTAGGTCGTGCATTTGTTTAAAATCTCTTTCCCACTGATTTTCGTTCCAATGTTCAGGATAATAATAAACTCCGGTCTGAGTCAGATCTTTGTCAGCAAACCACGATTTCTTATTCTGTGAGAAAGAAAAAAGAATGCTCGCACAGAAACACAATGAGAGTAAACAGAATCTTTTCATAGATGTATTTATTAAATCAATTTTCTTTCAAAAGCTTTTTCAGAACCGATTTTTTAACAGGAAATGCAGTTCCGTGACGTGTTCCGGCAGGAAAAGACACCTCTGAAGATACATCTTCCCAATGAATGCGGTCTTTTGTGCGTACTGCTCCATATTTATGGTTGCGGTATTTATCGAAGTACACATATAAAGAATCACCTACAACCAAAGGAGAAGGTCCTTCCGCCCAATAATCACCAGTGATAGGTTCCGATACCTGAACAGGGAATCCATCTTTTATATTTTTGGCTTTAGTTATACGAAGATTCTTTTCAGGTGGGTTTGAATTCTCATTCTTAACTACCATAATAAGTTCGCCATTCTTATCCTTAACAATAGCTGCATCAATAACACTAAAATCGGGGTCAAAAAACATCTTTGTCTCTGAGAAGGTTTCAAAATCCTTGGTTGTAACATAGTAAATACGATGATTCAACCCTTTTTCACTTTGGCTAACCGACACTTCTTTATGCCGTCCCGGAATAGTTGTAGCCCAAAAAATATAATAGGATTTCGAAGGTTTATCGTAAAACAATTCAGGAGCCCAGCAATTATGGGCTGTAGGCTCGTGCATCATTACCGGAATAGCTTTCTGCTCAGACCAATTAATTAAATCCTTAGAGGAAGCATATCCAATAATCCGGTCTGTCCAGCTGGAAGTCCATACCATGTGAAAAGTTCCATCCGGTGCCTCACAGATACTGGGATCTCTCATTAGTTTATCTTTTCCAACAGTTGCAGATAAAAATGATTTTCCGCTTTTCAAAGCAGTCCACGTTAATCCATCATGACTATAAGCCAGATGAAGCCCATCCTCACTATTACCAGTGAAATAAGAGAATAAATATGATTTTCCTTGAGCGCAGAGAAATATGACCGCAAAGAAAAAAAGATACGCGAAAGTAAAAACTCTTTTCATAAAATAATTAAAGTTTATATAAGATTTATATATGAGCACAAATATAGTTTTATAAAATGAAAATTTAAAGAGTAAATTAAACATTCACATAGACAGATGAATTAAACAGATGTATTATTGTACAAAAGTGCATTCAAAAGAGTCTCTTTATACGAAATTCTATGCTTATGTACGACTTTTCTATTTAAGAAATAAAAGAAAGGCTGTATCTTAGCGACATAAATTCATTAGTAAACATTATGAAAAGAATTATTTCATCAATCATTTTATCATTATTATTCGTACATGTTATATGTGCTCAGAACAGCATTGATCTTTCTGGAAAATGGAATTTTCAGATAGACAGACAAGATGCGGGAGTAGCTGAACAATGGTTCAGGAATAGTTTAAAAGAAGAAATCAACCTTCCAGGATCAATGCCTGAAAAATTAAAAGGTGACGATATTAGTGTCCGGACTAAATGGACAGGGAGTCTCTATGACAGTTCATATTACTATAATCCTTATATGGCTAAATATAGGATAGACGGAAAGGTTAAGCTTCCCTTCTTCCTCACTCCCGACAAACATTATGTAGGCGCGGCATGGTATCAGAAGGTTGTTGTAATCCCTTCTTCATGGAAAGGAAAACGTATCGTTCTTTCACTGGAACGTCCTCATATAGAAACAACCGTTTGGGTTAATGATAAAAAAGTAGGAATGCAAAACAGTCTTTGTGTTCCTCATGAATATGATCTTACCAGTTATATTCGTCCAGGTAAATGCAAGATTTCAATCCGTGTGGATAATCGTCTGAAAGAAATCAATGTAGGACCAGATTCACATAGTGTAACAGATCAGACACAAGGTAACTGGAATGGTATTGTTGGAAAAATTAATCTGACTGCAGGTTCAACTATCCATTTTGAAGACATACAAGTATTCCCTGATCTGACTAATAAAAAAGCATTGGTTAAGATACTTCTTAAGTCAGATAAGCTTCGGAATGTATCGGCAACGGTGATGCTTTCTGCTCAAAGTTTTAATTCAGAAAAAACACATACTCCCCTACCCGTTTCAAAAAGCATTATTATCAAGGGCGACAGTCTTTCTCTGGAAATGGAACTTCCTATGGGAGATGGTATGCTGACGTGGGATGAGTTTGATCCTGCTTTATACAATCTGAAAGCAAAAATTGTATACGGAAATAAGAGCGACGAGAAAGATGTTCAGTTTGGTATGCGCGACTTTACAATAAAAGAAAAGTGGTTTTATGTGAACGGAAATAAAACCGTACTTCGTGGAACGGTTGAAAATTGTGACTTCCCATTAACCGGATATGCCCCTATGCAAGTGGAAGATTGGGAAAGAGTTTTTCGTATTTGTAAGAACTATGGATTAAATCACATGCGTTTCCATTCTTTCTGTCCACCAGCAGCTGCTTTTAAAGCTGCAGATTTAGTAGGTTTTTATCTTCAGCCTGAAGGTCCAAGCTGGCCAAATCATGGGCCTAAACTTGGAATGGGACAGCCTATTGATAAATATCTAATGGATGAAACAATCCGCATATCTAAAGAATATGGCAATTACGCATCTTTCTGCATGCTTGCCTGCGGTAATGAACCTTCCGGACGCTGGGTAGCATGGGTTAGCAAATTTGTGGATTACTGGAAAGTAAAAGATTCCCGAAGAGTATACACCGGAGCATCCGTTGGCGGTAGCTGGCAATGGCAACCTAAAAGTCAATATCACGTAAAAGCAGGAGCGCGCGGACTGGATTGGGTTAATTCAATGCCGGAATCAATGTCCGATTATCATGCAAAGATTGACACAGTATCACAGCCTTATGTTTCTCACGAAACCGGACAATGGTGTGTTTTTCCTGATTTTAATGAGATAAGAAAATATACAGGAGTCAACAAAGCAAGAAACTTTGAGATATTTAAAGATTTGCTGGAAGCCGGTAATATGGGGAATATGGGACATGACTTTATGATGGCTTCTGGAAAGCTTCAAGCTTTGTGTTACAAGAATGAGATTGAAAAAACATTGCGCACGCCTAATTATGCCGGATTCCAATTATTAAGTTTGAATGATTACTCCGGTCAGGGAACAGCTTTAGTTGGTTTGCTTAATGTGTTCTGGGAAGAAAAGGGATATATCAACGCACCGGAATTCAGACGTTTCTGTAGTCCAACTGTTCCTCTTGCACGAATACAGAAGTTTGTTTATAAGAACAATGAAACCTTTCAGGCTGATATTGAAATTGCCCACTTTGGCAAAAGCACATTAAAGAACGCACAAACAACCTATAAAATAACAGATGAGTTTGGTAAAGTATTCTCAAAAGGCATAGTTAGCACCAAAGATATTCCAGTAGGAAACTGTTTTAACCTGGGTTCTGTGAAGTTTGCGCTTGGCTCTATTGAGAAGGCTCAGAAGCTTAATCTGGAAATTGCAGTTGAAGGTACGGAAGCAGTAAATGACTGGGACTTCTGGGTGTATCCCGCAACAGTTAATATTGATAAGGGAACTGTTTATGTAACCGATTCAGTAGATGAGAAAGCTACCGAGATATTAAAAAACGGAGGAAACGTATTGCTTACAGCTGCCGGAAAAATCACTTACGGAAAAGAGGTGGCACAGTATTTCACTCCTGTTTTCTGGAACACTTCATGGTTTAAAATGCGTCCTCCACACACAACCGGAATATTTGTAAATAATAACCATCCGCTCTTCAAGAGTTTCCCTACTGACTATCATAGTGACTTACAATGGTGGGAGTTGCTGAACAAAGCTCAGGTTATGCAATTTACTGATTTCCCAACCGATTTTCAGCCATTAGTACAAAGTATTGATACCTGGTTTATCAACCGTAAAATAGGAATGCTCTTTGAAGCAAAAGTATTAAACGGTAAACTGATGATGACAAGTATGGATATAAAATCGGATCCAGATAACAGAATAGTTGCACGTCAGATGTATAAAGCAATTTTAGACTATATGAATTCCGACGGTTTCCGTCCGCAAACAATCATTCCACTCGAATCGATAAAAGATTTGTTTACTAAAAAAGCAAAGAAAGTTGATTCATATACAAAAGATTCACCGGATGAATTAAAACCAGTAAAAGGAGATAAAGGTATTTAAAGATAAATAAAGATATATGAAATTAAAGTTATTAGCAATTGCATTCTTAATTTGTTCCTTTTGTACTGCACAAAAGGAACAATTTAAGTTCGACTTCACATCGGGAAATGCAAAAAAGGGCTATACAAAAATAGATCCTTCAAATAGATATACAGCCGAAAAGGGTTATGGATATGATCTTCAATCCTCTTCTATGGGAGAAAACAAGCCTTTTTATTTTTCAGTTCAGGTTCCCGATGGAAACTATAAAGTAACAGTAATAATTGGTTCAAAAAATAAAGCAGGAGTTACAACAGTGAGAGGTGAATCACGCCGTCTCTTTATTGAAAACCTTCCTACTAAACGAGGACAAATTATTAAGGAAACATTTATTATTAATAAGCGTAATACTCAAATCAGTGAGAACGAATATGTAAAAATAAAGCCACGTGAAAAGAAGAAACTTAACTGGGATGATAAACTAACACTAGAATTTAATGGTGATGCACCTCTTTTAGAAACACTTACTCTTGAAAAAGTGAACAACATTCCAACCATCTTCTTATGTGGAAACTCTACTGTGGTAGATCAGGATAATGAGCCATGGGCTAGCTGGGGACAAATGATTCCCCGCTTCTTCGACAAGAATATTTGTTTCGCCAATTATGCAGAATCAGGAGAATCAGCCAATACTTTTATATCTGCTGGTAGACTTAAAAAGGCACTAACCCAGATGAAAGCCGGTGATTATATCTTTATGGAATTTGGTCATAATGATCAGAAACAAAAAGGTCCAGGCAAAGGTCCTTACCTTTCCTTTCTAACCAGCCTTCGCACATTTGTTTCTGAAGCCAAAGCACGGGGGGCACATCCTGTTTTAGTGACTCCTACCCAACGACGAAGTTTTAATGAGGATGGCAAAATTATGGATACTCACGGAGAATATCCAAATGCAATGAAGCAATTGGCTCGTGAAGAAAATATTCCGCTAATTGATCTCAATGCCATTACACGCACACTTTATGAGACATGGGGAATAGAGCTATCAACAAAAGCATTTGTGCATTACCCAGCCAATACTTATCCGGGACAAACACAAGCACTGGCTGACAATACTCATTTTAATCCTTATGGGGCATACGAAATATCCAAATGTATTATTGAAGGGATGAAAGCCAATAAGCTCGATATCGTTAAGTATTTAAAAAAAGATTATAAACCTTTCAATCCTCAGAAGCCAGATGCTATTGATTCTTTTCATTGGAATCAAAGTCCTTTCACAGAAGTTGAAAAGCCCGACGGCAATTGAAACCAAGTAATGTAGAAAAGTATGAAGAAAAGTTTTTTAGTTTCACTGTTTGCCATTTTAATCACCACATGTATGGCTCAGGAAAAAGCAATTCCCTCATTTAATTGGATCGGGAAAAATGGGAAGCACGACCTTTCCTGGGCATCCGAAGTAGGAGCAAAAAACTACCCTGGGAACAAAATCTTTAATGTGAAAGATTATCAGGCTATAAACGATGGAAAGACAATATGCACCAAACAAATACAAAATGCAATTGACGCATGCAGCTCTGCTGGAGGTGGAACTGTTACTTTTGAACCTGGTAACTACCTTACAGGTGCTTTATTTGTTAAAAAGGGAGTAAATCTATGCATTGGCAAAGGTGTTACTTTGATGGCTAGTACAAATATCCATGACTATCCGGAGTTCAAATCACGGATTGCCGGCATTGAAATGGAATGGCCTGCAGCAGTCATTAATGTTATAGACCAAAAAAACGCAGCTATTTCAGGAGAAGGAACACTGGATTGTCAGGGGAAAGTCTTTTGGGATAAGTACTGGGAAATGAGAAAAGAATACGAGAAAGAAGGACTCCGCTGGATTGTGGATTACGACTGTAAAAGGGTAAGAGGTATCTTAATATCAAATAGTTCGGATGTTTCTCTTCAAGGTATTCGGGTTATGCGAACTGGATTCTGGGCCGTTCAGGTTTTGTATTCTTCATACTGCACTATCGATGGAATAAATATTAATAATAATATTGGTGGTCATGGTCCAAGTACAGATGGCATTGATATTGATTCTTCCACGAAGATTCTGATTGAGAACTGCGATATTGATTGCAATGATGATAATATCTGTATTAAATCGGGAAGAGATGCTGATGGACTTAGGGTTAACCGTCCCACAGAATATATAGTAATCCGTAATTGCATAACCCGAAAGGGTGCAGGATTAATTACCTGTGGAAGTGAAACTTCAGGCTCTATTCGGAATATTCTGGCATATAACATGAAGGCTTATGGAACTTCTTCCGCTCTTCGAATCAAATCTGCCATGAACAGAGGCGGCACTGTGGAAAATATCTATATGGACAATGTGAAAGCCGATAGCGTAGGTAGTGTTTTGGCCGCCGATTTAAACTGGAATCCCAGCTATAGTTATTCTACTTTACCCAAGAAATATATAGGAAAAGAAATTCCTGAGCACTGGAAGATTATGCTTACTCCAGTAGTTCCTGCAGAAAAAGGCTATCCGCATTTCAAAAATGTATATCTTTCAAATGTAAAAGCCCAGAATGCCGGAATGTTTATCTCTGCATCCGGTTGGAGCAATGAATTAAGGCTGGAAAATTTTTATCTGTATAACATCAAGGCCAATGTAGACAAAGCTGGAAAAATGACTTTTACAGATCACTTCAACTTGCGTAGAATACGTTTAAACGTTATAGATAAGAGTAAAATAGAGCTTAAAGAGAATACAAATCTTAAGACTGATATCCACTATGAATAAATTAAAGAAAATCATTTTTGCTATATTATTTATTTTTGCCGGCACTTATGCCAATGCGGGCGAAGATGATAAGTTCTCAATTGTATTAAGCGGCACACAAATTGAGCCCAAAGTGCTGGCATGTAAAACGCCGGAATTCTCATTCCACTTTCCTCAAATGGCAGGAAACTTCAAACTGGGACTTATCTCTGGTGATAAAAGCCTTTGGTGCAGTGAGTTGAGAAGTGTAAAACTTAAAAAGAAAGATGGAAAACTGACTTACACCCTGGAGGATAATCTGTTGAAAGAAGGAAAGGTAATTGTCAGAGTTGCAAAATTAACTGATAGTGATGGCTTTGTTCTGGAAGTTGAAGGAGTAAACTTACCTCTCGGGCTCGATTTGTTTTGGAGTTTCGGAGGAAGTTATGCAAAAGTACTTCCCAACAAAGCAGACAGCGGCCTCAAACCGAACTATTGCAAAGACAATGTGTTTAGTGTGGAAGGTAGCGCATTCACCGTTTATTATGGCGAAAGTCTGGATCTAAAAGTAGTTCAGGCAGTAGTTCCTGAAGGGTCTGATATCAGATTGTCTGATGCACATAAACAGGCAAGCCCATTAACCTTCCACCAATCAGGAAAAAAAACTGATGCTCCGGCTTTAACCGGAACAAATAAGTTGATTAATGAAAAGCTTTACTTCTGCTTTTACACACAAAATGCAAAGGCTGACTATAACAGTTTTATGATACCTGAACTATTTAAAAAGGAATTTTAATCTATGAGACAATCTAAAATATATACCCTGCTCATACTATTTGTACTTACAGGCGCTTTCCAACTTCAGGCTAAGATATATAATGTGAGAGATTTCGGTGCTAAAGGTGATGGAAAAACGATCGACTCTCCTTCCATTAATCAAGCTATCCTTAATGCATCCAATGATGGAGGAGGAACTGTATATGTTCCTTCCGGAGAATATGCCTGCTATTCCATTCGTCTGAAAAGTCATATTACTCTTTATCTGGAATCAGGTGCTCGTATTGTTGCAGCCTTTCCAACAAAAGATGAGGGATATGATGTTGCTGAAGCAAACGAATTCAACCGTTATCAGGACTTTGGTCACAGCCACTGGCAGAACTCTCTTATCTGGGGCATCGGACTAGAGGATATAACTATTTGTGGCCCCGGACAAATTTACGGCAAAGGGCTATCCCGCGAAGAGAGTCGCCTGCCCGGAGCGGGAAACAAAGCCATAAGTTTGAAGCTTTGCAAGAATGTGATCCTGAAAGATATCTCCATGCTTCGTTGTGGACACTTTGCATTACTTGCAACAGGTGTAGATAATCTTAGTGTGCTAAATCTGAAAGTAGATACAAACCGCGATGGATTCGATATTGACTGTTGCAAAAATGTTCGTATAACAGACTGTAGCGTCAATTCTCCCTGGGACGATGCCATTGTTCTTAAAGCATCTTATGCATTGGGATACTTCAGAGATACAGAGAATGTTACCATTACCGGCTGCTTTGTGTCCGGTTTTGATCAAGGAACCGCACTGAATGCCACATATGAAAGAGATGAACCACAAGCTCCCGATCATGCATATGTTTGTGGAAGAATAAAACTTGGTACTGAGTCAAGCGGAGGATTTAAAAATATCGCAATAACCAATTGTATTTTTGACCGATGCAGAGGGTTAGCTTTTGAAAGTGTTGACGGTGGACAGTTGGAAGACATAGTGGTTAGTAATATCACCATGCGTGACATTGTGAATTCACCAATCTTTCTTCGACTCGGCGGACGCATGAGAAGTCCGGAAGGGACGCCCAAAGGGAGTATGAAAAGAATACGTATCAGCAATGTTAATGTTTATAATGCAGATTCACAGTACTCATCCATCATTAGTGGAGTACCTGGAAGTATTATTGAAGATGTAACCTTGAGTAACGTACACATTTATTATAAAGGAGGCTACACCAGTGAAGATGGCAAAATAGTTCCGCCCGAACAGGTAAAGGTTTACCCGGACCCGTTGATGTTTGGAACTATTCCGGCTTCCGGTTTCTATATTCGTCATGCAAAAAATATCACATTCAATAACATTGATTTCCATTATGAAAAACCTGATGGACGTCCATTATTTGTGACTGATGATGCAGAAATGATAGAATATAATCAGATCTCTGTTGACGGAGTAAAGCGTTGACAAACAAGCTTCTTTTTTCCTTATATTACTGACGAGATCTCGCTGCAAATAAATAAAGTAGTTTATTTAACCGGAATAACTTAGAATTCACTATTTTTGTATTATCAAATCAGATTAATATAAGGAAAATGAACTACGGATTCGTAAAAGTGGCCGCAGCAGTGCCACGGGTAAAAGTAGCAGATTGCCAGTATAATGCTGAACAAATTGAGGGAATGATAAATGAAGCTGAAGAAAAAGGTGTTCAGATTATCGCTTTCCCGGAACTATGTATCACCGGATATACCTGTGCCGATTTGTTCGCCCAGGAACTTTTGCTGGAAAAAGCAGAAATGGGGCTAGTGCAAGTGATGAATAATACCCGCCAACTGGATATTATTTGTGTGGTAGGTATGCCGGTTGTAACAAATACAATCCTTTTGAATGCCGCAGTTGTGTTTCAACGAGGAAAGATTCTTGGTGTGATACCCAAAACTTACCTGCCCAACTATAAAGAATTCTACGAACAGCGATGGTTCACTTCCGCCAGAGATGTGATTGACAAAACAGTACGCCTTTGCGGTCAGCTGGTTCCTGTTAGTTCAAGCCTACTATTCGACACTCCCGATGCTTGTTTTGGCGTAGAAATATGTGAAGACCTTTGGTCTGTCATCCCCCCTAGTTCCAAACTGGCACTAAAAGGCGCTGAGATACTCATTAACCTTTCTGCCGACAATGAAGGAATAGCCAAGCACAATTATGTTCGTTCACTTATTTGTCAGCAATCAGCCCGTTGCATAGCCGCATATATATTCTCTTCCTGCGGATTTGGTGAATCAACCACTGATGTAGTCTTCGCAGGCAATGGACTAATTTACGAAAACGGAGCCTTACTTGCTGAATCCAAACGTTTCAGCCTGGAAGAACAAATGGTTATTACAGAAATTGATGTAGAACGATTGCGCACAGAAAGACGTATCAATACTACTTTCTCTGCAAATAGCGGCGATTATAAAGACACAGACTGCATCCATGTGACAACCGAGATAACAAACAGTAAGCCTTTGAACCTTACTCGTAAAGTGGAGGCACTTCCTTTTGTACCAACAGGCAGAACACTTAATGAAAGATGTGAAGAGATCTTCGAGATACAGGTTTCGGGATTGGCAAAACGTATTGTGCATACTCAGTCTAAAACAGCAGTTATAGGTATTTCAGGAGGACTGGATTCCACACTTGCTCTGCTGGTTTGTGTAAAAACTTTCGATAAATTGGGCCTTTCAAGAAAAGGTATTTTGGGAATTACAATGCCTGGTTTCGGAACAACAGACCGCACGTATAACAACGCTATCAGTCTGATGAAGGAACTTGGAGTCTCAATCCGCGAAATAGATATTAAGGCAGCCTGCATCCAGCATTTTAAAGATATAAATCACGATATTAACGTGCATGACGTTATTTTTGAGAACTCACAGGCAAGAGAAAGAACTCAAATTCTCATGGATGTTGCTAATCAGACAGGCGGTATGGTAATTGGAACAGGCGACCTTTCTGAGCTGGCTTTGGGATGGGCTACTTATAATGGAGACCATATGTCCATGTACGGAGTAAATGTCAGCATCCCAAAGACACTAGTTAAGTATTTAGTGGATTGGGTTAGTCAAAATGAAGTGGAAGAAGATGCCGCAGTTATATTGACTGATATTGTCGATACCCCAATCAGCCCTGAACTTATTCCGGCTGACGAGGATGGAAATATCTCACAAAAAACCGAAGACTTAGTTGGTCCGTATGAGCTTCACGACTTCTTCCTCTACTACACGATGCGTTTTGGCTTCCGTCCTGCTAAAATATACTATCTGGCAAATATTGCTTTTGGAGTAAAATATGACAAGGCAACAACCAAGAAATGGCTATACACATTCTTCCGCCGTTTTTTCAACCAGCAATTTAAGCGTTCCTGCTTACCGGATGGTCCAAAGGTAGGGAGTATTTCCATCAGTCCACGAGGCGATTGGCGTATGCCAAGTGATGCAAGTTCAGCATTGTGGTTAAAAGAAATTGAGGAACTTTAATCTGGCTATACAGACAACTATGTCACTTCTCTACTTCTGTAATTTCATTCGAAATAAAGAGTTCCGAAACCTCGAAATAAAAATTCCCGGTTTCGGAACACATATAAAATATACCTATCTCCATCTTAACTAAACAATAAGATATAGATTTACTTTACATGCCCCAACTGGAACATTCGCATAGGGTATTTTGATGTCATCTTGTATAATACAAGATCGCTTGTAATACCTTCATTTGGCACTTTTGCATGTAATCAAAGAATAATTTGTATCTTCAATTTACATCTTCAACTATCGATTTTTCAACTATTAAGTCTTTATAAATTATCAATGATTATATCCAATGAACAAATATAATAGTCTAATTGTTAAAAGTTTATTAGTCATTTAAAAACAAAAGTAATTTAACACTTAAAAGAAACTACTAAGTTAAAAAAAATACACGCACAACTATTGCTATTTCAGAAAGAAAGTATATCTTTGCCATTCTTAAAAGAATACATCAAAAACATGATTTATACAGCGTTATTAATCTATTTTCATATTAGTAGACTGTAGTCAGGCGCAGAAGATTATTTCTCCAGAGTCACAACAAAAAGAATTAAGGACATTTATGTGAATAAATAAATTCAAAAGACATGAGACTTTTAACTAAAATCTTATTCCTATTAAATATTGCTGTTTGGATTGGATCTGACGCAATTTGTTGGGCACATACAGGAAGTACTCTTGGATTGGTTGTATTAATAGGATTTATCTTTTTTCTTATTGCATGGATAATTAGTAATGAAGCAATAGCTCCTATAGATGATTTTATGTATCCGGTATGGAACCTCTTTATAAGAAAAATTAAATGGGCATATAATGCTTCGTTAATTGGAATGGGTCTTTTTATTATTATATGTGTAGCCTTTGACTTATTACAAATGAGAGAATTTCTAAATATGAAATCCACCTAAAAGAATTAGATCGGATCCTTACCAGATTAATAAAAAGAGATTATATTCCCTTAATTCCGCTTTTTAGTATTTAAGAATATTGTCACTCTGCTATTTTGTCTAATATTCCTTTAAACCCTCTTCATTAGATAATTAATAAAGCCTTTAGAATCTGAGCTAAAACAACTATCTTTTCATATATCTATCTGATGTTAATTTGCATTTATCAATGTAAATGGTTAATATTGCATCAGATTGTCTTGGTAATACAATAAGTGCGATGGAAATATATAGTTCTGAAAGTGAAATCTGGAAGGCATTTTTGTCAGGAGACGAGAAAGCGTTCTCTACTTTGTACTATATGTATGCAGATGTTTTATTCTCTTATGGACATAAAATCGTGAATGACAGAGAGATGATAAAAGACACCATTCAGGAACTCTTTATTAAACTATATCATAACAGAAAAAATCTGAATGAAACAGAGCATGTGAAGTTTTATCTATTCAAAGCTTTGAGAAACAGATTAATATCAAAGCTGACATTACGCACCAATCTCTCCTTAGATGCAGATAAAGAATTACTTTTTCAAATTGAGATAACTTTGCAAGAAGAAGAAGAGCCTGATGAAATGTTCTCAGAAAATCAAAAAGAAGAACTATCCCGTGCTATGAAAACACTAACTTCCCGTCAACGTGAAGCTGTTTACCTTCGATACATCCAAGAAATTCCCCTTGAAGATATAGCACAGATGCTTGATATGAACTACCAATCTGCACGTAATCTCATTCATCGCTCTATTATTAAATTAAGAAAAGAACTTTTGATAATAGCTTTTCTCCTCTTGCTAAGCTAACTTTTAAAACTATCCGTTATTTTTTGATGGTATAGGTTTTTTGTTCCATTCCTATTCCTTTTATTGTTAAAGATTTCCAATTAGCGGGCAACATGCCTTTTCTTTGAATAATACCATTGGGCGATATCTCCAGTCCACCAAATCCCATCATAACTGTCTGCAACAATCCACCGGCTCCTGTAATAAAATAAGGGTTATCTCCCCCTTTCATTTCAGAGATTACACGAAAAGGAGGATTAAGGTTGGGAATATAAGCATCTTTAAAGAAATGAAAAGCCTTTTCCTTATTTCCTAACCGAGCATATAATAATGAAAATATGGCTTGTGTCATTGCTGGCGTACCTTTCTCAGGTACACGTGTTTCATAATATTCCAAATCCTTTTTTATTTGCGAAGGATCCTGAATAATTCCTAATGGATAAGCCAGTAAGTTTACGTCAGCCTGCTTTATTCCCTCACCATTGTAGGTTTTGTGCTCTTTTGTAACCCCATTTTCAAATCTGTGGATCAACAAATTTTGCGCAATCTCTTTCCATCGTTTATCAACTTTCATCTGAAGTATTCCAGCTGCAGTTGTAGCAACTTCAAGATTGATCTGAGCAACACCATTTGTAAATGCATCATTATCTACATTCTCAGCCCATTCATCAGATGCAACAACATTACGAATTTCATACTTACCCTGTTCATTTTTCTCTGCTCTATCAATCCAGAAATCGGCAGTAGCCTTGATTATGGAGAATCCCTTTTCTCTCAGCCAGTCATTATCTTTAGTCACCAAGTAATAATTCCACGCCGCCAATGCAACACACCCTGAGATGTGGTGCTCAAATGTTCCGGAGAGTGCCCAAACCGGCGTTTCTTCGAAACCAGAATCTGAGCTTTCCCAAGGATACATAGCTCCGCGAAATCCATGTTCAAAAGCATTCTTCTTAGCAGCCTCTAACCTTTCGAAACGGTAGTCCACGAAAGAACGGGCCATTTCGGGATGAAGCAAAAGTAAGGCAGGAAACATCCATGTGTCAGCATCCCAGAATATATGTCCGTTATACCCTAACCCCGACAATCCCATTGGAGAGATTGAAAGAGCAGAACCTTCTCTAACAAAAGAGTACAGATGATACATCATATTATGTATATCCTGTTGCGCCACAGGGTCTCCTTCTATGGTAATATCGCTTTCCCAAAGTTTGTCCCATGCCTGCTGATGCTTATTCAATAACCTGTCACTTCCTTCCAAACGAGCAAAGATAGTGAGTCGCTCAACTTCGTTCAGCGGGTCCGGATGATAAGCAGAAGTAATTGTGGAACCAACTAGTGAAAAATGATATTTCACACCGGCTTTGAGCTCTTTGGAAAACTTCATCGAATGATTATTGCTATTAGGCGTGGTATGAACAATCTGTGGTTCCTCTCCTCTTTTCTCTGGGAAAATAAAAGTGGAAGAAGCGCAAATGTTCAATTTCCCTGTGGGACTAAACGCAGAAGAGGTAAGCAAAGCAATGCTTACATGCTTGCGGTTTATCTGATTATAATAATTTTTTGAGTCACGAAAAGCATCAGGTGTTTCCAGAATATTCGTAGCCGTAATGGTAATATCCTTCAGCGGAGTGATTGTTATATCAAGCATTCCCGAGAAAGGCAACTGCCTGAGAGCAAGATAAGAATATTCAATTTTGGCCTCATCTTTAAATGTAAAGGTTGAGGAATGCATTCCCTTTCTCATATCAAGAACCTGCCTAAACTGTTTTATATTATTGCTATTAATACCATTTCCATTAATGGATAATTGCATATTGAGCATATTAAACCCACTAAGGAAATTACTAACTCTTCCTCGTCCATAAATATCGTAGCTTCCAGCCAGAATTACATTTGCAATCTTCAGAGGCTGCGGAGACGAGACAAGTCCCAGCATTCCATTAGCCACTGTAGCACCGAAATAATTATCCGGTTGAATGCTATCAGCCTCAACACGCCACGGGTCCTGCGCATAAACATGAGAAGTCCATAACAGAATTATACACACAAAAAACACATTTCTCTTCATAAGTTCTGTTTCGAGTTAATAGATTCTATAAATTCCATAAGAAAAAGGTTCCGCTAAGATCTTCAACATCTTGTTTTTGAAAGTCACATCTTTCTTTTTTGAGCTACTTAGAACCGGTACAATTTTATCTATTATTTTGTTGTAATCCAAGCTAACAGATGTGTTTTTCCCAGAAGGATTAACAATAACGATAAAGGTCTCTTTTCCCAACTTACGTTCGTAAATCAATGGATAATTGTTTTCTTTTGATTGCAGGAATCTAATCTCTCCACGATTGTTTAATGCAGTATATTTCTTGCGTAATGAGATTAGCTCTTTAGTAAACAAAAGAAGCGAAGAAGGGTTCTTCAATTCTTGCTCAACCGTAGGTCTGTCTGCCTTTGGATCAATGGGCAGATAAATAGATTCACTTCCTCCGGATGAGAATCCTGCATTTTCTGTATTATCCCATTGCATCGGAGTACGTGAGCCGGCCCGATTTCCTTTCGTCAGCTGACTACCTTCCTTATTGGGTAATCTATCAATAAAACGCATTCCAATTTCATCCCCGTAATAAACCAAAGGAATACCCGGTAAAGTCATTAAAAAAGTCATCACTGTTTTCAGTTGAGGCACTGTATTTCTATCTCCGCAGCAAGGACGTTGAAAATCATGATTAGCTGTAGGTATACAAATATATCCATTGTCTCCTACGGCACTAAGCTGTGTTTTGAGGTTATTTATGAAATAATCAGGAGAGCCAATACCCTTGGCATCAAAATAACATGTGTCATGTCGATAAGTTCCTGTATTATTAAAGAACATCGTGTCATACCCGCTTTTTCTCAGATGAATAATAAAATCCATCATAAATCCCACCTTTATCGCCTGCTGAGGATTCCCCCACTCTGCCAGAAGTATTCCTTCAGGAAATCTATTCTGGAAATGCGTTCTTATTTCCCTCCACAAATTAGAGGTTTCAACCAAATCAGGATCTTTCTTGACTAATGAACCGGCCATGTCAACTCTAAAGCCATCACACCCCATTGTCATCCAATAATCCATTATATTCATTAGCTCTTTGCGAGTATTTTGAGGCCCCTCCGCAGTAACCGGTTCTTCCCACGGACATTTAGGATCCGGTTGTCCATAACCATAATTTAATGCAGGTTGACAATCAAAAAAGTTTTTCATATAAGTACCGTTCCTCTCAAATTTACCAGATACATATTTCTCTGGTTTTATCGTAGAATCATTCGTCCATATATATCGGTCTGAATAAACATTCTTTTCTTTTTTCTGAGAAGCTTTGAACCAATCGGACTCAATGGAAGTGTGTCCTGCCACCAAATCCAGGCAAACTTTCATATTGCGTTTGTGAGCCTCATTGAACAGACGTTTCAAATCATCATTCGTTCCATATCTTGGAGCCACTTTATAAAAATCAATAACATCATATCCGGCATCCTGAAAAGCCGATTCAAAACAAGGATTCAGCCAAATTACATTGCAGCCAAGCCACTTAACATAGTCTAGCTTATCTATGATTCCCTGAAAATCTCCGATACCATCTCCATTTGAATCCTTAAAACTCTGAGGATAGATCTGGTAGAATACGGCTGTTTTCATCCATTCAGGAAGTGGTTTAAACGCAGCAGCCCGGACAGTAGCTAAACTGCTTAATAATACAAGAAATATACTTACTTTTAATTTTATACTTTTAGTCATTATCATGCCATTAATAAAGTAAAACAATAGAGTAAAAAAGAACCTCATCCTTTTTTACCGGATGAGGCTCTTAATGAAAATGGTTAGGTTTTTACAGAGCTTCGCTATACCCCGGATTTTGTATTAATTCAGGATTAGCTTCAAGAGCTGACAACGGAATTGGCAGCAAAATTTTGTAAGTTGGAGTCTCAGCCTTCTCGTAACGGCTATTACAATATTTACCAAAACGTACCAGGTCATTGCGACGTGAAGGTCCGTCCCAATAAAATTCAAAAGTTCTTTCATTTAAAATCTTATCCAGAGACAATTCTGATGTAGAATAAGTCTTAACACCTCTTATACTTCTTATCGCATTGATATCTGTTAATGCAGTTGCATCTCCCTTACGGAACTTAGCTTCTGCACGCATCAGATAAACATCTGATAAACGGTAATATTGAAAGTCGTTCTCACTACTACTTGCGTAAGTTGACGTAGGATCCGGTGCATATTTAACAACACGGGCACCTTGTGCTTCACTTGAATTCTGAACGCTAAATTCGGGCGTAAAAACTAACGGCAAACCAGCACGGGTTTTCAAAGCAGTTCCATCAGGACCATATTGCTGACCGACAAGTATACCCAGATTAAATCCAATCTTACTTTTTAATGTAGGATCGTGGTACTGATATCGAGGATCAGTTGTATCCCAAATATTTATAAAATCGGGAGTTGTGCAGCAGCCATTCCACATATTTTTAAAACTACCAAAAGTCTGATTATAATGCAGAGTGATGTTCAACCATGGAATACCTCCAAGACCTACTGCACAATTATATGGAATAGGTAATATTGACTCAGTCTGATCTGAATATTTCTCGTTTGATGCTAAGTAAAGTTTCCAGTAATTATCAGCTAAAGTATACTTACCCGAACTAATTATATTATCACATAATGCTATCACTTCATCCCATTTTGTTGTACCATTGCTGAATGTAGGTGCAGTGCCGGTATATACCTGATAATTGAGATAAACCTTAGCCAAAAGCATTTGAGCAGAAGCTCTGGTTATGCGTCCGTAAGGTACATCACCTTTCTGTTTCAGTTCCGGAATAATCTCATTCAAATCTGTAATCAGTCTTTCCAAAGCTTTTGGACGGTCTAAAATCTGTGGAGATGTTGAATAGTCAAGCTCTTCATACTCCCGAAATGGAAAATGTCCAAAGCAATCCATCAGATGATACATGCATAGAGCCCTTATAAATTTAGACTCTGCAATATATCCTTTAATTTCATCTGTCTGTTCCAGTTTTGATAAGTATTGCATAGCAATATTACATTTTGTAACACCTAACATAAAACTATTCCAGGTATTTTTAATATAGCCGTTCTTACTATCATAATCATGTGTAAAAAGTGTCCGGTAATCGGCATTATTCCAGTCGGTTCCACGGGTAGGGAAAACTAACTCATCAGTTACGCTTTCCAAAACCAACCACACTCCCGAACGGCTCTGCAAATCTCTCAGGTATGCATAAGCCGGTGCAATCAACATCTGTGCATTTTCGCTGTCGGACACTATTGTAGAGCCATTTTGTTCATTTAAGATCTCCTCTTTCAAGTCGGTACAAGAGGTTGCCATCAACATCAAAGCCGAGGCGAATATTATACTAATTCTTTTCATAATTATTCTATTGATAAAAGTTAGAAATCCATAGTAACACCTAAACTAAAGCTTCTTGCCATTGGATAAGTAGTCCATCCTATTCCTAAAGAAGGAACACCATTGGAAGCATGAGAGGCATTTACTTCAGGATCATATCCGGAATAGCTGGTAAGTACAAACAGGTTGTTACCTGTAACATACACTCTTAAATTAGAAATCCATTTGTTATTTTTCATATCAAATGTATATCCAAGATTAGCACTTGACAATCTAAAATAAGATCCATTTTCTATATATCTGCTGGAATAGTCTAATACATTATCCAAAGATTCAGGTAATGTAGTTGCATGAACAGTTGTATTGAAACCCTTAGAGAAAAGACTCAGCTGATCCATTACATTAGCCAGGTTATTATATACATCATTACCAACAACACCGTTAAAGAAGAGACCTAGGTCAAAACCTTTCCATGATAAACTGGTATTTACATTAAAAGTAAAATCAGGCTGTGCGTTTCCAATACATTTTTCCACTTTTTTGCCATCCGCATCCAGTTCGTATTTACTCTTGCCATTTTCATCAAATCCAAGGAAATTATATCCCCAGAAAGTTCCTATAGGATAACCGCTTTTAATAATCTGAGAAGAGAATCCGGTTATACCAGGACCACTTGGGCTACCAGTAGTGATATAAGACATCGGAAGATCTTTCACCTTATTCTTTATTTTTGAGAAATTAGCTCCTAATGTCCAGTTTAAATCCTTGTTACTTATAAGCACTCCGTTTAATCCTATTTCGAGACCCTTGTTCTCTATTTTCATATCCGGTACATTTGACCATACTTTTGTAGTTGGGGCCGGTGCTATAGAATACACCTCAAGCAAAACATCCTTGGTTGTTTTAGAGAACACATCTATCGTTCCGCTCAAACGTCCTTTTAAAATAGAAAAATCCAATCCTAAATCATACTGTTCTGTCTTTTCCCATTTAATTTCCGGATTAGGAGTACGAGTCAGTGTAACACCCGGAACAACAGTTGATCCACCATCAAGAATAGCTCCACTTGTACTACCTAAAAGCATTTGAGATATTTTATTCGGAATTTCCTGATTACCTGTAATACCCCAGCTTAATCTTAATTTCAGATTATCGAAAACATTCAATTTCTTTATAAAATTCTCTTCACTCATTCTCCACGCAAATGCAGTTGAAGGAAAATAACCATATTTATTATTTTCTCCAAACTTTGTAGAACCATCAGCACGGAAATTTACTGTAAGCAAATATTTGTCCAACAAGTCATAATTTACACGCCCAAAATAAGACTGAAGTTCATTTACAGTAATTCCAGAGAAACTAGTTACCTGTTTATTCTTACCAAAAGAAAGATCATACAGATAATCAATATTATCAACTGTAAATCCAGTTTCAGACATTCCATAGTAATAATTACGGAATCGTTGGTAAGAATGGCCTCCCAAAAGACTAAATGAATGTTTCTGAGCTATTTTAAAATTATAAGTCAGATAATTCTCAATCAGATAGTTCCCAGCCTCTACATTATTGATATCCGCAGTACCATTATCAGTAACATAAATCAATGATTTATCCTGAGTCACTTTACGGGTAGCCTTTGTTTGGTCCAAAGCAACATTCATCTTATATTTAAGATCTTTCAGTATTGTCAAGGTTCCGGTTACATTAGCCAGAATTCGATCTGTCTGAGTCTTGTCGTTAGTCAGATTAATCATAGCCAACGGGTTACGCACGTCTTTACTTTTTTGATAATAAGTACCATCGCTATTGTATACCGGATAAGTAGGATTCAGTTTCAAAGCAGATAGCAAAACGTCGCCTTCAAAACCTCCGGTTTCACCGATAGGTGCCCGTTGATCTGTATTTCGGGTTGCCATTAAACTAGCTTCAATCAACAGATGATCATTAAGCGTTTTTTGGTTTACAGAGAAACGGCCTGTATATTTTTCCATTCCGGTTCTTTTAATAATACCTTCCTGATCCTGATATCCCAGGGATGCACGGTAATTACTATTTTTGCTTCCTCCGCTGATTGATAAATTGTGGCTCATAGAAACAGCTGTACGAAAAATCTGATCTTGCCAGTTTGTGCTTGCACCGCCGTCTTCAATATTTGTTAATCCCTTCTCTGCAGCAAATGATCTAAACTGATCTGCGGAAAGAACCGGATATTGTTCAGGTAGATTTGAGACACTGACATATCCTGAATACGATACCTTTGCAACACCTTCTTTTCCCTTTTTCGTTGTTACGATTATAACACCATTGGCACCACGAGCACCATAGATAGCAGTAGCCGAAGCGTCTTTCAATACATCAATAGACTCAATATCATCAGGATTCAGAAAGTTCAAAGGATTTTTCTTACTTGTATCCCCTACTCCCGAAATGCTTGCTCCACTAGGTTGTTGATCATCTGATACATTAAGAGGAACACCGTCTACTACATAAAGAGGATCCTGTCCCGAACGGATTGAGTTTGATCCACGTACTCTAATTGTAGCACCGCCTCCAGGTTCTCCACCATTATTAGTGATATTCACACCAGCAACTCTACCTTGAATCAATTGAGATGGTGCAGTAACCAATCCCACATTGAAATCTTTTGATTTAAGTGTAGAAACAGAACCTGTAAGATCACTCTTCTTAACTGTACCATAACCTACGACTACTACTTCATTCAAGTTTTCGGCTTCACTTCTCATTTTTACATTCAGAACTTTCTGAGCTTGTAATTCCATTTTCGTAAACCCTATATAACTAAAAATCAAAGTTGTGTTTTGTCCTGGTACATTCAGTGAATACGTTCCGTCTATATCCGTAATAGCACCTTGAGTTGTACCTTTAACAAGAACGCTTACGCCGATAAGAGGTTCTCCGGTCTCATCAACAATCTTACCGTTTACAGTAAACGGTCCACTTTTGATTTGACTATTTTTCTTATTCTTATTAAAAACAACTATCTGGTGATCAGATATTTCATAATCAAGAGCCGTGCCTTTCAATAATCGATCCAACACAGTGCGAATAGGCTCATCTTTAGCTTCAACAGAAACCTTTTGATTTAAGTTAACAGTTTCACTATTATAAATAAATACAAATTTGCTTTGCTTCTCTATCTCAAGAAAAGCTTCTTTAATCGTCTTGTTTTTTACTGAGATAGTTATATTATCACCTAGAGTGACTTTCACTGATTCCCTTGCAAATGTGTTAGGAGTATTTGTTACAAGGAAACAGGCAATTAAGCTTATTAAAAGTAGATTATTAAAAATAATATGCTTATAATTGCATAAATAATTAAGATGTTTCATTCTTAAAAGATTTTGGTTAGTTCAATAATTCTATTATTACAATCAAGGTCTGGGCTGGGAGATACTGCGAATATCTCTCAGCTTTTTTTTGTGTTTTTATCTTTCCATATTACTTTCTATTTAGGGTTAACATTAATTTTTATTGTTTTATTTTTCACATCTACGGATATTTGGGTAGGTGCAATCTTTTCTATTGTCTTAAGAAGATCATCTAAAGGAATGCTTATATCAAGTTTTCCTGAAATCTTGATTTTACTCATTTCTTTAGCGTCATATGACAAATTGGTATTGTAATGTTTACATAGTTTTTCAAAGACTGAAGATAACGGTTCTTTTTCCAGAACCAGTAAGTCCTCTTTCCAGCAAATATCATTGTATGGATCAATGTTGGACATACTATTTTTTTGTCCCGATTTGTCGTAAATGTATTTTTGGTTAGGTACCATTGTAATTGTTTCACCGGATTGAGGAGTAACATTAACTCGTCCGGTTACTAATACTACCGACTGTATATTCCTTTTAGGAAAGGCACTAACATTGAAAGATGTTCCCAAAACACTAATATTCAGATCCTCAGTTTTTACATTAAATTGTTTCTGTGGATTTTTGGTAACATTTAGAAAAGCTTCCCCTTCAAGATAGACTTCCCTTTTCTTAGCATCATATGCAATAGGGAAAACCAGTTTACTTTGTTCCCTTACTGTGATAACAGATTTATCTGCTAAAATAATTCGTGCCTTATTTCCAAGAGGAACAGCAATTTGTAAATATGGATTCTCTTTTGCATTAGGCACAGATATTTTAAATGAGTTACCATCTCTGTTTACAATCCGAAGCTGATTATCTTCATTGTTGCAATAGATCTCAGCTTGTTTATCCAGTTCCACTACTTGTTCATCAATATAAAGACAAGTTGTATGCAACGTATCTACATTAACGCTTGACGTTAATTTTGAATAAATATCCGTTTTACTAGCTGTCAATAGATTAAGCCCCCAACCGCCAACAATCAGAATAAGAATTGAAGCGGCTATACTAAGAGTCTGAACAATGAAACGACGTTTGCTACCAATCGTTTTTCTTGAGATATTCTCCCAAATCTGTTTTTTTTCTTCAGCCGACAATATATTCTCATTCTTTTTTATTAAATGAATGATATCATTTGAAGAAGTTTGTGCGAAACTTCTTTGTGCTGAACCCTTTTTATTTTCTTCCTTATGCATTATTGCTTCTCTTTTGTATGCTGTTTATTAGTTATACACTTCAAAAAAACAGTTGTACTCAATTTATGAACAAAAAAGATAATAAATATGAAAATAAAATAATATACTTGTAATTCTGGTTATTAAAGACACCTACTTATCTAATTTTAGAAAACAAAAATTAGATAAGTATCAATTTGTTTTGAGATCACAAAATTATGTCGTACGTTTGACAGTGAAATAGTTACTTACCACAACGAAGACTAAGAAAGTTAAAAGAAGACCAAAAATTCGGGCCTAATTCGTAACAAGCGAGTTTGCTGCAAATATAACTTATTGATAAACCAGGATAAAAAAGAAATAGTTTATCATACATCTTCATTCTGATCAATTACTACATACCGGTTCTAGTTAGGGCTTTTATACTTCAGAGTCATTGAGAATAACGCTTGTTGTTTCCAAAAAGATCAAGGCAGCCCTTAATCTACCAATTTGATTTTCAATCAATAAGATTTTTATTCACTAAAAATAAATATTATGTCAAAAGAAAAAGAAGGAAAAGAAAAATCCAAAAAAAAAGAAGCTGTAAAAAGTCTAAAAGAAAAAAGAGCTGATAAAGCTTTAAAGCGCAAAAATAAGAGCGAAGTTTAATCTGAATCACCCTTTATTCTTTGTTAATTGACAAAGAATAAAGGGTGATCATTCTTCTCGGTAAACCACTGTTCCTCCAAGTATCACGCTATCTATCAAGTTGGAAGTATAGGCGTACGGCAGAAAGTAAAGCGACGAAATTTCTTTCGTGATAAGCACATTTGCCCGTTTGCCTACACAGATAGAACCGTGGCTATCACTAATACCCATCGCATAAGCACTATTGATGGTGGCTGCATTAATTGCCTCTTCGGGGGTTAACTTCATCTTGATCGTTGCCAAAGACAAAATAAACTTCATATTACCCGATGGCGACGAACCTGGATTATAATCGGATGCAAGGGCAACAGGTAGTCCGCTATCTATCATTTTACGAGCAGGTGGATAGCTCATTCCCAGAAAGAAGGCTGCTCCAGGTAATAAAGTGGGCATCGTAACACTACCTTTCAATGCTTCAATCTCGGCATCACCCGTAAACTCCAGATGATCTACCGACAGCGCGTTGTGCTTCACCCCTATCTGTACACCACCGGAAAGAGCCAGCTCATTGGCATGTATCTTTGAACGCATACCATACCTGGCACCTGCTATCATTATTCTTTCTGTCTCTTCACAAGTAAAGAAACCTTTATCGCAGAAGCTGTCAACAAAATCGGCCAAACCTTCACTTGCCACAGCAGGTATCATTTCATTAACAATCAAATCCACATATGCTGTCTGTCTGCCTTTATAGTCTGCTGGCACAGCATGCGCACCCAGAAAAGTAGCACGTATAGTGAGAGGTGTTGTTTCACGAAGACGCTTGATAACACGTAGCATCTTTAGTTCATCTTGGGTAGATAGTCCGTAGCCACTCTTTATCTCAGCTGCACCTGTACCCATACTAATCATCTCATTGACCCTGACAAGCGCCTGTTCGTAGAGTTCATCTTCAGTTGCTTTGTGCAGGCGTTGAGCAGAATTAAGAATACCACCTCCACGTTGTGCAATCTCCTCATACGATAGCCCGTTTATCTTATCAATAAATTCCAGTTCTCTGCTACCGGCATAGACAATATGCGTGTGAGAATCGCAAAACGCAGGCAATACAATCTTTCCCGTTGCATCAATTACTTCATCAGCTTCGAGAGTTGAAGGAAGTGACAACATAGCACCAAAAGAGGTTATACATTCATCTTCCATCAACAAGTAAGCATCCTTGATACAATGCAGAGAAGCCATATCTTTTCCGCAAACCATCATTCGTGGTGTATCTTCTACCTGATATAGCTCTCTGATATTCTTTATTAATAGTTTCATTCTTCTAGAATTTCCATTTTCTCAGAAAATTCACACTATTATGAATGTGCGGATACATCACACAATCATTCTCTATGAATGGCACCACCTTACGGTATGCTGCACATATCTTTTGCAACATTGGTGAAGTTTTAAGCGGGCAACGGAAATCAATTGCCTGCACAGCATTAAACAGTTCAATAGCCAGTAAGCGTTCTGTATTTTCCACCACTTTGTAGCATTTAGTAGCCGCATTAGCTCCCATACTCACGTGATCTTCCTGACCTTGTGATGACTCAATCGAATCTACCGATGCAGGAGTACATAATTGTTTGCTTTGACTTACAATAGAGGCTGCACAATATTGTGGTATCATAAATCCACTATTCAAGCCAGGATTACCAGCCAAAAATATAGGTAACTCACGTTCGCCGGCAATGAGTTGGTAGGTTCGTTGAGAAGAAATACTACCAAGTTCGGCCACACCAATAGCCAGAAAATCGAGTGCAATAGCCAATGGCTGTCCGTGGAAATTGCCTGCTGAGATTACTAAATCCTCGTCGGGTACAATCGTAGGATTATCTGTGGTAGAGTTAATTTCTGTAGTAAACACGCTCTCCACATAAGCAATGGCATCTTTAGACGCACCGTGAACTTGTGGCACGCAACGGAATGAATAAGGATCCTGCACATGTACCTTCTTACGAGTAATAATCTCACTACCAGCAAGCAATTCTCTGATGCGACGAGCTGTTTCAATCTGTCCTTTATGTGGACGAATAGCATGAACAGCAGGATGAAAAGGTTCAATACGACCATCAAAAGCATCAATCGAAATGGCTGCTGTCTCATCTGCTATAGCAGATAGCCTCTTTGCATTCATGATACACCAACAGCCATAAGCACTCATAAATTGCGTGCCATTCAACAGAGCTAATCCTTCTTTGGATTGCAACGTGATAGGCTCCCAGCCAAACCTCTCGTTCACCACTTGAACAGCCACATCCCTACCTTTGTAATTAACCTCTCCCAAACCTAATATAGGCAATGAAAGATGTGCAAGAGGAACTAAATCTCCGGATGCTCCCAGTGAGCCTTGTTGATAAGCAACCGGATAGACACCGTTATTAAAGAAGTCAATCAAACGTTGTACCGTTTCCAGCTGAGCACCCGAATAGCCATAAGAAAGTGACTGAACTTTAAGAATGAGCATCTGCTTCACAATATCATTAGGTACACGTTCGCCAAGACCGCAGGCGTGAGACATTACCAGATTACGTTGAAGGATAGAGAGCTGCTCGCTACTCACACTTATATCGCAAAGACAACCAAAGCCTGTAGATACACCATAGATAGGTTCCTTTTGAGTCTTCATCTTATTATCCAGATACTTGCGTCCTTTTATTATCAGTGCTTTTGATTCGTCAGACAATTCTAACTTATATCCTTTCTCTACTATCTGTTGCAATCTACCTATTGATAGATGTTCTGTACTTATTTGATGTATTTTTGTCATCGTTATTTATGTTTTAATGCTGCTTTAATAATATTATCATCAGCTATATTAGGTAAAGTAACTACAAGTTCGGGCGTACGTGCCATCTCTCTGCTAATTGCATCCATTGCTCCAGGGTTACGAGCCCAACTGCGGCGTGCCAGCCCATTATTTACATCCCACAGAAGCATAGACCGGATACGACGTTCTGCATCAGCTGAGCCATCAATCATCATTCCGAAACCACCATTGATAACCTCTCCCCAACCTACTCCACCACCGTTGTGGATGGAAACCCAGGTAGCACCGCGGAAAGAATCGCCAATCACATTCTGCACTGCCATATCTGCGGTGAATGAAGAACCGTCGTATATATTAGAGGTCTCACGGAAAGGCGAGTCAGTGCCCGACACATCATGATGATCACGTCCCAGTACTATTGGTGCAGAAATCTCCCCACGTTTGATTGCATCATTGAGTGCCTTAGCCACCTCAATACGGCCCAATGAATCGAGATAAAGAATACGTGCCTGCGAACCTACTACCAGATTATTTTTACCGGCATCTTTTATCCAATGAAGATTATCATTCAACTGAGACTGAATATCAACAGGAGCTGTTTGGAGAATCCGCTCTAGAACCTCGGCGGCAATCTTGTCACTTGCTGTCAGATCTTTGGGACTACCCGATGTACATACCCAGCGGAAAGGTCCGAATCCATAATCAAAAAAAAGAGGTCCCATAATATCCTGCACATATGAAGGATAGCGGAAAGTACCATCAGCCTTCATCACATCAGCTCCCGCACGGGATGCTTCCAGTAAAAAGGCATTGCCATAATCAAAGAAGTACATACCACCACCAGTAAGTTTATTAATAGCTGCAGCATGACGCCGCAATGTATTGCGAACCTTCGCCTGAAACTTCTCAGGCTCTTCCGCCATCAACCGGTTAGCCTCATCAAAATCAATATCTACAGGATAATAGCCACCCGCCCAAGGATTATGCAAAGAAGTCTGATCGGAACCAATATCTACATACATCTCCTCAGCTGCTAATCGTTCCCATAGATCCACCACATTTCCCTGATAAGTAATTGACACCACTTCGTTTGTATCAACCGCCCTGCGAATTCGGGGCATCAATGTATCTAAATCAGTAAAGACTTCGTCCACCCAACCTTGTGAGTAACGAACAGCCACCGCTTTAGGATTGACCTCGGCAATAACAGAAACCACTCGGGCAATATTTCCTGCCTTAGGTTGCGCACCCGACATACCACCCAAACCTGAAGATACAAACAGTACTCCTTTTTCGGATGGATGTTTGGCTCGTTGCATGCGTTTGGCATTCAGCACCGTAATGGTAGTACCGTGCACTATACCCTGCGGACCAATATACATAAACGAGCCCGCTGTCATCTGTCCATATTGAGAAACACCCATCGCATTAAACTTCTCCCAATGATCTTTGGATGAGTAATTAGGTATCACCATACCGTTTGTTATCACCACACGCGGGGCATCCTTATGAGAAGGAAACAGCCCCATGGGATGACCGGAATACAACACCAGAGTCTGCTCGTCCGTCATTACGGACAAGTACTTCATAGTAAGCAAATATTGTGCCCAGTTCTGAAACACCGCACCATTGCCACCATAAGTAATAAGCTCGTGCGGATGCTGAGCCACCGCATTATCCAGATTATTGCTTAACATAAGCATAATAGCCGCTGCCTGT
>Ga0183099_1000464_pt1 | contig 30129 bp, 30 predicted proteins | sample Biomet1_FD_127788 | JGI IMG/M metagenome (GOLD analysis project Ga0183099, IMG submission 127788) | Microbial communities from bioreactor (seeded with anoxic lake sediment) at LBNL, California, USA - Biofuel metagenome 1 | ecosystem: Engineered > Bioreactor > Anaerobic > Unclassified ...
TAGGACTGACGCACTCGATATACAAAAATTAAGTACATTAGCTATCATTGATTAAAATACATTTTAGACATTTAACGGTTTGATGCCTAATGTTTTCAGTTCAAGTGTGTAAGTCTTATCCCAATTGTAGACTCAAATTTAATTTTAAGACACACTCTAAGGAACCATGAAAAAGTTCCAAATCAAGACATCAGGAGTTTTCAAATCAGAAAGTTAGGATTTACAAGCCAAAATATTCAAAAATTTAAAAAAGACGTTTTTAGAGTTTCTTATACAGAGTATTACTAAATTGCTAAAACGAACAATTATCAGTAAAAATTGTTATCTGGCTTCATAGCAGGAAATTTCTCTGGCATCTACCCGGACTGGTTTCCCAAGCTCGCTTGAGATAACACTTCTTACCCTTGCCATGCACCTGCACTCAAGCTGGATTCGGGCTGACATAGCTTCTCGTTCTTCGGTATAGATATCATTCGAACTAACAATGGAATGGACCGAAATCTGCTTCTGTACAACCTTTGCTATGAGACCTGGAGTCCCATCCGTGAGATCCTGAAGGCTGGTAGTGGTCAGGAGAACGCTATCTCCTGCATCGAGCCCGAGTACTCCTACGAAATTTTGAGGACTCCGAATCTCAAGAGTCCTGAGATGATGTTTCTTCAGAACTTCGATAAGAGAATCAGCAATTCCTGTTAACGCGATGTACTCCATGGGATCACCCGTACATTGGGAACTCCTTCTTTACTTCTCCTTTCTGCTCCGTAGTCTGAACGTCTTCAGCAAGCTTCTGGAGTTCGACCTCTATGCGTTCAGCCTGCTCTATAAGCCGAATTGTACTTATTGAAAGCCCATAGAGCTCGTTTAAAACTTCAATAACAGCAGAAGCAGCTCTTGGGTCAGGATTCTGGGTTCTGGTAGCACCAAGCAGGCTAAATGCAGGAATTCCACGCAGCAGACATTCAGCCATTACACTGCCCGAAATTCCGGAGATAGTTCCCATCTGGAAAACCTCTACCTTTTCCTTGATTCTATTCAGCATCTCCGGAGTGGTGGCTGCCCCGAAGACTTTATGCCCCCCGTCCATTATGGCAATTCCTGCAATGGAAGCTATTTCTCTTACATTAATAGACTCGGCCCAGTCCACCAGAGCATTACTAACATCGTAGGAGACAGTGTGACTGATAGGAATATCGGAGATCACAATAATCAGGTTATGCTCGACGTTCTCATAAATCCTCACAGGCATATTTATAAGCCCCTCATAAAGTACTGCAATCGAGGGGAAATACCTGGATTCAATAGAGCCAATGTATTCCATACTCAATTCTTCTATCATATGCTGGCTTGCAATATTCCCCACAAGCCCGATTCCGGGAAAACCTTCAATCAAAATAGGATTTTTTGACTGCACAGGTTTGGTAATAATCTTCACATCATTGTTGTCATAATCTGTATCTAACAAATAACCACCTCGGCGAAATACAACCCCTATGATTATATCTGACCTAATCCTAGATAAACAAGTTTCTCAGCAGCCTGGGTCTACGCCACTTCCTGCACGTACATTAATAGAGAATATACAATGGACCCGGGTTTCCAACCACCATAACCCTTTTTTGATAAAAAGAATCTTTTTAATATATATCTTTTCTCCTTACAGGGAAAAATAATTCAGATAAAGAAATTATAGTAAGTTTTAGGCTTCCTTGCCCCGATGGAAAGCCTGACAGAGATCTAGTTCTATAGAAGATAACAGATGGGAAAATATAATAGACAAAGGAAACCGTAAAAAGAGCTCATAGAACGTAGAATCCGAATACAGGAGGAGAAAAATCATGGAAAAATCGAGTCTATATTTTGACAATGTAGGAGAGTCAAATACAGAAGCTGTTATTGAAGCGGCAGCTAAAAGGGCGGCAGAACTTCAGATATCCCATATTGTGGTGGCAAGTACCAGCGGAAAAACCGCGCTAAAAATGGCAGAGGCAGTAAAGGACAGCGGCATAAAAGTTATTGGGATAAGCCACCAGTATGGGCAGAAGGAAGAAGGCGAATGGGAAGTGGAAGAGGAGTATAAAAAGAAACTTGAGGAGCTCGGGGCGATAATAACCACTCAATCCCATATGTTTTCCGGAATTGAGCGTTCGATTACAAAGAAGTTCGGTGGTTATTCCAGAGTAGAAGTAATTTCTGACGCTCTCAGATCTCTTTTCGGAAAAGGCTTTAAGGTAGCTATTGAAGTTTCAATTATGGCAGCCGATTCAGGCCATATCCCTGTTTCCGACAGTACGGAGATTATAGCCATAGGAGGCACAAGACGGGGTGCAGATGTAGCCCTCGTGCTCAGGCCAGCCCACAGCGGAGATTTCTTTTCACTGCAGATTCGGGAAATTATTGCCATGCCACGAGCTAAAGAAGATTAAGGCAAGAAAAACCAGGGAAAAATAAATTTCCGTGATACAGGTGATTCAGCTTTCATTTGAGATTGGTGAGGAAGCTCAGGTGATTTACTAGAATTTACCCTGGCTTCTCGCCAGTCCCCAAAGATAAATATATCTGAGAGGCATCTATAACCCCGACATGTCAGTGATATTCGAAATTCTCGATAAGGATGCAGGCGGCAGGATAGGAAGACTCAGGACTCCCCATGGGACTGTTGAGACACCTACCGTTATGCCTGTGATTAACCCAAATATTCAGCTTATCCCCCCAAAAGAAATGCGAAACTTTGGGGCAGAGATCCTGATTACCAATTCCTATATTATCTACCGCAAGGAAGAACTGAGAAGTGTCGCCCTTGAGAAAGGGCTGCATGGGCTCCTGGGTTTTGACGGACCCATCATGACAGATTCAGGTTCCTTCCAGCTTTCTGTATATGGATCCGTGGAAGTTACGAATGAGGAAATCCTAGGGTTCCAGCAAAAGATAGGAAGCGACATTATTGTCCCGCTTGACATTCCTACACCTCCTGATGTTCACTACAGGAGGGCTGAAGAGGAACTTGCAGTCACAGCCGAACGCCTGGAAGCTGCCCGCAAGTTTATCCAGGGCGAACAGCTTCTTGCAGGGCCAGTTCAGGGTTCGACCTATCCTGAACTGAGGGAAAAAGCTGCTTCCCACCTGAAAGACCTCAATTTTGAAGTTTACCCTCTTGGAGCAGTTGTCCCGCTCATGGAAGCCTACCGTTACGCGGAACTTGTTGACGTGATTGCTGCAGCCAAAAAAGGGCTTTCTCCAGCGGCGGCGGTCCACCTTTTCGGGGCAGGACACCCCATGATGTTCGCCCTTGCAGTAGCCCTGGGATGTGACCTTTTTGATTCGGCAGCCTATGCCCTTTACGCCAAGGACGGGCGCTATATTACTGTAAACGGCACTTACCACGTTGAAAAGCTGAATTATCTGCCCTGCTCCTGTCCGATCTGCTCAGGGTACACCGCAGACGAATTGAAAAAAGCTGACAACCGGGAAGAACTTCTTGGAAGGCATAACCTTTACGCGACTTTTGCTGAAATCCGGCTGATTAAACAGTGCATAAAAGATGGAAAATTACTCGAACTTGTGGAGCAGCGCTGCCGTGCTCACCCTAAACTTCTGGATGGATTGAAAAAACTTTATACTCACTCTTCCTGGCTTGAGCAGCTTGATCCGGCTACAAAAGGCACTTATTTCTATTGCGGGCCAGAGTCCTCCTCCCGCCCCGAAGTCCTGCGTTTTGGAAAACGGCTGGATAGGTTCAGCCTGCAAGGTTCGGCAATCATTCGGACAGGCCCGGTAAAAGGAGAGAAAGATTACGACCAGATTCTTATTTTTAAAGCGCCTTTTGGGGCATTTCCTGCCGAAATGGAAGAAGTGTATCCTTTCAACGCCGAAGTCCCGAGATTTCCGGATTACGAAGCCCTCAGCACAGCTTTCTCAAATACCCTTAAACTGATGGATCTTAACCCGCAAGCCGAATTTACTTTTATCTGCGAAAAGGAGTTCAGGCATCCTCTAATCGAAGAGATAAGCAAAAGAGCAAAACTGGTATACAGAGAAGACTGGAAAAAAGAATAAATTTTGAGAAGCTAATTAACGGCGCCGGATATCTCGTAAGTCCTTCAGACCTTATACAATCAAAACCTGCGTCAAAAAGATAAAAAGAAAACTTTTTTGAGGTGCAGACCTTTATAGGAGTACCTGCAAAGAACCCTCTAAACAGGGAAAGAATCGAAGTACAAAATATGATACGAAACTCCGTACAAACCGGAAAAGTATAAGGTGAAACTATTGTCCCTTACAGCAAGAATCGGCGAACTCAGTCCTTACCTGCGGCTGCTGAGACCCGAACTCTACTACATGGACCTTACCCTACCTGCCTCGAGTGCAATCCTTGCTTCCTATTTGGCGACCGGAGAGCTTCCGGAAGTTCTTCCCTTTCTGATTGCAGTAATAGGTGGCTTTGCAGCCATTACAAGTTCATACGTATTCAATGACTGCTGTGATATAGACATCGATACGATCAACCTGCCTGGCCGGCCTTTGCCCTCGTCTAAATTGTCAAAAAGCTCTGCGCTTAATTATGCTGTATTTTTATTAGTAATTGCGGGAGCAGCAGCAGCTTACCTGAACCCTGAGTCTCTCCTAACCCTTATTATTGCAGCTGCAATTATCACAATATATTCAATCTTTGCAAAAAGGAATACTTTCCTCAGTTTTTTGCCAGTAGGTATCTCCTATGGGCTTGTACCTGTAGGTATCTGGCTTGCCTTTGACCCTGCAGGAGTCCTGAAAGGCAGCGACGGAGTAATTCTCCCTTTGCCGGCTATTTGCTTCGGGTTAATGATGTGCGTTACGGACTGGGCCTTTACCCTTGGAGGAGTTTCCAGAGATGTGGAAGGAGACAGACTAAAAGGCGCCCCAACAATGCCCGTAACCTTTGGAATCCCATTTACTGCCAAATTCATTACATTCTGGTGGATTGTCGGAGTCATCGCCTCAATAATCATAGGCTGGTCGGCCCGTCTTGGACCTGTATACTTTGCAGGAGCCCTTGCTTCAGGACTCTGGATGCTCACTCAGTGTCTTGATTTTATCAAACATCCTACCCCTGAGAGGGGCGGCACGCTCTTCCTTAACGGCTCAAATTATAGAGCAATTATGTTTGGATCAATGATTCTTGATGTAGTGCTGTGCATTTATGCAGGGACCTACACCTCCATTCTCTGGTAAAACAGGAGTAGAGAAAAAATGGATGCGGATATTATTGTAATAGGGGCATCTCCTGCAGGGCTGATGGCTGCAAGGAACGCCTGTGAGAAAGGGGCGGCGGTCCTTTTACTGGAAAAAAAAGAAGAGATAGGGCATCCTCCCCATCCTGCAAACTCTTTTTTTAAGGGAATGTTAGATAAATGCGGAGAAAAGGTAGACCCTTCTTATGTTGTGCATTATCTCAAAGGCATGAAGATTATTTCCCCGTCAGGAAGGACAGTTGAAGTTGAAACGCCCGGATATGCTATTGATAAGACCGAATTCGACAGGTTTTATGCGAAGAAAATAATGAAAACCGGCGTTGATCTTCGGAAAGGAGTAAAAGTGCAGAATATTCACAGGGAAGGAGAGAAGTTTACTGTCAATACCTCTGCAGGGGATTTCACCTCAAAACTGGTTATTATCTCCGATGGTGTAAATTCAAAAATGGCTTCCCTTGTGGGCCTGAAAACAATGAAACATCCCGAAGATATTGCCTGGGGAATTGAACTGGACATCAGAAGTCCTGGACTTGGGAAACCGAAGATGTTTGAGTACTACGTAGGAAATCATGCTCCAGGCTGGAAAACTACATACGCCCCACGAGGAGGCGATAATGCCGCAATCGGGGCCTATGTGCGCAGATGCGGAACCAATGCAACGCCTTACCTTAATGCCTGGGTTGAAAATTTTAAAAAACTTAAAGGGCTCGAAGAGCTTGAAGTTGTAAGAAAACTTTCAGGCGGAGACCCTATAGTAACACTTCCGAACGAGTACATAACTGATGGAATAATGGTCACTGGCGGGGCAGCAGGTCAGTCCGGAATAGGTTATGCAATGAGGGCGGGTCAAATATGTGGAGATGTCGCTGCAGATGCCATAAGAAAAGGCGATGTCTCAAAATCTGCCCTGTTAGAGTACCGGAAGACCTGGGAAAAGGAGTTTCAGGCCGAACACTACCTGGGCCGGATAGGGCTTGAGACTCTCAGGAAAATGACGGATAGGGAAATCGATGAGATGGAAAAGGTCTTTGAAAAGGAAGATCTCTCATTTATTCATGGAAGTTCAGTTGAGCAGGCGATGCAGGTTTTTGCGTTCATGCTAAAGAAAAAACCCTCTGCAATCTTAAAGTGCAGGGCGCTCCTCAGGAACAAGTGAGCTGAGATTTAAAAGAGCAAAAGAGAACAGAATCGATACGGACGTTATCATCAAATGCCAGGTGCAGGAAAAAATATGCAATACGACTTCCATAAAAGCCCCTTTCTCAGAGTTTATACTGAAGTCAAAGACGGACACATGAAGATGAAAACCAGTGGGGCTGCGTCCATCCTTATGAGAAAAACTCTGGAGAAGAACCTCTCACTTTTTGAAGGAGAGAAGCCTGCAAAAATCGAGGCCGACAGGCTCATCTGTTCAACCTGGATGCCCCCAGTGCCAAGCCAGGGATTTAACCGCCTGGTAAAAAGCCAGCTTTTTTCCATTCTGGGAAAAATGATTCCGGACCAGGTAACTATTTCCATCACTGAAGAATGCCCTAACAACTGTATTCACTGCGCTCTGCCTGACACAAAAAACCGGGAAAAGCTTGCCCCTGAAATCGTAAAATCTACAATTGACCAGGTGCTCGAAATGGGCACAACCTTCGTGATTTTTGACGGAGGCGAACCCCTGACCTATTCGGGCTTAGAAGATCTTATAAGGTATGTGGATCCTGAAAGAGCCATTGCAGGTATGTTTACCTCAGGAGTAGGGCTGACCGAAGCGCGAGCCAGCCGCCTGAAAGAAGCGGGCCTTTATTCGCTTACTGTCAGTTTTGACAGCGCGTATGAAGATAAACACGATTATGTAAGGGGCAGGAAAGGAGTTTTTAAAAGTGCAGTTGAAGCCGTAAAAAATGGAATTAAGGCAGGGCTGCTTGTAAATATATATGTGGTGCTTTCCAGGGACAATGTGAACGAGCTTGAAGAATTGTATGCTCTTGCATCGGAGCTTGGGGCCCATGAACTCTCCTTCTACGAAATAGTTCCCACTGGCAGGTGGATGGATCACGCCTCCGAAATCATGACTCCAAAAGACCTGAGAAAATTTGATAATTTCGTATCAAGAGCTAGGGAGAAAGAAGGCCCCAGAGTATTTCCTATCCCGCAGGTCATGAAGACCACAGGCTGTATGGCAGGCAGGAAGTGGCTCCATATTACCCCGGAAGGGAATATTCTTCCCTGTGCCTGCATCCCGATCTCTTATGGAAATGTCCATAGAGACAAAATAAGGGATATCTGGAAGAAAATCAGGGAAGACCCTGTATATAATGCAAAGTGCTGCCTTATGAGAAACCCCGAGTTTAGGGAAAAATACCTGAGGCTTTCAGAGTAAATTGGGAACAATTATTGAAAATCTCAGAGCAAAATGCGAATAGAGTTATAATTCTGCTTCTTCAATTTCGTAGTTCTGCTCCTGTAATTTCTTTTTTGAAATAAAAAGAGGTGGCTAATAAAGCTTGAGCTGCCTGGAATATATAGCACTGGAGTATAGAACAGTCAATCAGATAAAAAAAAGAATCAGTACCAGTACAAAATTGGCCGGAATGAACCAGAAAAATAGGGATGCAGGTTGAAAGATACCTGCAACGGAAATTGAAGCTTTTCAGCTGTAAATTTTGTTTTGTGAGATGAATTAGACTAAACCCGACCTCTGAAGAGTCATCAGGTCTTCGGTGGTGAGTTTTGCTCCGCCCTTGAACTTATCGAAGATGGATTTGGCATCCTTCTGGAGCTCGGACTTGACAACGCGGGATTTTCCCTCTTTGTCTTTCTTCTTGAGCTTGAAAATTTCTTTATCAAGATCCCGAATTTCCTTCTGAGCATTGATGAAAGCCTTATGCTGTTCGTCAGCTGCTTCCTGGGCTTTTACAAATTCCCTGTGGGCAATGTCAGACTCTGCCCTGGTTCTGTCAGCCTCTTTGAAAGCGGTAATCATCTTCTCATGATATTCCTGAGCCTGCCTGGCATACTCGGCCAGCTCATTGTGAAATTCTGAAGCTTCATCTCGGATCTTTTGGGCTTCGTCCAGAAGATCCTTCAGTTCGGAGTTGCTCTCGAGCTGGACTTTTTTTTCCTGATACTGCTTTTGAAGCTGAGTGATCTTGCCAACGAGTTCCCTTTCCTTGCTTGGGCTCAAGACTTCAGTCTGCTGGGCAAATTCAAGGCGATCGATATCTTTTCTAAGGATTTTAATCGATGGACCGCCCAGATTGCTCTGCTTCCTGATGGAATCGGCCTTTGCAAAGAGCTCGTTTGCCTTGGAATTGGTGTCATCGCGCTTGTTCTTGTATTCGCTGACTTTCTCATTAATTTCGTCCCTGAGAACTTTTAATTCTTGGGCTTCGTTGATAAGGTCTTTCGTCTTCTTGTTCAGGTCGTTACGCTTTGCAGCAAGGGCGCTGGCCTCTGCGTTTAAAGCATTCCTTTTTTCCTTGGATTCTTCAGAAATGTCTTTCAAATCTGATCTTTTTTTCTGCAGTTCTTTTAGCATCTCTTATTGTGCCTCCCGGTCCAGCAAAAAAGCTGGCATTTTAGTAGTTCTACTGTTCGATGTCGACATGCTGTGCCTGATTACAACATTGATGAGAAAGAGATTCAAGAACAGGGATAACGGCTCTAAGATCTTTTTTTGTTATGACCACGTCCGCATATTCCCTCAGGATGGGCTTGGGATTGAAAGCTATGGCAAAACCTGCCCTCTCAAAGACACAGGCATCGTTTGCGCCGTCCCCGACAACTACACATTGCTCTGGCCGGACTCCGTTTTGCCTGGTAAGTTCCTCGAACACCTGTGCTTTGGAGTCACTCTGTGTAATGGGGCCGACAACTTTGCCTGTAAGGCAGCCGTCTTCCACAAGCAGTTCGTTGGAAACAATGAAATCAATGCCAAGCGCTTTGCCTATCGTATCAGCAGAGATTGTAAATCCACCGGAAATCATTGCAGTTTTATAGCCCCTACTTTTGACATAGAGGATCAGTTCTGCCGCTCCCGGCATCAGATCGATCTGGTTTACCGCATAAAGAGCAGTTTCGAGGGAAAGCCCCTTAAGAAGCCTAACCCTTTCGATAAGCGCTTGCTCGAAGTCAAAGTCTCCATACATCGCTTTCTTCGTAATCTCCTCTACTTTGCTTACAACACCTGCAGCCCTGGCGAGCTCATCGATAGTCTCAGCGTCTATAAGGGTACTATCCATATCAAAAACAATCATTTTGTTTTCAGTAAAATCATTCATAGGACAGTTCACTCAATCAAAACCTGGACCTGAATAACTATTAGATAAAGCTGGATAATTTCCCGAAAAAGGGCATGCTGCCTGGTGTACCTTCTTCAGGGGTACCCCGCAACTTAGTATAATACATTTGCCCTGACATTAAAAGCCCACCAACGGATAAAGTTTTCAAATTATAATAGGGTTCTGTGAAACAAGACCACAAAACAACAGCATTGATGTCAACGTTTTTGAGTGAAATAAATCACATCCTTTTTAAGCTTTTCGGAGGGGCAGGAAAACCTACTGAATAATAATTATAAATAATATATATATTTATAAAATAAGATTGATAAGAACGAAGTTTGCCAAAAGGATTATAAACCCTTTAGGAATTCCATTATTGAAGAAATTGGTTAACACAGGATTTTGAGAAAAATGGTCAACATAGGTTTTATAAAAATGGGCAACCTGGGAATGAGCCAGGTTATCAATCTGATCCAGGATGAAATTGCAGCAAGAGAGGGAATTACAGTACGTGTATTTGGTACAGGTGCCAAGATGAGTCCTGCCGAAGCTGCAAGTACTGAAAGTTTCAAGCAGTGGAATGCAGACTTCGTGATAATCATCAGCCCTAACGCAGCAGCTCCAGGTCCCACAGCAGCTCGTGAAATATGGAAAGACGTACCCTGCATTGTGGTTTCAGATGGCCCAACAAAGAAAGAAGCCAGAGAGGCTCTTGAGCAGGAAGGCTTCGGATATATCATCCTTCCGGTAGACCCTCTTATCGGAGCGAAGAGGGAGTTTCTTGACCCCGTGGAGATGGCATCCTTCAACTCCGATGCAATGAAAGTGCTATCCGTTTGTGGTGTTGTTAGACTCATTCAGGAAGAACTGGACAGGATAACCGACCAGGTTGCTTCCGGGAGGTCAGGAAAGGAACTGGAGCTGCCACATATTTTTGCAAAACCAGAAAAGTGCATTGAGCACGCAGGCTTTGCAAACCCTTATGCAAAAGCAAAGGCTCTTGCCGCCCTTCACATGGCTGAAAAAGTGGCACAGGTTAACTTCCCTGCATGTTTCATGTTAAAGGAAATCGACCAGGTGTGCTTGACAGCCGCAGCCGGACACGAGATAATGGGAGCTGCCGCGCAACTTGCAACACAGGCAAGAGAAATTGAAAAATCCAATGATACCGTATTCAGACAACCCCATGCAAAGAACGGTACTCTGCTGAAAAAAGTAAAATTATACCAGAAGCCAGAGTAAACCCCGGCAAACCTTAAGATTTGAAACCGGAAGCTTAATTGGAGGAACAAAGAATTTCCCTGGAAAATAAGCAGGGACAGACCCTCCAATAACCACTTTTTTCAATTCATAATCTGAATATCAGGTCGTATCTTACCAGTTTTATTTCTTTGCATCCTCAACTTCTTGCAGTACCGATGTATATTCCTGAAAAACAGAGTGGAGATCTATGGTAGCCAGTATGTCCACAACCCCAAGAGCTGCAATAACTTTCCCGTTTTTTGAGTTAATGGGAGCAACAACCACATGTTTTCCCCTGTATACACCTTCTGTAGGAACTACGTGGGCAACTTTATTGGTTTTTAATACTTCTTCGAGCACAGGCCCTGTATAGTCCCTGTCAAGGATTTGACCTTTTTCCAAGCGAAGTCCTTTTCGCTTGAGACTGCGAATGGTAGTAGGAAGTCCAATGACCGAGTGTACTGCGACTGCTAGTGCTTCAAGGTCTTCGGGCCCTGAGTCTTCTGAGATAGTTAGGGAAGTAATTTTTTTCACCCCCATAAATTGCTGGAGGCCGGGCAGGAAACAAAGCAAGGACTTCTCATAAATGAAAAGCTGGATTTCACTTTCCGGTCTTGTTTAGAATATATTTTTTCAAAGAATATATAATCACTCCTCATTTTCAAGGGCTTTTATAAACGCCTGTTTATGCAGTTCCCCCGACTCATGGATACCCCCAAGGTCACCGCGTGTCGCCCGACAGGGGTAATGCTGGATCAACAGCCCGGATCTTGGAGGCGCATCTTTTACCGCTGTTCCAATGATTTCTTTTGCCATATGCCAGGTACTCCCACATGGAGCGCCTTTTATTACCTTGACATCAGCAATTTTTCCGTCTTCGGTTCTTACCTTTAAGATAGGAGACCCAAAGATTTCCGCAAACGGCCTGTTGAAAACGTTGGGCTCAAGACTGCAGCAGATCTCATCTACCTCGATATCCATGCCTGAAACTTCAGATATCTTTTTGAGTTCGGGAATTGAAGCTCTTGATGGTCCACCCGGAACTATAAGTGAGCGTACACCAGCTTCTGCCGCAAGCCTTGCAATTGCAGATGTCAGGTCCGGATGCAAAGAGTAAGTGATTATAATTTCGGCAGAAAAAACCTGTTTATCGAAATGAAGAGCTTCCAGAAATTCATCAGGATCTTCAATAAATACAGGCACAAACTCAGGCAGGTCAGCAGTTACGACTGAAAAATCACTGTGTTCCCTGACAGTTTCAATCAAACGGTGCCCGTATTTGCCCCGCGTAATAACTCCTATTACAGTCATTACTCTAAGCTATTTTTAATATTACATAAATAGATTCTTATTTTATCTGGAATTTCTGCCCTGACTCACCAGCTATACATGGAATTGGGATCTTACCATGAATCCGAAAAGCCTGTAGAGTATAAATACAGATAACGCATTTCACTAAAAATCTCTAAAAAAAAGACGGTATTTATGAGAGGGAAACTGATCACACTTGAGGGTATTGACGGCTCAGGCAAAAGCACAGCTGCAGAAAAGCTTCAGAAGAATCCTGAAATTCAGGCCTTTAAACCTGTTTTTACCAGGGAACCAACAAGAGGCACCCTGACTGGAAATGCCGTGGAAAAAGCTATCCAGTCGGATACCGACCAGCTTGCCGAGCTCTTCCTTTTTACAGCTGACCATGCCGAACATCTGGCAAAACTTGTAAAGCCTGCGCTTGAAAGTGGAAAATTAGTGATTTCTGACCGTTATTCCGACAGCCGATATGCTTATCAGGGAGTAACCCTGAAGACCCGCCTGGAAAATCCTCTTGAATGGGTAAAGGATCTGCACCGGGGCTGGACTATTGTTCCGGACCTGACCTTTCTCTTTGATATCAGGCCCGAAGTTTCAATTGAGCGCTGTGGGAAACGAGGAGAACAAAGCAAGTTCGAAAAATTAGAGTTTTTACGGAGAGTCAGGGAGATTTTTCTCAGGCTTGCGGTAGAAGATCCAGAACGTTTTATTGTAATCGATGCTTTCCGCTCTCCTGAATACATAGAAAAGGAAGTCGCGGAAAAAATTCTGGAGTTCCTGAGCAGGAACTGACCAGATGCACGGATTGAATCGGAAAATCGCACCCGAGAGAAATACTTGTTATAGCCCGTTATCATCAGCAAATTTGATCAGGGCTTCCCCTAACATCCTGACATGGGTGGGGTTAAGGTTGAACCTGGATTTTTTTGCGCCTCCCCGTTCCTTTGCAAGTTCGACGTATTCCTTCTCAAAGCGGTCGCTGTGTGCGAGGGAGATCGTCATGTACCAGCCTCCTCCCATCTTAATCTCGACATATCCGTCTCCGCTTCTCTCCTCAGTATTTTCTTCAACATTCTCTTCAGATGTATCTTTCTTTACCATACTGTAAACCTCATAATTTCCTGATTTTAAGTGAATCTGCAGTTTGAATACTAAAATATTCGATATATACAAGACATATAAGGGCTGAAATAAAAAACATTCCCCATATGCGAGTTATTTTTTGTTATCCGATTTAAGCCCTGAACTCAGCACGGATGGAGGAACCAGTCCCGAATGAACGGCAGTTGCAACCAGGGCTCCTTTTATCCCGAGCATATCAAGATTAAAAAGATCCTCCATATCCTTGACTCCTCCTGCAAGCAGCACGCTGTGCCTGGAACATTCAACCAGTTTTCGGAGGAATTCAGGGTCAAAGCCTGAGGCCGTTCCAACCCTGTCAAGGTCAAGGAAAATAAGATCTTTTAAAGGGAAATTATTTAACAGTTTTACAATTTCAAGGGGTGATTCAGGTAGCTCTGGATCCTTTTTAAGGACTTTACCATGCTTTATATCAATGCTGACACTAACCCTTCCGGGGTTTCCATAGACGGAATCTTTGATTGCCGAAAGCGTACCTGTCTCTGTACCTATTACAGCTGTTCCTGCAATGGAAAGAGCCTTGCCCACGTCCTGTGGAGACGAAATCCCGAAATCAAGCATTGTGCCTGCCCTTAAGCTCACTTCCCGAATTACTCCAGCATTCGTTTCGAGAGAGCCTTTGCCCTGAAGCACATTAAGATCGGCAATATAGATTTCCCTTGGATGCAGGAGTTTCACTATGTCCACAGGGTCCGAGCTGCTACATACAGTACTTGAATCCGAAACCGGACGGTACTTTTCCCTGACACCGCCCTTTGCAAGAACTATGCTACGGTTAAATATATCCATCACAAAAATTACTCGGAACATACTTATTCAATAGCTGCATCATCCTATAAAAAAATATAAAATAAAGTATATTGTATAAAAAGAGTAATATTCAGAGTAATTCAGAGTAAGATTCCAATTCAATGTTTAATTAGAGGATTTTTATGAAACTGCTTGTAAGTCCAATCAATAGAGAAGAGGCAATTATTGCTTCCAGAGGCGGCGCAGACATTGTTGATGTCAAAAACCCGAAAGAAGGTTCCCTTGGTGCGAATTTCCCGTGGGTAATAAAGGATATAAAAGAAGCTGTAGACGGTAGACAGCCTATAAGCGCAACCATAGGAGATTTTAATTACAAACCAGGAACTGCTTCCCTTGCAGCATTCGGAGCAGCAGTTGCAGGAGCAGACTACATTAAAGTTGGCCTTTACGATATTCAGACTGAAGACCAGGCCTTTGAGTTTCTCACAAAAGTAACACGAGCTGTAAAGGACTATGACTCAACAAAGAAAGTCGTTGCATCGGGGTATTCGGACTACAAGCGTATTAATTCAATTTCTCCGTTATTACTTCCCTCAATAGCCGCAAAAGCTGGGGCGGATGTTGTGATGGTTGATACGGCAATAAAGGATGGAAAATCTACCTTTGAATTCATGGACGAGAAAGGACTTAAGAGATTCACAGATCTTGCCCATGAGTGCGGACTTGAAAATGCGATTGCAGGTTCCCTGAAATTTGAGGATCTTCCAGTGCTTGAGAGGATAGGGCCGGACATTATCGGTGTCCGGGGTATGGTCTGCGGAGGGGATAGAAGAAATGCGATCCGGCAGGAACTGGTCGAAAAGCTTGTAGCCGAATGCCAAGCTTGAGAGATTCTTTTTGATTTAAAACTGAAAGTTTGTGCCGGCAGGTCATCAGGCAGGCCGGCCGAAAAATAATAATAATAAACAAATAACTATTTTTAGTCTGATGTTTATTTTCGGACATATTGGGATTACTCTGGGGATCTTTTATCTCCTGAGCCGTTTATCTTCAAAAAATAATTTCTGGGTAAAGGTTCCGTGGATTGCAATCGGGGCGCTACTTCCAGACTTTATCGATAAGCCTCTTGGCAGGATAATTCTTGCTGAAACAATCGGAAGCGGGCGTATTTTTGCCCATACCCTACTTTTTGGCCTTCTGCTAGGCCTGGCAGGGTATTACCTCTACAGCCAGGGGAAACCTGAACTCCTGATTATTGCAGGAGCATCTTTTTGCCACCTTCTTGAAGACCAGATGTGGAATACGCCGGAAGTAGTATTCTGGCCCCTCTTAGGCTGGAGATTTCCGAAAGACACGATTTCAGGAAACTTTATTGAGTATCTTATGATAATTCTCAATAGGTCGTACTATCCCGGATTTACAGAAGTTTTTATCTCAGAAATAGTCGGATTGCTTATAATTGTCCTTCTTACTGGAAAGTACATTCAAGAAAAGAGAAAAGAGAATTCTGTAGTACAATAAAAAAGAAAATTTAACTTCAGGAAGGGGAGGTCGCCTCTTTAAAAACCTGACTTCCAGGCGAAACCGGGGACGGAAGTTCACGGGATATGCTCATAAATTTTTATATTAAGGGAGTCATAGATCTTGTACACAGGATAACCGGTCTGAGCCTTGAGGATGTTTCCTCCGGTAGAAACTGATGTTTCATCAGATCCCTGCGCCCTGGCACTCAAAGCCTCAGAAAAGGCAGTTTCCACAACATAGAAAGGTTCGTTTTCTGCTGCTTTTTCTACAGATACACCGTCTTTAAAATCATTTTTAGAGGTATAAAGAGGCTTTTGGGAAGACTCAGAAAGTTCAGCCGTCTGGTTCTTATCGCTACCAAGTATTTCTGGAAGGATGCTGCTTCCATCCGGATTTGTAGGAGACATAACATAAGGATAAGTTTCTCTTACTCCAGATAACCACTGAATCCCTTGTGCCTCATTTTGCGAAATTGCTTCAGAAACTCCATCCGTATACGGTGAACTGAAACAGGTGAAGAATCCCAGTGTCCAGAGTAGACAAAGAACCAGGACTGCGGAGCAAAGACCAAGAGTATACCCTTTTCTAAGAAAAACAATGTAAAGGGAATACCCCAGCAAAGGAATCTGAGCAAAAATAATAAAGCTCAAGTTTGCAAACAGATCTCGAGGGTAAGGAATGAAGGGATTTAGAAGGAAAGCAAGCTCCATAAAAAATGTTGCAATGTAGAGGAGTAAGAAGCGGGGATACCTGCGAACAAAATGGTGGCAAAACCTTTTACGATTCTGCCATACGATTACGGAATTGATCATAATTAAAATTAAAGGAATATAGTACTTGCCGTAACAGAGGCTTAAGAGATGCACAAACTCGAGAAATCCGTTTTCAGTTTTTGGTACCGTTGAGAGGCTTGCAGTCACTAGCGTTTTAGCGCGCAAGATGAAGTCCGAAGTAAAGGTACCAAAAAGTTGAGGAGCGTATTTGGTACAGAGCAGGAAGCCTCCCGAGGTAAATGACAGAAAGATAAACAAAGGCATTTTTCTTCCTGCAAAATGGGTAGTACCAGAGGAGAGGGAGTTGAGACTCAGGATTTTACGGAGAAATCCGGGCTTCAGCATTTTGCTAGAGAAAGTAAGGGATAGGGAGAAACATACCAAATATGCAAAAATAAAAGGATGGGCTAAAGGAATCAAAGGAATCATAAAAAGAAGGCAAACAGACATTGCCCTGTTTTTATCCGAAAGTGCACTTCTTAGCACAAGAAGGTAGAGAGGTAACAGGCAAAAGGTAAGGTAATAAGAAGCTGCTGAAGTCTGAAAATGCCCGAAATAAAGAATTGTCGAGGAGAGAAAAGCTACTGAGACTAACTTTTCCCTGCTCATAAAAATCCGATAGAACAGAAACATGCCGGTAATAAATATGATTGAAAAAAATACTGGCAAAAAGTAGGAAAGTGCCGATGTTTTCAGGCCTGAGATCAGAGCTAGGGCTGAAACGAGCAGAGGACCCGTAGGAGAAAGGTTGGAAAAGCCTGAAAGATCACAAAGTGAACTATGTCCTGCAAGCCCAATGTACGAAAATTCCTCGCCCCTGCCTATTGAGACATACCCAAGCATGTAAGGAATGACCAGCACCGTAATGTGAACGAGCAGCAGTAAAATAACTGCACTCATTTTTCGGTATGCTAGGAGCAAAACGCAGGCTGAAAGGTAACAGAGAAGCAGGGCAAGGTAAAAGTCAAAAGGAAGTTGTTCATAGATATCGACTGTATACCCTTCGGGCTGAATTTCCCTGAGAATAAAGAGACTGTAAACCAGTATTAATAGAGAAATTGAGGTTACAAGATTTAATATGTTATTAGTGATTTTAGACAATGTGTCCCCCATCCTTTTTGAAAGTTACAAAGTCCAGTTTTCGCACCTAAATATAAACTACCTGAATATAAAATAGTCCTAAAACTGTAGTTTCACTCTTAAAGAATTTTTATTTTACAGGTAGCACAGAGGCCCAAAAACTTTCGTTCTTAAGATTTTGCTTATTTGTTTCTCCTCTTTCTTATTTTTCCTATATTCCATCGGCCCAACAAATAGTTAATGGTTGTGCCCGAAGTGCAGTTTGATATACCTGCCTCAACCTAATTAATGTTTTCATGGGTTAAAAAGTTTCAACAATTAAAGGCTTTCGGGTACTACTATCCCGCTATCCAGAGGCTTTAGTATTTCTGTCACAATAACTCGTAGCATATCAAGTTACATCCATCTTGAATACAAATCCTGCTGATATTATATATACGGTTTTAGCCTTACGGAGTGAACATCAGCTATTAGATTCATTTCTGATTCCTGCCAGCGGCTGGATGATCCCAAATTGGTCCTCTAGGAGAAAGCAAGCATTAAGATAGAGATAATGAGGTATTTCTTCTGAGGATAAATGGAGTAAGGGCAATCACGGAGGATTGGGCCATAAAACCACGCAATCCAGATTATAATTATAATGTGTTGAAATAACTTTTTAAGCATCAAAATTCAGGAAAATACACATTTATAAACTGTATATCGTTATAATATTTATTATTATTTACCTATCATTATATCATCCAGCATTATATTATCTATTTATTGTCCATCAGATTATACTCATGATACGAGTATAGAATTTTTATTAAGGTTCGATGACTAAACGGTTATAGCTTGCCTGGGGGGAGAAGTAGATGAAAATAAAAAACAGGCTGCACCTGCTAATTGAGATTTTGTTTTTACCTTCTCTTTTTCCACATATCGGATGGTATCGGCAAATCTGCCAGGAGGTACGGAAGAAAGTCTCAAAGTTAGGAAGAAATCAGTTCAGTAAATACTTCGATCACGGGGAAAGCATCTGGTGGATTCAAGGCGACAACATGAGATTAAGGAGGAAATTAAATATGACAGGTTCAGGGTTTAAAGATTTAAATTTATCAAAAGAAATAGAGATGGCAATCGAGGACATGGGCTTTGAAGAGACAACCACAATTCAGGCTCAGTCTATTCCTTATATGTTGCAGGGAAGAGATGTAATTGGGCAGGCGCCAACAGGGACAGGCAAAACTGCGGCATTCGGAATTTCGGTTTTAGAGGGTATAGACCCGAAAAATAAGGCATTACAGGCTGTAATTCTATGTCCCACAAGAGAGCTCGCAATTCAGGTAGCAGGAGAGATCAAAAAGATTTCAAAATATAAAAAGGATATAGAGATCTTACCCATCTACGGCGGGCAGCCTATAGACCGGCAGATTAAAGCGTTAAAGAAAGGCGTACAGATCATTACCGGAACCCCCGGACGCATTGTGGACCATCTGGGCCGGCGTACTTTGAAAATGGAGAGCGTAAAAGTCATCGTACTGGATGAAGCCGATGAAATGCTGGATATGGGGTTTAGAGAAGATATCGAGACTATTATGAAGAAACTCCCTGAGAAAAAGCAAACCATTCTTTTCTCTGCAACCATGCCTAACGCTATTCTGGATTTGGCAAAAAAATATCAGAAAAATCCGCAACTGATAAAACTGGTACATAAGGAAGTAACCGTTCCCAATGTAGAACAATTTTATTTTGAAGTCAAACAGCAGGCAAAAACCGAGGCTCTTGCCCGTTTAATTGACTATTACAATTTGAAATTATCGGTCGTATTTTGTAATACAAAAAAACGTGTGGATGAACTGGTAGAGGACCTGCTGACAAGAGGATACATGGTTGATGGTCTTCACGGAGATATGCAACAGAAGCAAAGGGATATTGTCATGTCCAGGTTCAGAAGAAGCGAGATTGACGTCTTGGTAGCAACCGACGTAGCAGCCCGAGGAATCGATGTAGGAGACGTGGAGGCTGTTTTCAACTACGATATACCTACGGATGATGAATATTACGTACATAGAATCGGAAGAACAGCCAGGGCAGGAAAAGCCGGGCTTGCTTTCACTTTTGTGATCGGCAAAGAAGCATATCGAATAAAGCAAATACAGCGATTTACAAAGACTAAAATTAAAATTCAAAGAGTTCCTTCAATCAGTGATGTTGAAGAAATCAGAACAAATATGCTTTTAGAGAATGTTAAAGATGTTGTTGATGCAGGGCACCTGGGAGAGTATAGTAGCCTGGTTGAGAAACTTATTGAGGAAGAGTACACTTCTGTAGATATGGCTGCTGCTTTGTTAAAAATAATGCTTGAAAAAGAGAGCAAAGAAATGTCAACACGGGGTTAATTTACAGCTCACGGGAGTGAAATTCTCCTTCCTGCTTTTTTTCGAATTTTCGATTATAAATCTCGGAAACCTTTCTAAAGTATTATATTCCTGGGTAATCCCTCAAGCACACTTTTTTAACATCATTCAGGCTTTTCAGAATGTGACGAATTCTACGTTCTACAAGCTTTCCTTTCATGCACCAGTAAAATGGCCTGTTGTTCCCTATTGAAGGAAATCTTGTACAGGAAATGTCAAGTGGGTGGAAATAGAAGATAGTATGTCCTCTTTTCAGACTTTGGATAAGCCCATTCAATACTAAAGGAGCTCCCAGAAAGCGCAGTATTGGGCCTCCAGATGCCGGAATTCTCAGCACATTTTGATAATAGGCCCAGGGAAACTCAACGAAGCTTCTATCGTCGCCTGCCTCAAGTCCGCTCTCTAAAGGATGGTAAGGGAAAGATGAAACTGTCTTAAGGGACGAATCCGTTTTGTTGTAAAGAGAATTTACGGATACTGAAGAGTCATATTTGAATCCAATGCGTTCCAGTGAATCCAGCATCCAGCCACCTACAAGGGCATTTGGTGCCCTGTAGCCTACTACTCTTTCCCCGCTAATTTTTTCCAGAATTCTTTTTGCAAGCAATGTTCTCTGCTCGAACTCCTCGACACTCATTAATCTCTCCTTTGTATCAGGATCAATTTTACAGGCGTGGTGCAGGCCATGACATGCAAGTTCATGCCCTCTTTCCACAATTGACTCGACAAGCCCAGGATAATGTTCTACAGTATCCGCAACTACAAAGAAAGTAGCAGCCACGTTGAACTCGTCGAGAATATCCAGTGCCCTGTTTGTAGGTTCAGTCAGGAAATCGTACCTGCCGTCCCATTTTTCAAAGAACTCATTCACACTCCTGTAAACGGCGTAAGGAGAACTGCAGACTGAAGGAATATGATACCAATCTTCAATATCCAATGTAACCGAAAAACTACCCCTCATAAGACTCCCACGCTACTAAATGCGCTTATAGCTACATAACAAATTCCTGACCTTACTGAAATTACATGAGACTGGAAATAATGCAAATTTCCACTGATTCAAAAAACTTATTATTTAGTAGAGGATCAGGACAGTATAAAAATTTTACCAGGACTTCAGTTAAAATAAAAGATATGAGATAAGCCTGAAGAAGTATTTTGTATTTAACACTGAGAATTTAATGATAAAATAAAAAGGTATGGATAGATATAAATATAGGATTGCTAGGGCAAATTGTCCTGTCAAATGATCTGGAGAGATCTCTGAAATTTGAGGAGAGAGATCCGGCACATCTCAAAGGATTGCTCGATAAATGCAGAATACTTTCCTTCTCAGTGTTTACGGGCCTAGCCAGACCCCGCAGAAAAGATCGCAATGTAAGATCTAGTACTTCATAAGGAGATTGTAGGATTAAAACAGGGATAAGTTTCACCATCTTACAGGAAGATTGCATAAACAGTTAAGAATACTTGCCCAAACCTGGCTCCTTTATGTCTATATGAAATAAACCTATTGTGAAATTTATTGGTTAGTAAGGCTGTCTGGAGAAATACTCTTTGAATAAACTTTAACTTTTATTCATACAAAAAAACAAGAAGTATAGGCTGAAATAGTTTTTTCTCCGTTACCATAATCTTCTTAATTCTATAATAATTGTCCCAAAATCTGGCTTTTTACCTTCTGAAAAACCAGCATTGATATTAAATAACCACTGTCTGTATAAGTTTATTTAGTGAAATGCCAAAAATATTTTATAATAAGATTAATAAACCCTAGATGTCAACTCATGGATTCGATAACGGTAAATGAAGAGTTTTTAAAAAGGAGAATTGACCTGACTAAATGCCGTGATTAATTAAAACAGGAGATCTTGACCAGAGGAGATACTGTCCTGTGGTCAGTAACAGATTTTGATTTGTAGAAGCCCAAACTTCTAATTCCGGCCACCTCCAATGACTGAACCCAAAGTGATTGGAGACTCTGTATGCAACGTGTCCACCCAACTAAATCGTAAAGAACCGAATTGGATAGGTTTGAAAAGTATTACGTAGACGTAATAGGGATCTTGAATACCCGTATATAGCCTACCGGATCCGGAACTTGATTAAAGAACGAATGTAAACCCTGCCTGATTAGATTAGTTAGGAAAAGAAAGTATTACGAGTACATAACATAGAAATTTGAGAATTTTTGGTAAAAGTGGACCTTACATCATAATATTTTCACCAGATTTAGATCCCTATAAAATCCAACTCAAAGGTGGTACGATGCTAGAAAAACAGCCAGGGACCCTATTCCGGGTGATATGCCTCATTTTGACAACCGTACCGGCTGAATTAGGCGCCCCCGAGTGCACCAGTGGTATATGTTGCCGGAGACGGAAGTGGAGACTATAAATGTGATGGAAAAGCCGATGACGTCCAGATTAACCAGGCGCTTGAATTTGCCGCAGAGAACCCGGGTACGACTGTCCACCTTAAAGGCCCATTCACATATGATATAAGCGATTCTCTTCGGATAGGCAGCAACACCATCCTTGAAGGAGATTCAGGTACAAAGATTAAGCTTGCCGCAGGACTATCAGTCTGGGGTGGGCGTGAGAGCAGTATTACAGAAAAGAAAGCCATGCTTATGATCAGAGGCAGTTCTGCTAGCGATGTTACGATAAAAGGCATAATTGTTGATGGCAGCCAGTCCGACTATTATTCTAGTGTCAGGCTTGGAACCTCCTGTTACAACATGGCAACTTTAGTGAACTGCAATGGATTAACAATTCAGGATGTTACGTTCCAGAACGGATGTAACGATGCCATGCTTATTTCACAATCCAGCAATGTAGTGATAGACACAGTAACTGTAAACAAATGTGGTCATGATGGTGTATATGCCTATCATGTAAATGGCATCACAGTTAAGAATTGTAAATTTATTAACCGGACTAATTCATCTGTTCGGTTCGACTCCGTTACCGACGGAGCCATGAAAAACAACGATTGTACTACATCTGGCGGTGGATACGCAGGTTTAGAATTACAGGGAACTCTTAGCAATATAGAAGCTTCCGGCAACTATTTCCATGATTTATCTGCTCCTGCAGTAGTACGCTTAAATACAAAAGAAACTAATGTAAACACTAATAACAATAGAATTGAAAATTGTGGATAAGAAATATTATTAATTGGAAAACTCTCAGTTCATTAACTGAGATTCATCCAATTTATTTTCTGAACATATTAAAATGAGGATTTAAAAGTTGACTGCTTTAAAGTGAACTTTAAGTCTCTAGATTTTGATACTAAGGAATATCTGGCTTTTTTAGATATTGATTACAGTATTTTTTATAATGCTATTTTATTTCAAACAGCATATCATGTTTCAAACCATATGATATCGGGTTTTTATTCTTTGGTGTGCGGCATTGCAACTTCAGAACCAGTAACTTAAGGGAATCTCAGACCTGGCCATTTTTCGGAACTTACAGTGAGTCGGCGTCTCAGGAGCATCTAGATTAGCTTTTCGGTGAGGGAACCTTCAACATGCCCTGATTGGTTAATAATTTATTCTGAAAAGGGAAAAAATACTACATCGGGACTGGATCAACATGTTTATTGGATTCTATTGATAGCGTTTAAAGGGATCGGAAGGGCAAATGCAAAAAAATTTAAAAATCAGAGCCTAAACTATTCAGGCATAAAATTATTTATCCAAAAGGCATACCAGCATACAGATATATTTGAGTATAGACGTTATTTTTATTTGCAATTCGGAGGGGACATGCAAGAAACCGAAGCCAAATCGATAAGGATTCTCGGAATATCCGGAAGTCCCAGGAATATGGCGACTGATTTTTTGGTCCGGGAAGCGCTGAAGATTGCAGAGGAGAAGTATGGCGCAGAAACTGACTACTTTTCCTCCAAAGGGAAAAGGCTGAACTTTTGCATCCACTGCGATTTCTGTATAAGAACAAAAGAAGGCTGCATTCATAAGGATGATATTTCAGCCGAACTATATGACAAAATGATCTGGGCAGACGCCTGGATTATTGGAACTCCGGTTTATCAGGGAACACTGAGTGCCCAGACCAAAACAATAATGGATAGATGCAGAGCCATAGTTGCCAAAAACCCCAAGGTTTTTTTGAATAAGGTGGGAATGGGCATTGCAGACGGAGGAGACAGGATAGGGGGACAGGAACCTGCAATCCAGACGATTCTGAATTTTTATGTGATCAACGAAATGATACCTGTAGGAGGAGGCTCTTTTGGAGCTAACCTTGGGGGGACATTCTGGTCGAAGGATAAAGGGGCAGAAGGAGTATCCGAAGATTCCGAAGGTATGAGAAGCCTTAGAAGGACCCTGAAAAGGCTTGTCCAGACAACCAAGCTTGTAAAAAAAGCTTCTTCAGGAATAGAATCCGAAACCCAGTCACTTGAAACGCCAAAAGATGAAGTCAAGTAACATAAACTTTGGAAAGACAAAGTTTTCAGAAATCAGGTTAATCACAAAAGGAAGTAAGTCCATGATTTGACAGAACTAGTTAAGGAGGAGTTATTTTGGTAGAACCATTAAATAAGAAAATCAAAAGAATAGCATGGGGAATAACAGGTTCGGGAGACCAGATGATTGAGACCTACAGCATTCTGGTGGACATTAAGAACCGAACAGATGTTGAAACAATGGTTTTTCTCTCCAAAGAGGGCGAGACCGTAATGAAATGGTATCACCTGTGGGATAAAATCCAGAACGATTTTCCAAATTTCAAGGTCGATGCAGGCCCCAACTCCCCGTTCATTGCAGGCCCGCTGCAGATGGGATACTACGATTTCCTGCTAATAGCCCCGGCAACTGCCAATACTGTAGCAAAAATCGTATATGGTATTGCAGACACCCTTGTTACAAACGCAGTTTCTCAGACTGCGAAAGGAGAAACACCTATTTTTATCCTGCCTGTAGACCAGAAAAGAGGGAGTGTAAAAACCTCTGCACCTAGCGGCAGAGCCTTTGAACTTAATATGCGCGAAGTAGATGTTATAAACTCGGAAAAACTTGCACAGATGGAAAATATCACAGTGCTTGCAAGTCCCTACGAGATTTATGATATATTCGGACTTGAGAGGCCTTCTGAAGATGTAATCCTGAAAGTAAAAGAACGAAAAAAGAAGAAAATTACGGAAGAAACCGGAAAATAAAAACTTTTAAGATGGGGAAATCTAAAAAGATAAGTTCTCAGAGGGGTAAGAGATATGAGAAGTGCATATCAAAATGTAGTCGAGGAAGTAAAAAATCTTAAAGGAATTGAAGAAGCTGTAGCTCTGGCAATCGAGAGGGAGAAAGAAGCAAGGGATTTCTACCTGAGTAAAGCTGCTTTAATGGACAACCCGAAGATTAAGGAACTCTATGAGCGTCTGGCAAATGAAGAGGTAAAGCATCTTGGCTACCTTGAAGGATACCGTGATAAGAGAGAGCTGCCCGTAATAAGTATGGAAATTCCTAGTGGTCAGTCTTTCACCCCTGAGTTTGATATAGGTCGCATAAAAGGTGGGGAGATCACGCTTGGAGATGCAGGCATCCTTGTTGCAGCCCTGAGGCACGAGAGAAAAAGCGAGGATTTCTATTCGGAAGTCGCAAAAAAGGTCGAAGACGAAAGCCTGAGAAAATTCTTTGAGATGCTGGCAGGCTACGAAAGAGGCCATTACGAGTTAATTGACAACTTCCTAGAAGAGATTACTAGGTTCCGGATGCAGACCTGAAAAGCCGGACGAGCTGTGAGTATATGGATACGGGAGAAACAGGTGGAGGCGTCGAACTCTCCAGCGGTGTATAACTGGGTAGGGGCAATCGATTGGAATGGCAGGGACTTTCGCGGGTTTACCACTCCTGGAGAGACCATATGAAAAATAACTGGTGAGGTCAAAAAAGCTTGGAGAGCAGATTGCAGCCACCGCAAAAAAGCAATAACATTAATTTTATCCCAGCTCTCCTTTTAATATTTATTTTATCCCAACTCTTGTTTTAACATTTATTCCCTTTTAGCACTTTTTATTTTTTAAAAGTCTTCTGGAAAAGTTTTCAGCCTCGATAGCCGTAGAGCCTGGAATTTTTTGCCGGATGTCCGGCAAAAAATACTTTCACCCTGCTAGGCTGAGATTAATAAGTACTAAAGTAGTTTTTGAACATAGAGGTGAATACAATGGAGGAAATATTCAAAGGATTGATTGAACGTGCTCAATATTATGAGCAGTTTGAAAGTTACAGGAACATAAATCCCTCAGGGCACTTTGGGGATACGCCTGTACTTAAATTAAAGGCTCCAGCAATGAGTATGTGAGACTGGATTTATTGACTTCCAGCCTGAAAGTAACTTGATTTACATAATAAAAAGCTGCGAATTAAAAAGCTGCAAATCTCTACTAAGAACTGGAACGTTGAAAAGTAAGTTTCAAGAATAGGTAAATTGAGAAGTAAATGTTAAGAACAGATAATTAGGAAGTAAACCTCAAGAAAATTTAGAAGAAATAAGAAATAACGGAGTAATAACGAAGAATATTAAAGGCGGAAAGAACCTCACTTTTCAACCAGTTCCATTTCAACCTGTAAGTTCTACCCTAATTTTACATAGTAAATTATAAGATCAATATTATAACTATTTTTAAAAAATCTGCAATTTCACTGATAAATCTTTTTTAGTATCTTCCGTAACTTATATAAAGAGCTGATCCCAAAACTCAAAATTGCTTCTCTTAATCCCGTATTCTGAATAATCAATCGAGCTACTGATACGGAAAGTAAATCTAAATTCTTATAGATAATGGGAATAAAAATTGGTTTTGGGATAGGCTCAACTTATATTTTACTGCCTTCCGTGATCTTTAACATTTCTTGACTTCTCTTCTATCCAGTGATTACTCCTTGTTTGTTTTAATCATCTTTCTATATTTATTCATGATTACCTGTGACAACCCTACGATTATTCTATAATTTGCCATCTTACGAATTCGTCCTGCTTATATAACAGATTACTCTCTAACCAGTATCACTCTTGCCGGAGCTCCGTCCGTATCTATACGAAGAGGCAGACCTAAGAATGTATATTCACCTTCGTGAATGCCAGCAAGGTTGAGTCCTAAAAACAAAGTTGTATTATTTATAAGCAGTTCGCGGACCTCATCATCCCCTTCAGGCTTTTTAACGCTCAGGTAATCAAATCCCAGAGTTTTGATTCCGGCATTGACGAGGTATTCAGCTGCGTCCATTTTAAGATGCACATAGTTCTCAAGGAATTTCACGTACCCAAGAGCCGAGTTCCTGGTCTTGAGAAGCACTATCTCTTCAGGCCCTATTTCAAACTCTTCAAGGTCCCGCATGTGAATTCCATCTTCCACCAGCGTGAGATCAAAAACCCTGCACTTTCCATAAAAATGATCAAGAGGCAGATCAGAAACCCCTTCTTTTCCATTCCGAAGATGCAACCTGGACTCCACATGAGTACCTGTATGGCTTCCCAGAGTCAGGATAGACTCGTTTACCTTATTCTTCGGGATAGAGGCATACCTCTGAATAGAAGGTTCCGGCTTTCCCGGATATACAACCATTTCTTCTTTAATAGGCAATGAAATATCAAAAAATTGACGCAGAATGAAACCCCCATTCATTCGTTAGCGATACATCAGAATTTAAGTGCAGTTATTTTTGATAAAAATGTAACTGCGCCTTATTATAGAAAAGGGTTTAAAACATTAAAAACTCTCCTCTGGCAGGAAGCTGATCCAGACTCCCCGGTTGAACTGCGTTATATTGTTACACATTATTCACCACATATTCCGCAACCGCGTTTCCGACTTCCATTGTGCTGGCCGTTCCTCCCAAATCAGGAGTGATTATTTTCTTTTGAAGTACATGGGCTATTGCCTCATCAATAATTTGAGATCGAGGTTCCCCCATCCATTCCAGCAGCATCTTTACGCAGAGGATTGCAGCAAGCGGGTTTGCAATGCCCTTTCCGGCAATGTCGGGTGCACTACCGTGTACAGGCTCGAAAAAAGCATATTTATCTCCTATATTAGCGCTCGGGACAAGACCGAGGCTTCCTACAAGGGCTGCGCACATATCACTTAAAATATCTCCGAAGAGGTTCGTTGTAACCACAACGTCATACTTCTCAGGGTGTATCATAAGGCTGTAAGCCATCGAGTCAACCAGCATATCTCCGTATTCTACGCCCTCAGCACTAGCGGTCTGCCTGCACACATCGAGGAAAAGCTTGTCGGATTTCAGGACATTGGATTTATGGACAATGGTTAACTTGTTCTTCCTTTTCTTTGCAAGCTTACAGGCGTATTCTGCAATCCGCTAGGAACCTTTCCGGGTGACAACCCTTTTTGTCCAGGAAAGTTCGGAGCCTATCTCCTCAATTCCAGAATACAGCCCTTCAGTGTTTTCCCTGACAATAATAAAATCGAAATCGTTTCTCCCGGTAATCCCTGTTATACCGGGCAGAGGTTTTACAGGCCTAATATTGGCATACAGATCCAGTTCCTTTCGGATGGTCAGGAGCACGCTTTTGTAATTCGGGTCCGGCACAGTAGTAACTGCCCCAAAAAGGACTGCATCACACCCTTTCATGGTTGCCAGATCATCACTTGACACTGCAGTCCCTGTTCTTTCCCATCGGGTGTAGCCAAGCTCCAGGGGCACTTTTTCAAACTCAAGCCCGAAAGCATCAAGGACTTTGACAGCCGCAGGGATTACCTCCCTGCCTATCCCATCACCTTCGATTACAGCCAGTTTCATATTAACTGCATCTTAGTTAGGGGTATATGAATCTGGCGTAACTTTTTCAGAGTATCAGGATTTCTCATATCTATAGCAGATGTTCGGCAAGGATTTTTCCGCCGAGTCCGATAAGGATTAGGCCTCCGATAATCTCGACTTCGTGCTCAAAGAAATGGCCCATCCTGTATCCAAGAATTGCTCCGCAGAATGACATGAAAAAAGTCACACAGCCTATTATAATCACAGGTTCGAGAATTGGAGTCTTGAGAAAGGCAAAGCTAATTCCCACAGCAAGGGCGTCTATACTTGTAGCGATTGCAAGCACCAGAAGCACCGAATAATTGAGGGAATTTACCTTCCCATCCGGGTCTCCATAAAGAGCCTCGTAAATCATTTTGCCTCCGATAAAGGCCAGAAGCCCAAAAGCAATCCAGGGAGCATAGTTCGATACAAGGCCGCTTACCGCGCTCCCTCCAAGCCAGCCCAGTACAGGCATTAAAGCCTGAAATCCTCCAAAAAAGAAAGCTAGTTTAAGGGCATCCTTGAGCCGGAAAGGCCTTATCGTAGTGCCGCTTGACATGGAAACCGCAAATGCATCCATTGAAAGTCCGAGCCCTAAAAGGAAATTAGTCAGGAAAGACATTAAGTGATTACTCCAGTTTCGTTTTATAAATGAGATTTTTCAGGATAATTAGATCTTTAGCACATGAGGACTTTTGAGAATAGAAACCCTCATAATGTCTATGTGCCGTGGTTATCACCCTTTTGATAATCCAATAAATCTGCAATTAGATTTAAAACTATGTCTTCGGTATAGGCCACTAATAAAAAATGTTTTTGAGGTTAGAATAAGGGATAACCAGACCTGGTCAACTGCAGGCAGACCCAGAATGAGGGGTCTGCGTAACAGGGTTAAAAGTAACGTATTTGGATTTAGTTGATGCTATCTATATAGATGATTTCACTCTGCTTATACCTTAATTTTAGATTTTTCCTCAACGACTGATTTCGTTTTATTGCCCGATGTCCCTGACCTCACTTTTCTATAGACGGTATATTTACCGGTGCCATCATAAGAAACAGCATATTGATAGTGACCTCCATTAAAAAACTTGAAGCCGTTTCTGTAAAATGCCGGATATGTTACAACACGTAGCGGATCAAGCGAATAACGCTGGTATACATTGTCGTCTGCGAGAGTTTTAACCCAATCAGGTACCAAGTTCACCTGTTGATATTTCTCCTGAATATTACGTCCGATGATTGTTTTATAAGCAAGCGAAGCCTGCACCGCAACCATTACAAACACAACCTTTAGAACTAAAACCCCCACTAGGAATCCAATAAACCACGCAAGCATGAGCAAAAACATAGTATCAACCCCTTTAAACTCTATTTTTTATTTTGTAATCCGCTGCCCGTCTCCGATCACATGAAGTCACTTAAATCTTTGACATCCCCCTCAAATTTCTTTACCCCGCGAACGTCATTGGTAATTGATCTTTTAAAGTATGCACCACATAGATAATGGAGTTTTCTAAATAATGATTATAATTTTCAATTAATAGTCAAGATGGTAATTATATAAAAAATTAATTATTTTTTATAGTAAGGGAGATGATTCATTGGAGG